>Ga0256907_1000815_pt1 | contig 8870 bp, 8 predicted proteins | sample MC6MC0745MT_FD_186329 | JGI IMG/M metagenome (GOLD analysis project Ga0256907, IMG submission 186329) | Metatranscriptome of enriched soil aggregate microbial communities from Iowa State University, Ames, United States - MC6-MC0745-MT... | ecosystem: Environmental > Terrestrial > Soil >... | reverse complement strand
TTTTTGGAATAGTAAATTGGGATAGCTACAATCATCAGAGTAGGGCGACTGCAGACTACAGTAAAAAATGGAATGAAAAACATGAAATTTCGCTGTTTGCCGGTATGGAAGTACGCAAAAATGAACAGAAGGCAACCTCCAGCCAATACCGTGGTTATGATCCAGAGACAGGGGCATTTAAATCTGTGCCATATGGTATTCAGGTACCCATGTTGAACGGTGCATTCGGCACCTCTGCGATAACAGATGTAAATGTATTTAAGCGATTCCGCAATAACTTTGTGTCTTACTTTGCCAATGGTGCCTATACCTATTCAAACCGCTATTTGGTAAGCGCCAGTTTTCGTAAAGATGCATCAAATCTGTTTGGAGTCAAAAGCAATGATCGGGGACAACCCTTCTGGTCAGTTGGTGGGGCTTGGGTCTTGTCAAACGAACCATTTTTGGCCAACAGTGCCGTTAACTTCTTAAAGCTTTGTGCCACCTATGGCTATAATGGTAATGTGAATAACGGCGTATCGGCTTATCCAATCATGTCAATACAAAGTGAAGCACATTACATCACCAATCAAAACTATGGTATGATCATGACTCCGCCTAATCCCGGATTGCGGTGGGAAAGGATTGGGATCACGAACGTGGGACTTGATTTTTCACTCCGAAATAATAGCTTATCAGGTAGTATAGAGTATTATGTAAAAAACGCAACGGACCTGATTGCTCCAGATCGTATTGACCCGAGTACAGGCTTCTCTACCTTGATGGTCAATAGTGGAAATATCCGTACCAAAGGCTGGGATATTTCACTCAATAGTTTACCGGTACAAGGCAAGGACTGGACATGGTCAAGTAATCTTGTATTCTCCTACGCACGCACAAAAGTGCTTAAATCTTATGTGCAAAATGAAAATGGAAAGGATTTTATCAGTTCAGCACAGTCTGGTACTATGACACCCATTGAGGGAATGGATCTATATAGCCAGCTTGGCTATAAATGGGCAGGCTTGGACCCGCAAACAGGTGAACCTCGAGTGTATATCAATGGCGAAATCTCCAAAGACTATTCCGCTATATTGGGCTTGAACGTTAGCGAACTCGAAAACTATGGATCTACAGTACCGCTATATACGGGTGGATGGCGGAATAGTATCCGTTATAAGACTGTGGAGCTGTCATGGAATATTTCTTATCAGCTAGGGCATAAGTTTCTGAGAAATTCCTTTGACAATAGCCTTTTCTTAAATAGCGATATCGGACATGAGGACTATGCGTTGCGCTGGCAAAAACCGGGAGATGAACTATATACTGATGTGCCAGCATTTAAATATCCGGCGGATCTGGGGAGTCAGGTCTATATGCGCTCGTCGGCTTTATTGGAAAATGGAGGACAGATCAAACTGCGCGATATTCAATTGTCCGTTAGCCTACCTTCGCTATCTCGTTTTAAAGTACAGAACTTTAAAATCTATGGATATATGCAAAATGTAGCAACTATATGGCGGGCTAATAAACTCGGAATTGACACCGAGTATGGCTTTAATATTCCTGATCCAATGATGTCCGCCCTCGGTCTAAGTTTTAATTTTTAATCAGATCATTATGAAAACATTATATTTTTCAATTGGCATTTTCGCTCTGGTGACATTATCTGCCTGCAACAAATTTTTGGAAGAAAAGCCTGATATCAAAATGGTAATCCCCAAAAGTTTAGATGATGCGGAGCTGTTGCTCAATGATTATAGCACCATGAATATTGGGTACCCTGCCGTTGGCGAGTGGGGCACAGACGAATACTATGTCTCAGCAGAGACCTTTGATGGAATGATGACCGTGGATCAACGAAATGCGTATATCTGGAAAGATGAGCCGTACTTTGATGTAACACAATGGCAGGGCTCTTATAAGACTGTTTTTAACGCCAATCAGGTACTCGAGATTATAAACAAGTTAGAAGGGACGGCATCCAATGAGAAAGCAAGAAATCTAAGCGGAATCGCTCACTTTTTTAGAGCATTTGCTTTCCAGCAGCTGGCAGAGGTGTTTGCTCCGCCATACGATGGTGCAACCGCTTCTACTGAAATGGGAATTCCTTTGCGCCTTGATCCCGGTATTGATAAACCATCTGAGCGTGCGAGCTTGAAGCAAACGTATGAGCAGATTATTACGGATTATAAATTGGCAGTGGCTCTATTGAAGCCAAAAGAGTCTATACCTGGTCGTCCCTCGCGTGCAGCAGCTTATGCCGGCTTAGCTAGAACTTATCTATATATGGCAGAATATGAAAAAGCATATCTATATGCTGACTCGAGTTTGAAGTTACATGCTGAGTTATTGGATTTCAACAATCTTAATGCGACCGCCGAATTACCCTTTGAACGATTTAATACGGAAGTCTTGTTCTCTGCAATTAGTAACAATGCCGGGCCGATGAGTTTAAACAATGGTTTGGTAGATTCTAATTTATATGATAACTATAACGATAATGACTTGCGACAACTAATATTTTTTAGGAGCAACAGCTACCCCAAAGATTCATATAGTTTCAAGGGAAATTATGATCAGTCCATAGCAACTCTTTTTGTGGGGCTGACTACAAGTGAGGTTTATCTTATCAAAGCAGAGTGTGCTGTCCGTATCGGGAAGGTTAGCGAAGCCTTGGATGCCTTAAATTCATTACTAAAAAACAGATTCAATAAAAATCGGTTTACAGCAGTAACTGAAACGGATGCCAATGTACTGCTGTCTAATATACTGCTGGAACGTCAGAAAGAACTATTATTTCGAGGACGACGTTGGTCTGATCTGAAACGGTTAAACCTAGATCCTAGATTTCGGAAAACTATACAAAGGAATATCCAAGGGCAAACCTATAGCTTATCACCTGACAGTAGAAAATATGCCTTTCGATTACCGGAGCCTGCCGTTGTCATTGGGAATATCCCTCAAAACATTCGTTAACCAATTATCAAATAAAAACATGAATCATTTAAAACAACTATTCATCTCATTCATCTTATTGATCCTGACAATTACTGTATTTGCACAGGTCAATAATAATATAACATCAGGCGAGGCTTTAAAAATCGGGGATACCTTTATATCGCCAAGCGCTATTCAGCTAATGCGTGGACCGGCAAAAACGTTAGATCTTCAAAAGTTAACAAGCAAAGTAGTGATATTGGATTTCTTTGATACCTATTGTGGTACTTGTATACAGTCTATGCCCAAATTGCAAAAGCTACAGGATAAGCTAAAAGATAAAGTTCAGATCATCAGTGTAACTTGGCAGGACAAATCAACTCTCGATAAGTTCTTCGCTGCGAACAGTTATCTTAAAGAAAACAAGGTCAATCTGCCAGTTATTTTTGCTGATGTTTATTTAAAGCAACGGTTTCCGCACCAAAGCGTTCCACATGTTGTATTTCTTTATAAGGAACAGGTTAAAGCAATAACAAGTAATAAGTTAATAACCGAGGAGAACATAACTGAACTCTATGAAAAAGGGACTATTGATTTACCCCTAAAGGATGACTTTGGTAAAGGGGATCTAATGGAAAAAAACACAAATAACAACGACAAGGAAGCGGTCAAGTTTGGTGTCTGGATATCTGGTTATCAAAATGGTGTCCCTTTTGAGTCCTTGCGTATAAAAAAAGATAGTCTTACAAATACGATCAATACCTCTTTTTACAATGCCTCGATTAGTAACGCCATTAAATTCATTTGGGCTAAAATAAGTCCGGCTGGATATGTACCCCGTCCCGAAAGACTTGTATTAAAGGTTAAGAACCCTGATCATTATCAAGATATCGCGGGAAAAGGAGAAGCATGGTCGCTGGAGCACGCGCTATCCTATGAGCGAAAAGATAAAATTTTGAGGGCAGATTCCACCCAAGCACGATTGGTATTGAATGACCTACATAGTTTTTTAGGCATACGATCGTATAGAACAATGAAGAAAATCCCTTGTCTCATATTACAGCCCGGTCCATTACTGTCCGGATCAAAAGAAACAATTGCAGATGGTATGGTATATGAAAATAGTGCAGTCTTGGCGGTTATGACAGATCTAGGCGGAAAATTCCCACCTATTTTAGATCGAGTAAATAGCAAAGAAAAAATAAAGATTACACCCTATGAAACCTTAGCGGAGTTCAATTCACAGCTGGCAGCGTACGGCATTGAAGCTGTACTGGGCGAGGAGGAGATGGAGGTATTAGTCATCGAAGAAATCGAGTAACCTGTAAATAGTATAGGGTATGAAAATTCATACCCTATTACTAAGTGTAGCAAACGCTGATGTCGTAAAATATTCCTATCGCGATTTTAATCGCACATTCGTACCGTTTACCTGATTTTGCAATGAATTAATGATTTCATTTTTCAATGCATCAGTGATAACTGGTGAACCTGCAGAATTTGCTGCTTGAAGAGCACACATCTGTTCTGTAGGGGTAGCACATGATGGTGGAGTATCTCCGACCAACGTATAGTGCGATGGTTGTGATGGGTCTGAACCCGTAAAGCTGAACCAACTCATGATTTATAAGTATTAATTATTTAAATAAAATAGCTATGAATATTCTATCTATTCATATCGGTTATAATTGATCATCTTGTGCGTAACAGGATGGCCACATAAAAGCTTCTGTGAAACAGAGGCTTTTATCACTAAAGTGGTCTTCTTTCCCTCACCCATGAAGGGAAATACTGCAAACTTGCGTCGGTATCTTTTAATAGCTGTGCCAATGGTCTTCATGATCTTATTTTTCTTCTTCGTATGATAGCTTTCTACTTTGTAACATAGTTGTCCGTTTGTCTATTACAAAGGAGCGGATACTTTACAGCCTAAAATCGGGCATGTGGGTAGTATTTTACTTTTTTTGTGATTTCATTTTCTATTTCGATAGATAGTCTTGGGATCTATATATAAAAATTGGCTCAGCAATTTATTATTCAGACTATGCCATAGTGCAGGCATTAGTTCTTTGAGCTTCGCCGACCTGTCACCCGCCTCCTGCGCTATAATAAGTCCCTTTTTATTGAAAAAATCTGATTTCCGCTGCCGCATGATGCTGACAAAGTGATGCATGCTCGGATATTGATCTTGCAGTTCCTGCAAAACAGTCAGCGGGATACAGGCAATAGTGCTTTTTTTGAGGAATTGAATATTCAGGTCCTGGCTGTTAAAACTGTACTCATGCTTGGTGCCGGTAAAGTAATTTCCTTCGGTAGCGATCCAGTGGAGATAGGGCCTTTTGAGTTTCGTCTCATAGGCACCAATCCTGCCATCAAGCACATAGCACCAGTAGGGACGGCTTTCATCCTCCCGACAGTAGATCTGTCCACGCTTCCCTTGGCGTAGTTTGGTATGTTTGATTAGTTCATCGCGACATGGATCATCCGCATTGAAATAGGTATCTAAATGTTTTGTAAAACGTTTCACAGTTAATATAGTGTAAATGAATAGTTCATAAAAAAATGAAAACGCCATGAGAGAGATATGGCCCATGGCGTTTTTGTTGAATTATTTTAGATAGCCTATAGAAGCGTGTAGTAAATCCTGATGATTAAATGTCCTTCCAAACGGCGACTAAAGATCTCATTCGCTTCAGATCCGACGGGGATTTCCGGTGTATCTGACTGGATCTTGTTTGACTCATATTCCGTCACCTTGACCGAATCCCGGGAAAGGGTACTGGTGCTTTTTTCATTGGTCTGCTTATCCAAAGTGATGTCTGCCTGATTGTTAATGGCAAAAGCAATCTGTTGTGCAAGATTGTTTTTGAAGTCGGCGGACAGGGATATGATATAATCAACCTGGCTCTCCGAAAGTTCAAAACGGGACATAAGCCAGCTGCGTAAGCACAGCAGGATCAGCTTTTGTTCCATCGTCTGAAATTCGATGGTCGAGTTGTACAAGTCCCGGAGCCATCGCTTGACTCCTGTGTCATCAAGTGTGTATTTATTCATACTGTTTAGTTTGTCGGTGATCGCTAGTCCCAAAGGATATAGCAAGCATGCCAATGCTACACCTAGCCGACTAGTATTCACCTTGTTAAAAATTTAAATTAGTTTTATAATTCGATCGAAAAGCGAATCTAAAACCAAATCACTAAAAAGCGAAGGAAACAAAGGCCGAGATCGGCGAAAACGAAATTGGTTTCGTCGAAACAAGTATAAAATACGCATTAGGGCTGCTTAAACGCATTTGCAAACTCTACGAAGGAATAAATTAAATCTATGATAGCATGTAAAGGAAACGTTACCTTAAGTAATCATACATATTATTAACTTAGAGGTTAATCTTATTTTCAGCCTATTATGATAGCACTTAAATCTTTCTTTCGGTCGTGGTATGGGAACATGTGGATTATATTATTATTTGCAGGTATTTCATCTTGTTTCATCACTTTTTATACTACTGAAGAATCAACATTTTCGAGTATGACCATGGAAAATCATGGTTTGATATTTCTTTTTAGTTGGGTATTAATGCTATTGGCAATAGTCCCTGTTGCATTTGTCGTATACAGACTTGACTTGAATAAATACCTTGAACCGTATGAGCTCGTACGCTATCTGATCCAATTTGCGCTACTCGTTTTAGTTTTGGGAGCCGTGGCTTTAAGAATTGTTTACAAGGTTTATTTAGTGGTATTTGGGCAAGATCTGCAAAAAGGCGATTATTTTGAGCGGGATTTTGTCGTAGTCATGTTCTGCTTTATAATGGTTCAGTTCTATTATGCCTTTCGAAAGGAAAGAAAGATTAATAACTATAGTAAAAAACGTGTAAAAGTAATACAAAAATGGCTTTTGCAGAAAGATGAGCAGATAAGAGCAGAGGAAGAAAAGAGTAGTGAGCTTCGGATGCATTATGAGCATGAATTGAATGAACTAAGAAATCGGAAGCAAAGACTGCGTGCCAATCACGATCGTTTGAGCAGTGACGAAAACAGATTGAAGGCTTGTCTCAAAGAGGCCACCCAACAGATTGAGGTAATGATAGGGGCTGTCAATGAATGCGTAAGAATACCACAGATAGCGTATTTCCATCTCAAGGAAGGCTCTGCTAAATCCAAATTGGTCGATGTACGTTTACTGGATGGCCGTGAAGGTACGGTGGATATAGACTCGCTGGCAAAAATTGAAAAACTATGGCCTAATTTATTTTTCCGTGCTGGCCGGGGGCTGTTGATACAACAGCTTGCCATAAAAGACCAATATAGGGCGGGCAGTGATTATATTGTGGAGCTATTTGGTATAGATCAGGAGCAGCTGAAGGTACCAGCCGAGGCTTACGATAGGCTACTGAAAATAAGGGAAGAATGGATAATTGTGGATCCAAGATAGGATAAGAACCAAGGGGCGGAAGACCGCCCCCTGGTTGGCTTTAAGCACTTAAAGCCGTTCAATAACTTCCGCTAGGGGTAAGTCATAATATGCTGCAAATTCCTGTACGGTTAGCTGTTGATGTCTGGCCTTTCCATAGGCATCTTTTGCCTGCTGGTATTTGCGCTGTGCCTGTCTGGGGCTAAGGTCGAGTACGGAGGCGACATCCTTTGCACTGATACACAGTCGATATTTTTTAGTCATAAGAAATCGGGCTGTGGTATTGACTATGGGCATAGCAAGCGCATGCCGCAGACAATACCTAATGGTACCATGATCTTCCTGTCAGCTGGATACCTCTCTGTCCATATTCGTCAATGTGGGTTATAGACAGCCCTTAAGAAAAAAATTAATAATCTAGAATTAACGAATCAATCGAAGTTTTGTTTTAAATAATTGTATTATAATGATTTGATGTATGTTATCTGATCTATTACATAGGGTTATAAACCGCCATTAACGGCACATAGATTCTTCCGATATCCAGGCACGCGACACCCGCCAAATGGATACGGTTCATTCACATTTTACATACTGCTACGCTACTGATTGCTGTAGCTCTTTGGTAGCTTTTTAGTAGCTCTCCAGTACCTTTTCGGTAGGGCATTGGTACCTTTTCAGTACACTCCCCGTACACTAACCGTACTTAAACGCTGCTTCACAACAGACAGATAGTGCCATATTATGCCATTCCGAGCCTAATGCTGTCTATTTAAGCCATGTTGGCCATATGCGGCCATTTTGGACAGGGATCAGTTTGGTCCTCGACATCTTTGTGTTGTCATTAAAAACTAAATATCATGGCAAAACAAGAAAGTTTAATCAAGTTTAGAGGCAAGGTCGGGGACCTTTCCTTTAGCAAACACCGCAGTCGCGGTTACGAAGTCCGCATGAAAGGTGGTGTGGACAAGGCAAGGATCCAGACGGATCCCAATTTTCAGCGGACACGTGAAAATATGGCCGAATTTGGTACTGCTGCGGGCACAGCCAAACTCCTACGTATCCAGCTGAACAATCTGCTGCGCACATTTGCAGACAATACTATGCGCAACAGGTTGACCTCACTGATCCACAGGATCCAAAAATCGGATTCGTCCAATGCACGTGGCGAGCGCATCTTTCTGGAGGAAAATAGCGCCATGCTCAAAGGCTTTGAGTTCAATCAGGCCAGCAACCTAAAAATGCTGCTGGGCGAAAAACTGGATACAACCTATGACCGTACTGCCGGCGAAGTCACACTGACCATTCCAGAATTCAATCCGCAGAATGATGTCATGTTGCTGCCGGGGGCTACGCATATGCTATTCACCCTGGCTGCCGCAGAGCTAAGTACCGAAGAGGTTCCGCCACGTCCGGTCATGGTAAGGTCGGGATATATTCCGTTAATCGGTGTACATGCCGAGCAAACCCTCCAGGCGCCATTGGTGGTGGATGCTGCAAAGGTCGTGTACATCATTGTCGGTATCTCGATGTATCAG
>Ga0256907_1000785_pt1 | contig 9057 bp, 6 predicted proteins | sample MC6MC0745MT_FD_186329 | JGI IMG/M metagenome (GOLD analysis project Ga0256907, IMG submission 186329) | Metatranscriptome of enriched soil aggregate microbial communities from Iowa State University, Ames, United States - MC6-MC0745-MT... | ecosystem: Environmental > Terrestrial > Soil >... | reverse complement strand
GCTCGTGCAGCGTGGTCTTGCCCAACACGATCGCGCCTGCGTGACGCAGGCGCTGCACGACGTCCGCATCGTGCTCAGGCCGCCGTTGCGCCAACGCTCGCGAACCCGCCGTGGCGGGCATGCCCACGACATCGATGTTGTCTTTGATCAGAACAGGAATGCCGTGCAGCGGGCCACGCAGCTGCCCCGCGCGCCGCTCTGCATCGCGCAATGCGGCTTCGTCCGCGGCGTGCGGATTGATCGTCAGCACGGCGTTGAGCACAGGCCCGTGCTGGTCATAGGCGGCGATGCGCGCAAGATAGGCGCGCACCAGATCGGCCGCGTTCAAGCTGCCCGCCGCCATCGCCGCCTGCAACGCGGCGATCGGCTGCCCGAACACCGCGTCGCCATCGGGCAATGGCCCCGCCAGCAAGCCTGGCCGGCTCATCGGAAATGGCACGCGACCCATTGCTGACCCGTGGCCGATGCAACGGGCCGTTCGGTCAACGGGGGCTGCGTCTCGCGGCAGATGGGTTGCGCCAGCGGGCAGCGCGTGTGAAAGCGGCAACCGCTGGGCGGGTTCGCGGGGCTGGGGGGATCGCCTTGCAGCAGCTTGCGCTGCGCGGGCTTGTGCGGGTTGGGCACCGGCACGGCAGACAGCAGGATTTCGGTGTAAGGATGCCGCGGTTGCGAGAACAGCGTATCGCGGTCAGCGACTTCGACGATGCGGCCCAGGTACATCACGGCCACGCGGTGGCTGATGTGGCGCACCACGGCCAGGTCATGCGCCACGAACAGATACGCGATGCCCATCTCTTGCTGAAGGTCCATCAGCAGGTTGATCACCTGCGCCTGCACCGACACATCCAGCGCGGACACCGGTTCATCGCACACGATCAGCTTGGGCCGCAGCGCCAGCGCCCGCGCAATGCCCAGACGCTGCCGTTGCCCGCCCGAAAACTCGTGCGGAAACTTCTTCATGGCTTCCGCACGCAGCCCGACCTTGCCAAACAGCCAGGCCAGCTCGTCCACGCGCGCACGGCCGCCCGGCATCGGGTAGTTGCGCAGCGGCTCGCCCACGATGTCGCCCGCGGTCATGCGTGGGTTCAACGACGCGTAGGGGTCTTGAAAAATGATCTGCATGTCGCGCCGCCGGTTGCGCATCTGCTCCGGCGTCAGCGCCAGGATTTCCTCGCCTTCCAGCTTGACCGAGCCGGAGGTCGGCTGGATCAGACGCAGCACGGATTTGCCGGTCGTCGTCTTGCCGCAGCCGGATTCACCGACCAGCGCCAGCGTTTCGCCGCGCGCCACATTGAACGTCACGCCATCCACGGCCTGGATGACCTTGCGGCGCGGCTTGAACCAGCCGCCCGCGCCGGGGTAGTGCATTTTCAGATCGCGGACTTCGAGCAAAGGCGAGGCCGGCGCCGGTTGTTGCGTCAGGGCGCTCATGCTTGCACTCCATTCAAGGCGGCAGGGTGGGCAGGGGATGACAGGGCTTGCAGGGCAGGCTGCGCCGCCACGCGGGCGACCTCATGGCAGGCCACCACATGATCCGCGCCCTGGGAAGCAAGCGCCGGGGCGTCGACCCGGCAGCGCTCGGTGGCATACGTGCAGCGCGGCGCGAAACTACAGCCCTTACCCAGTTCGCTGGGCGCGGGCACCATGCCGGGAATTTCCGCCAGACGCTGCGTGGACGCATTCATTGACGGCATCGACCCCATCAGCGCGCGCGTGTACGGGTGCAAAGGATTATCAAACAGTTCCGTCACGGACGCTTCTTCCACCTTGCGCCCCGCGTACATCACCGCCACCCGGTCGCAGCATTCCGCCACCACGCCCAGGTCGTGCGTGATCAGCACGATGCCCATGCCCAGCGTCTTCTGCAAGTTACGCAGCAGGTCGATGATCTGCGCCTGGATGGTGACATCCAGCGCAGTCGTGGGTTCATCCGCAATCAGCACTTCGGGGTTGCAGGCCAGCGCCAGCGCAATCATCACGCGCTGCCGCATGCCGCCCGACAACTGATACGGGTACTCGTGCACGCGGCGTTCCGGCTCGGCGATCTGCACCAGGCGCAGCATCTCTTCGGCGCGCCGGTACGCGTCGCGGCGGCCCAGCTTCTGATGCACCATCACCGTCTCGGCAATCTGCCGCCCCACGGTCAGCACCGGGTTCAGCGACGTCATGGGTTCCTGGAAGATCATCGAGATGCGGTTGCCGCGAATCTGGCGCATCTGCTTTTCAGTGAGGCTGAGCAGGTCGGTGCCGCGATAGCGGATTTGTCCGCCGGCGAACCGCCCTGGCGGCGTCGGCACCAGACGCAGAATCGACAGCGCCGTCACGCTCTTGCCGCAGCCGGATTCACCGACCACGCCCAGCGTGCGGCCGGCCTGCACTTGATACGACACGCCATCGACCGAGCGGACGGTGCCGGAAACGGTATCGAAGTACGTGCGCAGATTATCAACTTCAAGCAGCACGTCGCCAGGGGCGACGGCGGTGGCGGGGGATAGGGCCATGGCGTCCTCCTAGCGTTGGTTGGTCAGGCGCGGGTCCAGCGCATCGCGCAGGCCGTCACCCATCAGGTTGATCGCCAGCACGGTGATGGCCAGCAGAATGCCCGGGTACAGAATGGTGTAGAACGCCACGGCCACATAGTTGCGCGCGTCGGCCATCATGTTGCCCCAGCTGGGCACCTGCGCCGGCACGCCGACGCCCAGGAACGACAAGACCGCTTCGGTCAGCACGGCGGTGGCCGCGATGAACGTGGCCTGCACCACCAGCGGCGTCACCATGTTGGGCAACACATGCCGGTGCAGGATCACCGGCAAGCGCGTGCCGATGGCGTGCGCCGCTTCCACATACAGCTGTTCGCGCAGCGTCAGCGCCAGCGAACGCACCAGCCGCACCACGCGCGGCACCTGCGGAATTGCAATGGCGATGATCACCGTTGTGAGGCTGGCGCGTATCACCGCCATCAACGCAATGGCCAGCAGGATGTCGGGGATGGCCATCATGCCGTCCATGATGCGCATGATGATGGCGTCGGCCCAGCGCACAAAGCCGGCCAGGAGCCCCAGCACCACGCCCAACAGCGTGGCCACCAGCGCAACCACAATCGCCACGACGAGCGACACGCGCCCGCCCCACACGACGCGGCTGAACACATCGCGGCCCATCGCGTCGGTGCCGAAATAGTGCTGCGCCGAGGGCGGCTTCAGGCGTTGCAAGGGGTTGATCGTGATGGGGTTGTGCGTGGCGATCCACGGCGCGGCAATCGACAGGCCGGCCACGATCAGCAACAGCAACAAGCCAATGATCAGCGTGGGATGCTTGCGCACCCAGCGCCAGCGCCGGCCGCCCGCCGTCAAGGCTTCGTGCAGCAGAATGGGCGCGGCGGGCGCGGGGGCCGCCGCATTGGAAATGGATGGGTCTGACATGGAGAGCTCCCGCGACGGGTCAATAGCGAATACGCGGATCGAACAGCCGGTAGCTGAGGTCGATCAACAGATTGATCAGCACGTACGCGCCGGCCGAGATCAGCAACACGCTCTGGATCACGGGGTAGTCATGATGCTGAACCGCATCGATCACCAGCCGGCCTATACCGGGAATGGCGAATACCGTTTCGGTGACGACCACGCCGCCGATCAGCAACGCGATGCCCACCCCCACCGTCGTCGCGATGGGAATGGCGGCATTGCGCAGCGCGTGCTCCAACACCGGCAGCACCGCCAGGCCCTTGGCGCGCGCCGTGCGGATGTAGTCTTCGTGCAGCACTTCGACAACCGTCGCCCGCGTCATACGGGTGATCAGCGCGATGTAGACCAGCGCCAGGTTGATGCAGGGCAAGGTCAGGTTGCGCAGCCACGGCCCGACGCCCTGAGACAGGCTGACATAGCCCTGCACCGGCAGCCACTGCAGCTTGACGGCAAAGCCGTAGATCAGCAGATAGCCCACCAGAAACACCGGCAACGAAAACGCCAGCACGGCAAACAGCATGACCAGGCGATCGATCCAGGTGCCGGCGCGGTACGCCGCCAGCACGCCCAGCGGCACCGCCACCAGAATCGACACCAGCATCGTGATTGCGGCAATCGACAACGTGGGTTCCACCCGCTGCGACAACAGCTGCGTGACGGGCACCTGGGTGAAGATGGAGGTGCCCAGATCGCCCTGCATCAGCTTGGCGGCCCACAGGCCAAACTGGCGCCACAGCGGCTCGTCCAGGCCTAGCGCCGTATGCAGCTTGGCGATGTCCTCGGCCGTGGCGAAGTCGCCGGCAATCAACGCCGCCGGGTCGCCGGGCGACAGGTGGATGAGCAGGAACACAATCACTGCCACCACCGCCATGACAGGCACGATGGCCAGCACGCGCCGAATGATGTAACCCATAGTTGTCTCGCGTATCGATAACGGGCGGAATGCGGACTACTTGTCCAGCACCCAAAGGTTCGGCAAGCTCGAGATCTTGTCCGCGTTTTTCAGGCTGTTATGCGCGGCGAAAGCGCGCGAATACTGGCCGATTGAAATCACGGGGAAGACTTCGTAGGCGCGCTCCTGGAACTGATCCAGCACGCGCTTGCGCTCGTCCGAACTGGTGGCGGCAATCCACTGCTCGCGCAGCTCATCCAGCTTCTTGTCGCACGGCCAGCCCGGCAGGCTGTTGCCGCACACGGCGCCCAGATAGGTGTTGCTGATGGGCGAGTCCACGTTGAACTCGGAGGCGGCCGACAGGAAGATGTTCCAGCCGCCCTTGTCCAGTGTTTCCTTGCGTGCGCGGCGCGCGGTCAGCGTGGCCCAGTCCATCGATTGGATGTCCAGGTTGACGCCGATATCCTGCAGGGCCTGAATGGCGACCAGCGTGGCGGAATTCAGATAGGCCAGATCGGTCGGCAGCAGAATCGCCAGCTTCTCGCCCTTGTAGCCCGCTTCGGCCAGCAGCTTCTTGGCCAGCGCCGGGTCGGGCTTGGCGTAAGGCGCCGAGCCGGCCGTGGTGTCGTTGGGGCCGCCGCAGATGAAGACCGTGGCGCAGTATTTCATGCGCAGGTCGTCGGGGTAGCCCATGGCGGCGGTGAACTTGTCTTGATCCACCAGATGCGCAATGGCCTGGCGCGCTTTCGGGTTGTCAAACGGCGGCATGGATTGGTTCAGGATGATGTAGCCCTGCGCGCGTTCCAACACGCCGATCTTGACGTTCTTGTTGGCGCGCAACGCGTCGATGTAGTCGGCGGGCGCCTGCTCGATCATGTCGACTTCGCCGTTGGTCAGTGCGGCCGTGGCGCTGTTCGAGTCGGGCAGCACGCGCCATTCCACGCGGCCAATGTGCGGGGTCTTGTCGCCCGCAAGTCCGTCTGCGGGCGCTTTGGGGCCGAGGTAGTGCGGGTTCTTTTCGAACACGATCTTGCTGCCCGGCACCCATTCATCGCGTTTGAACACGTAAGGGCCAGAGCCCACCACTTCGGTCAACGGGCGCGTCGCCGGCTGCGACGCCAGGCGCTTGGGCAGGATGAACGCGGGGTAGCTCGACACCTTCGCCAAACCGTCCAGCACCATATCGAAGGGCTGCGTGAGCGTCAGCTTGAAACGCGTGTCGTCCAGCGCTTCCCATTTGCCGCCGGCGCGCGTGATGGCCTGCCCGATGTTGTCGCGAGCCGACCAGCGTTCCAGCGAGGCGATGACATCCGCCGTCGTCAGCGGCTGGCCGTCGCTGAATTTCAAGCCGGGCAGAAGCGTGAACGTCCACGTCTTCTTGTCGTCGCTGGCCTCGTACTTCTCAACCATCTGCGGCTGCGGCTTGCTGTGCGTATCCATCGCGAACAGCGTGTCGTAGACCATGTAGCCGAAGTTGCGCGTGATGTAGGCGGTGGTGAAGGTCGGGTCCAGCACCTTCAGGTCGGCGTGCGGCACGATACGCAACGTCTTGGGCGGCGTATTGGCTTGGGCGTGCGCAGTCGCGGCACCCAGGGTGCAGGCCAGCGCCAGCGTCGTCGTCGAGAACAGGCAAAGCAGGCGGTTTTTCATCGCACTAGGCTCCCATCAAATTGGTGGATACGCCGGCGGCTTCGCGCCGGCCAGATCTTAAAGCGGCCACTTCGGCAGCCGGATGTTGCGATACGTCAGCGTCTTCCAATCGGGCGTCGCCACGCCTTTGCCGCCCACATAAATGATGTGGCGCGCCACGTGCGAAAACGACGCGTGAAAGTGCTGCGCGGACTTGACCACGATGATCTTCTTGGCCGCCAGATCGCATCCCAGCTGCGTGAACAGATCAATATTGATGGCCTGGTTACGCACGGAGGTCAGCACGATCTGGATGCCCTGCGCTTGAACGAGCACGCAGTCGCCCATCGGCGCGGGCGCGCCAGACAGGCCAGTCATCACCATTTCGGCCTGCACGGCAAGCACCTTGCAACGCAGGTCGACAGGGTCACCCGATAGCGGGCCGACCTTGCCGCCGATACGCAGATCCAGTTCAGCCCCCACGCCCGCATCAAACGCGATGCGCGCGGCAACCGGGTCCCACATGGGCCCCAACGCCGCATTCGTGATGCCGCGCTCAAGCAGGCGGCGCAACACGAAGGTGGCGTCTCCCGGCGCGCCGCTACCCGGGTTATCGGGCCGGTCGGCCAACACCACCGGGCCGCCATCGAACGCCAGCGCTTCGTCCAGCGCTTCATCCACGCTGCGGTACGGCACCATCAGTTGTTCACGCATGCCGATCAGTTCGTCGGCGAGCGTGCGCGCAAGCGATTGCGCCGCGGCCGCGTCGCCGTCTGCATAGACCAGCACCTTGGTGCCCATCTCGGGCACGTCACCGGTGGCAAAGCCTTGCGCGGCCGAGATCGACAGAATGCCGTCGCGGCCTTCCAGCGCCTTGATGCGGCTGACAAAGCCCCGCGCCGGTTCGCGCGTGGTGTGCATGGGCACGATCATCTGGCAGTCGACCAGCGCCGCCACAGGCCGCGTGCGGCGGGCGTGCGCGTCCAGGCACAAGGCCAGCAGGTCTTCCGCGCGTTCGCGGATGTCGGTGTGCGGATATTCCTTGAACAGCACCAGCACCGTCGCCTGTTCCACCATCAACGGCGTCAGGTGCGCGTGCGGGTCCAGCTCGGCGCCCACGACGACGTCCGGGCCAACCAGCTCGCGCACACGGCGCAGGATGTCGCCTTCGCAGTCGTCGTAGCCATCGGCCACCATCGCGCCGTGCAGGCCCAGCAGCACCATGTCCACGGGCAGTGCGGCGCGCAGGTCCGACAAGATTTGGTCGCGTAAGGTTTCGTAGGCGGCGCGCGTCGTGTTGCCCCCCGGCTGCGCCGATGCGACCAATCCTTCAACCAGCGTCCAGCCGGCTTCGCAGCCCTGCAAACGCGCCACATAGAGCGGGGCGCCCGCGAAGGTGACGGAATCGGGATGCGTGCCTGCCGGGTAGTAGTCGCGCTCTTGAAAGGCGGCAAGACTGGTGGGCATGGGCGCGAAGGTATTGGTCTCGGTGCCAAGACCGGCGCTGAAGACCTTCATGGCTGCGCTCCCGGACAGGCTGGCGCAAGCGCCGCGGCACGCGCGGCGATCCGGTACGACGTCATCATTTCCCCTTGTATAGGCCGGTTATCCGTCATCGCCTGCCTGTTCAACAGGGTGGCGCTGCGTTCCGTATGCGGATCATCGGCGGGCCGGCACCCGCGGCACAAATAGCTAACGTGCGGCTATGGATAACCCAAGGTTATGGTGTGCGCGTTTTTTGCCGGAAAAGCCGGGGAAATGCCCTCAAGACGTGCATGCGCTAGGGAAAACGATAGGGCGGCAACGCGTCGCCACACACATATCGCAAGGTTATGGATAGCGCGTGTTTTGGAATTTGCTCAGCCACACCCACGCGGATCAGAATCGTGCCCTACCTGAACCTACGAGGCGAGTCATGCGGGTATGCGTAATTGGGGCGGGCGTGGTCGGCGTTACGACGGCGCACCTGTTATCGCGGGCGGGCCACAAGGTCACGCTGGTAGACGAACGCGCGGAACCCGCGTTGGGCAGCAGCTTCGCCAACGGCGGGCAACTCAGCTATAGCTATGTAGCGCCGCTTGCCGGTCCGGGCGCATTGGCGGACATGCCCGGCTGGTTGTTCCGGCGCGATTCGCCGCTGCGATTGCGCTATCGCTTCGACCCGTCGCAATGGTTCTGGCTGGCGGGATTTCTGCGGGCGTGCCGCGCGTCGGTATCGCGCGCGTCCACGGCGGAATTGCTGTCGCTGTCTTATCTCAGCCGCGACACCTTGCACGCCTTGCTGGCGGACGCGCCCATGGATTTCGGCTTGTCCCGAACTGGCAAACTCATCGTGTACCGCGATGCGGCGCAACTGGAAAAAGCCGCCGCACTCGTGCGCTACCAGGCCGAGCACGGCACGGACCAGCGCGTGCTCTCGCGTGACGAGACGCTGGCGGCGGAGCCGGCGCTTGCCGGCATGGGCGCGCGTATTGCGGGCGCCGTCTACACCCCCAGCGAAGAGACGGCCGACTGCCATCGCTTTACCGCTGCGTTGTTCCAGCGCTTGCACAGCGCGGGGAACGTCAGCGTCCACATGAACACCCGCGTGCAAGGCTTGCGGCGCGAGCGCGGCCAGATCGTCGCCGCGCAGACTCAGGCGGGCGACGTGCAGGCGGATGCGTTCGTTGTGGCCTCCGGCATCGGCAGCCGCCCGCTGCTGGCGGCGTTGGGTCAACGCGTGCCGCTCTACCCGCTCAAGGGCTACAGCCTGAGCGTGCCGATCACCGCCGACACCGCCGATATCCCCGCCATCAGCGTCACCGACTACGAACGGCGCATCGTTTACGCGCGCCTGGGCAACGTGCTGCGCATCGCAGCCATGGTCGACATCGGCGCCAAGCACGCGGACGTTGACGCATCGCGGCTGGCGACGTTGCGGCGGCAGGTCGGTGAAGCGTTTCCCCGGCTGGACCTGACGCGCGCGCTGGCATGGGCGGGCGTGCGCCCCGCCACGCCTACCAGCAAGCCGCTTATCGGCAAGAGCCGCGCCGCCAGCAACTTGTGGCTGAACATCGGCCAAGGCGCGTTGGG
>Ga0256907_1000774_pt1 | contig 9114 bp, 11 predicted proteins | sample MC6MC0745MT_FD_186329 | JGI IMG/M metagenome (GOLD analysis project Ga0256907, IMG submission 186329) | Metatranscriptome of enriched soil aggregate microbial communities from Iowa State University, Ames, United States - MC6-MC0745-MT... | ecosystem: Environmental > Terrestrial > Soil >... | reverse complement strand
GTGCAGGAAGTGCTCTCGGGCGTGATCCGCGACGAAAAGGGTGAGGTCTGATCATCGGGCTGGGCAGGTCCGCAGTGGGTACGCTTGTCGAACGCACCAGCAGATTCACCACGTTGCTGCATCTGCCACGTAAGGATGGGTACGGGGATGCGCCCCCGGTGAAGAACGGGCCGGCGTTGTCCGGTTACGGATCGGAGTCGGTCCGCGATGCACTCCAGGCTGCGATGACACCGCTGCCGGAGCACCTGCGCAGATCGGTGACCTGGGACCGCGGCGGAGCTTGCACGTCATGCGGAGTTGACCGCAGAAACCGGGATCCGTGTGTACTTCTGCGACCCGTACAGCCCCTGGCCGCGAGGAACGAACGAAAACACCAATGCATTGCTGCGACAATACTTTCCGAAGGGAACCGATCTCGCTCGATACCGTCGAAGTGACGTTCAGGCCGTGACGGATGCACTCAACAACCGCCCGCGCAAAACACATGGGTGGCGAACCCCAGCGGAAGTGCTTGCAGAGCAGATACGCTCGGCTTCACGGCACTGTGTTGCGACGACAGGTTGAATCCGCCCTGACGGCCGGCATCGCTGTGATGGATGAGCCCTGAGCCGACGCGGCGTCCACCGTGATCTCGTCGCCACAACGCCATCTTCAGCGCCGTGGTGACCATCGCTGTGTCTTTGACCGTCGGCACGGCGAGGAGGCCTGCAAAATCCCGACATTCCCGATTATGTCGGTGTTCGACCACTCGCAAACTGACCCGATCGAGGGGCACCCGCAACCCGAAGAGATCACCCAACTCCTCACCGGCGTCGACCCCGCCGACATCTCCGACATCTGCGACCGCGTCGAAGAATGAGTACCGTCCTGCATCTTGCTCTTCGTGGAACTCCTTCTGCGGAGCAGCCGTCTCATTCAGCTGGGCTATAGTCCTGAATTTGCCAGCCCTGGGCGGTTTTCGTTACGACCACCTTCAACAATGTCGGCAGTTCACTCGGTTGTGGATTCTGCACGTTCTGCGTCTTCTGGCTCGCGAAGACCATCACCGTGTATTCTCCGTCGGCGTCACCGGTGTCACCGGTGTCACCGGTGACGCTGGTGGCCAAAACGCGTCCCGACGCCTGCACCTGGGCCTGCTGGATGATCTGGGTCAGCGTCGGCCGAACCTCGTCGTACCGCTTGACTAGAGCCTCACCCGCGTCCTCTTTGACTGCCGCGAAAAAGGCGTCGGTGTTCTGGTAGCTGTAGGTCAGGGATCTGGTCGTGTAATCCGAGGCGGCCTTCGCCGCGGCGGCCCGTTGCGCGGCGTCGTTTTCCAATACCGACTTCGCTTCGTCGGCCTCGAGGTAGAGGTAGGCGAACACGCCGGCCAGCACAGCGAGCACCACGATCACGGCCGAAACCACCACGGCACGTGATCGCGGCGATGCTGACCAGCGGTGCCCACCTGGCGAGGGGGGGTCGACGTCGCTGTGTCCAGCCCTAGCCGTGGCTACGGCGGACGCGGCTGGGGCGTTTTCGTCCATCAGTAGATCGCCATCCGGCGTCGCTGCTGCCGCGCTGTCCTCGACCTCAGTGGGCTCGGGGTGCGGTTTCGTTCGGTCGTCATTTGTCATGTGGGACCTTCTGTGTACTTACGGTGACAGTCGCTTGCGGACGGGGCGTCACCGTAGTGGCGGCGACACGGTGACGGGGACCTCGGCGCGACCTGGTCGCGACGCCGGGAAAGTTCGGCCGAGGAGGTCGCCGATCGACCCGAAGTCGACGTATGTGTCGGCGACTTTCTCGGTCGCCGGTTTCACCGCCCGGGTGATCGTCAGCAGATCCGGCTGCAGGATCTGAATATAGCCGTTGAGCTTTTCCACAAGCTTCAACACGGGAGGCCACTTGTCGTACGAGGTGGTTGTGAACCTGATGAACGCCCGTTGAATCCGCGCCAGCCCGTTCACGGCGTCAGGGGTGCGTACAGATGCCGTACTGAGGACGTCCCCGGCATTGGACAAGAGGCCGAGCAGGAACTCGGCGTTGTCCGCGGTCACCCGGACGGACCCATCTTTGCCGACGAAATCGACTACACGGTGCATCATGTCGCCGATCGTGTCGAGGTCGTCCTGCCGTCCGGCGACGGCCTCGGCGACGGTCTTGTTGATGGACTCGATCGATTCCGGGTCGAGCCCATCTGCCACTGCAGCCAACTTTGGCAACACCTGGGGAACCGATTGCGACACGTGCACCGCGTCCGCGGGCACCACGTCTCCGTTATCGAAGTACCCACCGGTTGCCGTGCCCGCGGGCACGAAGTTGATGTACTGTTCCCCCGCGAGCGACAGATTCTGGATAGACATCTCGCTGTCCTGGGGGATCTTGTGGTCGGAATCGATCGTCATCTCGACCTTAATTGCCGAATCCGCGACGTTGATCGAGGACACCTTTCCGACGGGTACCCCCCGCACCATCACCGGCGATGTGTCCAGCAGACCGCCTGAGCTGTCGATGATGGCGGTTAACGAGTACTCGGAGCGGGTGGGGTTGATGTGTGCCACGCCGACGACGAGGTAGCCGAGCCCTACGACGAACACGACGGCGAGAGCCAGTATCGATATGAGCGTGCTGCTGCGGTTCACGGCATCATTCCGATTGATCTCAACACGGTTATGAAGGATTCGGCGTCACGCCGCGCTAGGTCCCGACCATCGATGGAGATGTCCGAGAGGTTAATGTCGGGCGACCGCACGAATGGAATGAGTTTGTCGCGGATGACGCTCGTTGCCTGCTCCGTGACGGACTTCGAGTAGATGTCGGAGTTGGCGATCGAATCGATCACCGGGGCGATCCCGGCCACTGACTCCTTGATCCGTAAGTACTCCGGATCCACGATCCTGCCCGCGGACACAGCGAAATCACGCAAGTTGGCGATGAGTAACGCGACCTCGATCAGGGAGTAGCCGAGGCCAGAAAAGTTGCGTCCGCCCTTGGTCAGCATCCGGTCGATTCCCGACGGATCGTCCAAGATCACTTTCAGAGTCTGATCAGCCGACCTCAACACTACGTCGAGTTTGTCGGTATTCGAGGAGACCTCCGAGACGGTCTCCAGCGTTGTCTGATACAGGGCGTCGAATTGCTGCAAGTCCTTGGGGAACGTGGTGTTCAATGTCGAGATCGCGGTGTGGATCTTGTCGAGCTCACCGCCGCCGAGGACATTCGACATCCCGCGCATGACGTCCTCGACATTTGCTGCCGGCTCGGTCCGTGCCAACGGGATCACCGAACCCGACCGCAGCAAGGCACCCGTCGACGGCTCGGCTGGGGGAAGGATGGCAACGTAGATCTCACCAAGGAGAGTGTCCTGACGTAGCTCAGCCCGCGATTCGCCCGGCAGCTGAGTCGTGTTGTCGATGCGAGCTTTCACGACCGCATGCCCGTTCTCGTACGTGACATCTTCGACGAACCCGACGCTGATTCCCCCCGAGAGAACTTTTGCGAGGGCAGGCAAGTTGAGTGCGCTGGTGAACTCCATCTGGATGTCGTAACCGTCCGCGTCGGAGGTCGCTATCGTCGGCGGATTGTCGGCGTTGATCCCACACGATGTTACGAAAACTATCGTTGCTATCAGTGCGACCACCATGGGTCCGAGGCATGCGCGATTTACCGAGATCATCAGGCCCCTCCCCCCATCATCCCTGCGATCGTCCTCGATACATCGCTGGACCCGCAGACTCCGTTTGCCACCGGCGCGGCGCAGCCACCGACCAGGCTTCGCAAAGGCAGCGACACTGCGAACGCCTGCACAATTGACTTGGCATCTGGGTGTTTCACGATGAGGTCTGCCGTGCGGGCTGCGATCGCTACCACTATGTCCGGCTGCTCTCCCATGTCGGCGATGAGCGGAACGGCAGCATCACCGATCGCGAATATCGGGGGACCGAAATCTGTTGCGAACCTCGAGAGGATCGGAACGAACGTCCCCGCGTACTCGACTGCCGCGCCGAAGGTCTGGCCGAACGCGATGATGACCTCGATGGCACCTACGAAGTTGTCGAAGAGGGCGGTCACCTCTTTGTCGTTCTCGGTTGCCACCCCCGTCAGTGCGGCGAGGTTCCCGACGATGCTGCGAATCTGCATATCCCGCTTTGCCGGGTCGTTGATGAGCGTGGCTGAGTCCTTGATGATCCCGGCCACGTCACCCTGCGTTCCTTCTAGATTGCGGGAGACGAGCTCGAGGGACTGCAAGATCGCGTCGGTGTTCCTGCCGTTGTCCTTGACCAGGTCCTCGGACAAGTTGCTGATCGAGTCGAGCGTCTGACTGATTCCCAGCGGGGTTCGCGTCTTACTCAACGGAATGCACTGATCCGTCTCGTATCGGGCTCCATCAGAGTACGGCTTGGTGAACTCGATTTGACGTTCGGTCACGATGGATGTCGACACCAGAGTCGCGCCGACGTCGGCGGGCAGCGGAACGCTCTTGTCGATCCGCATGTCGATCCTTACACCGGACTGATCACTATTCTGGTGCACCCCGACGACGCTGCCTATCTTCTTGCCGAGCATGGCTACTGTGTTGCCTTCGAAGAGGCCCGATGCGTCGGTGAACTCGGCACACAGGGAGCGCGTGTCGTCGGACACCCTTCCCCCGATTTCCACACTAGCGACCACCACAACCACCACGGCGATCAGGAGCAACAGTCTTCGGATCCATGTAGTCAACATTTGTCGTCACCACTCGGAATGCACACACGAACCTCTGGTTCTGTGGTAGTCGACGCACCGACCGGCGCCTGGAGGAGGACGCCGAGGCGCTGAGTGATCTGATCAACCTGGGCCAGGGCATCGGAGTAGCCTGGCAGCTCTGACGACACCTTGTCGAGGAGCGTCTTGTATTGTTGGACAGACGGTTCGATTCCATCGCTGTAAGCCACGAGCGGCCTCGTGAGAAGTTTGAACAGACGACTGAGAAGGTCGAACCCGCCGCGGACGTTCTCGATATCAGGTCCCAGCGTACTGGCAAGGAAGCTGAGTTGACGGAGAAAGTCGACCAGCACCTGCTTTTGATCGGCGAAAGCGTTGACGTATTCATCGGATAGAGCGACCGCTTTGTCGAGCTGACCGTACTGTCGCTCTAAGAGTTCCATCAAACTGCTGGTGTTCCTCAGTGCGTCGGGAATGTTTGTGTTGCCGTCGGAGAACGCATTCTGCAGCAGCGACGCAGTCTGACGGAGATCGACGCCCTTTACATCGCGGAACACCGGCGTCGTCGTCTCGAGCGTGTCCGAAATGTCGTAAGTACTCGATGTCTGAACAAGGGGGATCGCCCCCGACAGCGAGGTCGGTCCTGACCCTGGGTCCAGATCGAGAACTCGCCCGCCGATCGGCGTGATCAGGCGAACCGCTGCGGTGGCATCCGAACGGACTGGCACTGAGTCGTCGAGTCGAAATTCGACTGTGATAAACGTTCCCGCGAGGTCCACCGACGACACCGTTCCCTGTCTTATCCCCGCTATACGCACCTGATCACCCGACTCCAGCCCTCCGGTGTTGACCAGTTGAGCCGAGTACACCTTTTGGCCGGGCGGTGCGATATACACGGTCCCGGCGATTACCAGACCGACCACCACGGTCACCACCACCACAGCGGCGACGATGAGGTCGCGTCTGCGTTCGGACTGGTGATGCGGTCGATTTCGACTGAACAACCTCACTTACACACCACCAATCGTTGCCCCATAAGCGCAATCGTAGCTGTATCCGGCAGGGGCAGAAGGCCTTTCGAACATCGTGCCTCAGTCGGCGTGGAATTCGTCGAAGCGTTCAGCGAGTCCATAAGGGGCTTGAGCAGTACCGCGCCATTCAGTAGCCCCTCCAACTCCCCGGGTTCTCGCGCCAGACGCTGATAGATCGTCGCGAAACTCTGGTCGTACGTTGAGTCAAGTTGCTCCCCGGCGATGACAGTTTTCTCCATGGACCGGTTGACCTCGCCTAGCGACTCCCGCAACCGGTCACTCACGCGGCTGAAGGCGTCGACGATCGATCCCAGCTGGTCGACGAGTTCGACCAGCTGCGCCGAGCGGCCTTCGAGTTGGTCGGAGACCTGGCCGAGGCTCGTCACAATATTCGTGATGATCTCAGACCGCTGGTCCCCGTAGGCGGTGATGTTGGCGACCTGCTCCAGAACAGGCGATATACCCCTCCCATCACCTTGAGCAACGCGCAACAAGTTGGACTGCAGTTCATTGATCTCGTCGGCGTTAAGCGTGTCGAACACCGGCTTGAACCCGTTGAACAAGGTGGACACATCAAATGAGGGAACGGTCTTGTCGAGCGCCACCTGTGTAAGCGCCGCCCCCTGTGTCTTTCCCTGTGCCGCACCGATCAATTCGACATATCGCTGTCCGAGAAGATTCTGATAACGCACGGCGGCGGTGGTGCTCGACGTGATCGCGACGTCGTTGTTCAGCTGGAAATGAACGACCGCGGTGGGCCCTTTCAGGCCGATCGCCGTCACATAACCGACCTTTACTCCCGCCAAACGCACACCGTCGCGAGGCTTGAGCCCAGATGCATCGGAGAAGACCGCAGACCGTTCAGAACTCGCTCCGTCCGAGCTGGGTTCGAGGATGGCGATGATCACGTAGGTGAGAACGCCGATGACTGCGGCGAACGCGACGATCTTGACGATGGTGGGAATTAACGACTTGAGCTTCATCTTCTTGGTCCTCCTGCTGCAAGCGCGCTCTGCAGCGCAGGTGACGTCTGCACTACCAGGGCGACCTGAAGTTGTACTCGCTCGCCGACTTGCGGCGTGGCGTTGTCGATGCTGTCCAGGATCTGCGGGATGGTGTAAATGGTCTGCGCGAGTCCCGATGCCGATCTGGCGACCGGCCTCGCCAGATCGAGGCCGACGTCCAGTACCGAACTCAACGCCGGGTAGTTTTCGCTCAACAGTCCTCCCAGTCCCCCGAACAGAACCTCGCCGGTGCTGTTGAGGTTGCCTGTGGCCTGTTTGATGGCCTCGTCGGTGGCGAAGAAGTCAGCGACGTCGACGTTTATGAGGATGCCCGGAACGAACGGCGTCATGAAGTCGGCAACGCCCTGGGACAGGTCTGCCGCGATCGCCAAATCCTGGCCCACTGGCCGCTGTTGAACGTCCCGAGTGAGCTGCGCGATCTGGAACATGAGCTGGCCGGCATCGGCAAACGTTTGGGAATCGTCGACGACAAACTTCACCACAGAATTGAACGCCGGCTGATCGAGAGCATCGACCAGCTTCGAGAGTTTTCGAATCAGGGTCGATACCGAAGTGTGTTCGGACTGCAGCTTGCTCACATAGACGCTGCCGCCATCACGGATGAGGACTCCCCGCCCGGGGTCGACAATCTCCAGTGCCGTCGGCCCCAGCGCGCTGGCGGACGTGTAATTCACGGCCATGCCCTGACGCAACCGGATGTCGTCGTTCACTCCGGTGAGCTCGATTTTCACATTTACACTTTGGTCGCGCCCCGACACCGAGGACACCTTGCCCACCGTGAAGCCCCGATACTTCACCTCCGATCCGCCCTTCAACCCGTCACCAACCGCGTCGGTGGTGATCGTCACTGTCGTGTTGTCTTCATATTTTCCGGTCGCGTTGCCCGCCAGAAGATAGCCGGCAACCGTCACTACGACGAGAACCCCGATCCCGCGCAGGGTCAAGTTCGCCAGTGAGGGCGCGCGTCCTGATGGATCTTGAAATACAGCCACTTGAAACTCCTAGCCCGAAATCTGGACGCCCGAATCGAAACCCCACATCAACAGGGTTAAGATCATGTCCTCCACGACGATGATGATGAGACTGCTGCGGATCGCTCGACCAGACGCGCGGCCGACGCCTTCTGCTCCGCCGCTGGCGTAGTAACCCTGGTAGCTGTGGATGATGACGACCGACACCACGAAAACGAGGACCTTGATGACTGAAAAAGCCAAATCCTGCGGTTTGAGGAACGCATCGAAATAGAAGTCATAGGTGCCAGCCGACTGGCCGTGTAGAAGGATGACGACCAGCTTGGCCGCGCCGAAACTGAGTATCAGCGTTACGATGTAGAGGGGGATGATGGTAGTGATCGCCGCGACTACACGCGTGCTGACGATGTACGGAATCGGCCGCACCGCCATCGACTCGAGCGCATCGATCTCTTCAGCGATACGCATCGAACCTATTTCCGCAGTGAGGCGACAGCCGGCCTGGGCTGCGAAGCCGATCGCGGCGATCATCGGTGCCAACTCTCGAGTGTTGGCGTATGACGAAATGAATCCCGTAAGAGACCCCATCCCGACCAGGTCTAGCGAGGCGTAGCCCTGGATGCCGATGGACGCCCCGACAGCCATTCCGAGAATCACAAGCACGATCGCGGTACCCCCGCCGACCAGTACAGCGCCTCGTCCCCAGGCAAACTCCTGTATGAATAAAAACGTCTGTCGTCGATAGGTGGTTGCGACGTGCCGAATTCCGGCGACGGTGTCGATGGTAAATGTTGTAATGTGCCCGAGCTGCGCGGGGACCTCAGCGAGGGGCGTCACAGCACGCACGATCGGACGAGTAACCGAAGTATAACGGGTGGATGGTACTGCGGTCACGTGTTCTCCGTCATCCGATGGTCTGCGGGACGAACATGATGGTCAGTTGGGTGATGAACACGTTGATGACGAAGCACGCCACCACCCCTAGGACCACGGTGGCGTTGACAGATGTAGCCACACCTTTAGGGCCATCTTTCGTGGACAGGCCCCGATGACACGCGATTGTCACGACCACGAGACCGAACACCACTGACTTGATCAGCGCTACAAGGATGTCCGCCGATGATGCGAACGATGCGAACGATGCGACGTAGCTCCCCGGCGTGATGCCCTGGACGTTGACGCTAAGGATGTAGCCGGCCACGAGACCGGTAAACACGATGAGCATGCATAACATCGGAGCGACGATGAGAACCGCGACGAATCGAGGTGCGACGAGTCGACGTGTCGAATTTAGTCCGAGCGTCTCCATGGCATCGATTTCTTCACGGACGGTGCGTGCGCCAAGGTCAGAGGCGATGGCCGACCCTGCCGCACCACCGAGCAGGAGCGCGGTGACGATCG
>Ga0256907_1000754_pt1 | contig 9204 bp, 4 predicted proteins | sample MC6MC0745MT_FD_186329 | JGI IMG/M metagenome (GOLD analysis project Ga0256907, IMG submission 186329) | Metatranscriptome of enriched soil aggregate microbial communities from Iowa State University, Ames, United States - MC6-MC0745-MT... | ecosystem: Environmental > Terrestrial > Soil >... | reverse complement strand
GTTGTTTTAAAATTGCCATTAACTCAAAAATTGACGCAATGCATATTTTGTTTTGTAAAACTTATTTTAGTTATCAATATACTGTAAATTTATGAAATATCTAAAATCCAACATCAATATAGCGACGTTCTTTTACTTGCTTTCTTTGGTCGAGAATTCGGTTCGTTTACCTTGTATGGTTATGCGGACATAAATGGGATGTAGTCCTGCTTTGTTAGCTTTTACAGCACGGGTATACATGTAGATAGTAACTTGATTGCTCATTGTGGTGGTGTTTTATTTCAATATTCAATTTATTCTATTGGATATAAACTGTCAAGATGTTCAGCATCTGGTCATGCCTTTATGCGGTATTCATCTAGCGGTTCATTTTAGCGAGACCCTAGCTAGCCAAATTTTAGGGTCTCGCTAGGGTCTCGCTAGAAATGAGAAGTATTGAAAAAAACGATAGGTGTATAAAAAGAAAAACCCTATAAATCCTTGAATTTATAGGGTTTTGATATATTTTCTTTATCAGGATGCGGAAGAGGAGGGATTATTTTCATGATCCCAAAAAGGGGGGGCTTCAAGACAATACAAAACCATTCACTTTGTTCATCACTTTTGTTGTTTATATACTTTTTTTTAAAACTTACGTTTACAAAAGTCCATAAACAACAAAACCCGACTAATAGTCGGGCTTTGTTTTGTCTTGGCGGAAGAGGAGGGATTCGAACCCTCGGTACCGTTTCCAGTACGACAGTTTAGCAAACTGTTCCTTTCGGCCACTCAGGCACTCTTCCTCGTTTTGACAATGCAAACATAAGGCAATTATTTTATTTTTGCAAAGTCTAGAAACGCCTTTTTTATCCTTTTATTGATTTTTTTTTATGAAAGTCGATAAATAGCAAAAACTGCACTTATCAGCAGGCTTTATTTTGTCTTGATGAAGGGATTATTTACTTCATCATGAATGGAGATCGTTATTCTTATAAAATTTAATGATCCTCTTCGTCCATTATTTTACTGTACATCGACTTTCTTAAAATCGATTTTTACAAACGTATATAAACAACAAAAGCCGACTATAAGTCGGCTTTTATTTTGTCTTTGCGGAAGGGGAGGGATTATTTTCATGATCCCAAAAAAGGGGGGCTTCAATACAAAACAAAGCCATTCACTTTGTTCATTACTTTTGTTGTTTATATCCTTTTTGTTAAAACTAACGTTTACAAAAGTCCATAAACAACAAAACCCGACTATTGTCGGGCTTTGTTTTGTCTTTGCGGAAGGGGAGGGATTCGAACCCTCGGTACCGTTTCCAGTACGACAGTTTAGCAAACTGTTCCTTTCGGCCACTCAGGCACCCTTCCTCGTTTTGACATTGCAAACATAAGGCAATTATTCTATTCTGCAAAGTCAATTTTATAAAAAAAATACAAAAAATACGTAAGGTTATAGTAAGCGATTGTATGTCAATTTATTGCTTACAGAATAATTTTCACTTATTTTTTCTTGCTGAGATCGTAATCGACCCGAACATGGTAAATGCTCTTCAACATTGCCTTGAAAATGGTTGCAGATTCTGTGATTTCCTTTAATGTAATATTACTATTTGCAAATTGATTCAGCTTCAGCTTATGCTCAATAATTTTATCGACAAGCGTATTAATAGAATCTTCCGTATGTTCTTTAAGAGCTCTAGATGCTGCTTCTACGGAATCTGCCATCATTAGTACAGCTGTTTCTTTCGAATAGGGAATAGGCCCAGGATATTGGTACAAAGATTCATCAACTAGTTTGTCGGGATTATTCTTTATAAATAAATTATAGAAGTAATCGACTTTTGTCGTACCGTGATGCGTTTTGATGAAATCGATTATAACATCTGGAAGCTGATTTCTTTTTGCAATCTCAACGCCCTTTATAACGTGTGAAATAATAATTTGTGCACTCTGTTCAGGTGATAATTCATCATGCGGATTCTTTTCTGTTTTTTGATTTTCAATAAAGAATTGCGGGTTTGTCATTTTACCAATATCGTGGTAAAGTGCACCTGCCCGTACTAAGAGAGGATTTCCGCCAATTCGGTAGATAGCCGCTTCAGCTAAATTGGCTACTTGTAAGGAGTGCTGGAAAGTACCAGGGGCTTTAAATGAAAGTTCACGCAGAAGCTTTGAATTACTGTTGGTCAATTCCATTAATGTCAGATCAGATACGATTCCAAATAGTTTTTCAAATGCGTATACTAATGGGTACGCCATTAATGTGATCATGACACTGACCACAAAAGGGATGACGTCCATGACGTTAATGGTACTTAAGGATCCGTTACGTGTGAGTAAAAGTCCAAAATAAGCAATCAAGTAAGTCGCGAGTATAATGGCTGACGAGATGAAGAATTGTTCTCTCTTTACTAATGTTTTGATACTGTAAATCGCCACGATTCCAGCCATGAATTGCAGAAATACAAATTCATATGAATTCGGAACAAATAACGCTGCCAGTAGGACCATCAGTAGGTGAATATTTAAAGCTACCCGGGAATCAAATAAGATGCGGATAATGATCGGAACTGAACAGAATGGAATGTAGTATAAATTAGGAATTTTAATCTTAATGGCCCATGACAAGACGGCAAGCATGCCGATGATCACAATCATAATGATTGATAGCAGGCGATTGTTGTAATAGATGTCTTTTCTGAAAAGATATAGAAATACCATCAGAATACATAAAGCAAGAGAGATAATCAAAAATTGCCCCAGTGTAACGTAAATCTGATTGCCAGAGATTTTTCCTTCGTCCTCATAAATCTTGCGTAACGATTCTAGTTTCTGATAGGTTTCATTACTGATAATCTTATCCTTTTCAGCAATTAATTCTCCCTTTTGTACAACTCCTCGGGTAGAGGAGATATTTGCTAAAGCATTTTGTTCCAGTCGCTCTGTCTGTTGATCATTGTAAACATAATTTAGGGTAATATAGTTTTTTAATGTCTCTAAGAGCCATTTCTTGTACACGATCTTTGACGAATTGCTTAAGACTGAATTGGCGTATTCATAAGAAGATTCGATTGTATAACAATCTGCCGTATTTTTTTGAGTGGCGACTTTATCTTGTATCAAGGTGAAATTATACTGCTTTGCAGCAGGACTCTTGTCGTCATTTCGGTTTTGAAAACGATTATTTAAAGACAGGATGCCTCGGTCATAGAGATGCGTTAATATGGCATTTCCGACGGCACGGTAATCCTGTATTTTTTGAGGAGTAGTGTCTAATTTATTGGTTTGCCATTTTTCAGCTAGATCAGTTTCAAATTGATCGATCTGTTCCCTACTGATGGTCGAATTAACGTCATAGATAGGTTGAATGGTTTTAAGAATGTTTTTCTTGTCTTCATTTAGTTCCTCCTGTGTTTTGAGTATCGCAAAATTATAGGGAGAAATTAAGTTTTCGTGATCCCAGACTTTTCCTTTCTGAAATTCATAGCGAAAGCGAGCCTGCTTTGGAAGGAAGATACAAATAAGAATGATGGTTGCCAATATTAAGCTTATCTTACGAATAAGGTTAAGATTAGTGTCGGACTCACGATTATATTTAATTTTTAATCTACTCACGGGGTTGAATTGTAGTTGGATAATAAAAAATTACTCAAACAAATGTACTTAAAAATGCGCTATTATAAAGCTCATTGTCATTACGAGGTCAGGTTATGTTTAATTTTTTTGATTTAAATTCGGGCTATCCGCAAGACTTAATTATCTTTGCAAAAACAAATCAAAGACTCATGTCAAGTAAAAAGCATCTTATTGCACCTTCAGTTTTGGCAGCGGATTTCGCTAAATTGTACGATGATATTATAATGGTAAACAATAGTGAAGCCGATTGGTTTCATATTGATATTATGGATGGCGTGTTTGTGCCAAATATTTCTTTTGGTTTTCCAGTAATGCAGGCAATCGCTAAACATGCTACAAAACCTTTAGATGTACATTTAATGATTGTAGATCCTGATCGTTATTTACAGTTATGTAAAGATTCTGGAGCTGCTGTTATTACCGTGCATTACGAGGCTTGTACACATTTACATCGCACGTTAGCAGCGATCAAGGAATTAGGCTGTAAAGCTGGCGTCGCTTTGAATCCGCATACACCAGTTTCTTTATTGGAAGATGTGATTGCAGATTTAGATTTAGTGTGTTTAATGTCTGTAAATCCAGGTTTTGGCGGGCAGAAATTTATTCAAAACACCTACAATAAAGTAAAACAATTGCGCGCTATGGCAGCAGGTGTGAATGATGGATTATTGATTGAAATCGATGGAGGTGTGGGAGTAGGTAATGCAGGCGCTCTTTTACAAGCTGGCGCAGATGTGTTGGTAGCGGGAAGTTCTGTGTTTGCAGCAGCAAATCCAACACAGTCAATAGCTGATTTGAAAGCTGTTGATATTCAATTGAAAAATATTTAGTTAAACTAATATATTGGCTATAAAGGGAGATCGGATATGATTTCCCTTTTTTTGTTGGTTATTTCCACATTATATTTAATCTTAGCGTCAAAATTCACTAATTTCTTACCCTAAATATTTTAAATTTAAATAGTCAAGTGTCTGTATTTTAGTGTGTTGTTTCGTTGTTTGGTTTTGAAATAAATGTTGTTTAGAATATTTCCAAATTAAAGCAATAAGTCTTATTGGTATGTATTAACCGTTGATTTTTAGTATTTTTGTAGTACGAGATGAGAAGTTTTTTTTAATGAAAACAGATCGTCAAAATGAAAGAATTGTAGAGTTAAATTTAAGCACCGGCTTGCAGTGCATTACTGATGTTTTTTTAGCTTAATTATTAAACGTGTGGTAGTATCAGGAGATAATATTTGATATTTCTTGTATTGCCTTTAAACATATAAAAGATTTATATACTATGAGTATTTACAACGATTACGTACAAGAGGTTGTAGAACGAAAAGGTGAAGGTTTAAATCCTAAACCAATTGACGGAGCAGAATTACTAAGTGAAGTTATTGCTCAAATTAAAGATTTGAATAACGAAAATAGAGTCGAGTCTCTGAAGTTATTTATTTACAACACTTTATCTGGTACGACTAGTGCGGCTGGTGTAAAAGCAAAGTTCTTAAAAGAAATTATTCTTGGTCAAGAGACTGTTGCAGAAATTACACCTACTTACGCATTTGAGTTGTTATCTCATATGAAAGGCGGTCCTTCTATTGAAGTACTTCTGGATTTGGCGTTAGGTAATGATGCAGGTATTGCTAAGCAAGCTGCTGAAGTTCTTAAAACACAGGTTTTCCTTTATGATGCCGATACAGAGCGTCTAAGAGAAGCATTTAACAGCGGTAATGCAATTGCGAAAGAGATTCTTGAAAGCTATGCTCAAGCTGAATTTTTCACTAAACTTCCAGAGTTACCAGAAGAAATAAAAGTTGTAACTTATATTGCAGGTGAAGGTGATATCTCTACGGATTTACTGTCTCCAGGTAACCAGGCGCACTCGCGTTCTGATCGTGAGCTACATGGAAAATGTATGATCACTCCAGAAGCGCAGCAAGAAATCAAAGCTTTACAGGTACAATATCCAGACGCAAGCGTTATGCTGATTGCTGAAAAAGGTACAATGGGAGTGGGATCTTCAAGGATGTCAGGTGTAAACAATGTGGCGTTATGGACAGGTAAACAAGCAAGTCCTTATATCCCATTTGTAAATATTGCTCCAATTGTTGGTGGTACGAATGGTATTTCTCCAATCTTTCTGACAACGGTAGATGTTACCGGTGGTATTGGAATTGATCTTCAGAACTGGAAGAAAAAAGTAGACGAAAATGGTCAAGTTGTCCGTAATGAAAATAATGAACCTGTTTTAGAAGAAGTTTATTCTGTTGCTACAGGAACAGTTCTTACAATCAACACGAAGACTGAAAAATTATATAATGGAGATCAGGAATTGATCGACATCTCTAAAGCGCTTACTCCTCAAAAAAGAGAGTTTATAAGAGCAGGTGGCTCATATGCAATTGTATTTGGTAAAAAGATCCAAACGTTTGCAGCTGGAGTTTTAGGGATTTCAATTCCGACTGTTTTTGCTCCTGCAAAAGAAATTTCTATTGAAAATCAGGGCTTAACGGCTGTTGAAAAAATCTTCAATAAAAATGCTGTTGGTTCAACTCCAGGAAAAGTGTTACATGCTGGTTCTGATGTTCGTGTTAAAGTGAATATCGTAGGATCTCAAGATACAACAGGTTTAATGACCGCTCAAGAGTTAGAGGCAATGGCTGCTAAAGTTATTTCTCCTACAGTTGACGGTGCGTATCAATCAGGATGTCACACAGCATCTGTATGGGATAAGAAAGCGCAAGCTAACATTCCTAAGTTGATGAAGTTTATGAACGACTTCGGATTAATCACTGCACGTGATCCTAAAGGAGAATACCATGCCATGACTGACGTTATTCACAAGGTATTAAACGATATTACGATTGATGAGTGGGCGATTATTATTGGTGGCGATTCTCATACACGTATGTCTAAAGGTGTTGCTTTTGGAGCTGACTCTGGAACTGTTGCCTTAGCATTAGCTACGGGTGAGGCGTCTATGCCGATTCCTGAATCCGTTAAAGTAACTTTCAAAGGCAGTATGAAACAGCACATGGATTTCCGTGATGTGGTTCATGCGACACAATCTCAAATGTTACAGCAATTTGGTGGAGAGAATGTGTTCCAAGGTAGAATTATCGAGGTACATATCGGTACACTTCTTGCCGATCAGGCCTTTACTTTTACAGACTGGACTGCAGAGATGAAAGCAAAAGCTTCGATCTGTATCTCCCAAGATGAAACGTTAATTCAGTCTTTAGAAATCGCTAAGAGCCGTATCCAGATCATGATCAATAAGGGTATGGAGAATAAAAATCAAGTATTACAGGGATTGATCGATAAAGCTAATAAACGTATCGAGGAAATTAGAACAGGTGAAAAACCAGCTTTATCTCCAGATGCAAATGCTAAATATTATGCTGAAGTCGTGATCGATCTTGATATTATTGATGAGCCGATGATTGCCGATCCTGATGTTAACAATGTTGACGTTTCAAAACGTTATACACATGACGCAATTAGAGAACTTTCTTATTACGGCGGTGACAAAAAAGTAGACTTAGGTTTCGTAGGTTCTTGTATGGTACATAAAGACGATTTAAAAATCGTTTCTCAAATGCTTAAGAATGTGGAGAAACAACTTGGTGTTGTTAAATTTAATGCACCTTTAGTTGTCGCTGCGCCTACTTACAACATCATTGATGAATTGAAAGCAGAAGGAGATTGGGAATACTTACAGAAATATTCGGGTTTTGAATTCAGTGATGCTTTGCCAAAAAGTACTGCACGTACAGAGTACGAAAATATCATGTATTTAGAGCGTCCAGGTTGTAACCTTTGTATGGGTAACCAAGAAAAGGCGGCAAAAGGTGATACGGTAATGGCTACTTCAACCCGTCTTTTCCAAGGTCGTGTTGTTGAAGATAGAGACGGTAAAAAAGGAGAATCTTTATTAGCATCTACTCCAGTGGTTGTGCTTTCTGCTATCTTAGGTAGAATTCCAAACGTTGAAGAGTACAAAGCTGCTGTCGAAGGTATCAACTTAACTAAGTTTGCGCCTATCTCGACAAAGTAGAAAAAACTAATATTGAAGTTTTGGTAATTAACTAAATTAATATCATAAATTAGAAATATATGGCTTTTGATATAGAAATGATTAAAAAGGTCTATAGCCGTTATGAGGAGCGTGTAAACGCTGCTCGTAATCTGGTTAATAAACCTTTAACCCTATCTGAGAAAATTTTATATACTCACTTATGGGATGGTAATGCAACTGAAACATACGATAGAGGTGTATCTTATGTAGACTTCGCTCCAGACCGTGTAGCGATGCAAGATGCGACTGCACAAATGGCTTTATTGCAATTTATGCAAGCAGGTCGTCCTCAAGCGGCTGTTCCTTCGACTGTGCACTGTGATCACTTGATTCAGGCAAAAGAAGGAGCTCAAGTGGATTTACAAAGAGCAAATACAGAATCAAAAGAGGTTTTTAATTTCTTGGGTTCTGTTGCAAATAAGTATGGTATCGGATTCTGGAAGCCTGGAGCAGGTATTATTCACCAAGTTGTCTTGGAGAACTATGCTTTCCCTGGTGGTATGATGATCGGTACAGATTCACATACTGTTAATGCTGGTGGTTTGGGTATGTTGGCTATCGGTGTCGGTGGTGCTGATGCATGTGACGTGATGGCTGGTTTACCTTGGGAACTGAAATTCCCGAAATTGATCGGTGTTAAATTAACAGGTAAGCTAAGCGGATGGACGTCTCCTAAAGATGTTATATTGAAGGTTGCAGGTATCTTAACCGTTAAAGGCGGTACTGGTGCTGTTGTAGAATACTTCGGTGAAGGGGCTCAATCTATGTCTTGTACGGGTAAAGGTACCATCTGTAACATGGGGGCTGAAATTGGTGCTACTACATCTACTTTCGGTTATGATGAGTCAATGGAACGTTATTTACGTGCAACTGACCGTGCGGATGTTGCGGATGCGGCAAATGCTGTTAAAGAACATTTAACTGCAGACCCTGAGGTGTACGCAAATCCTGAGTTATATTTTGATCAAGTTATTGAAATTAATTTATCTGAATTAGAACCTTCTTTAAACGGTCCTTTTACACCAGATTTATATACTCCAGTTTCACGCATGCGTGAAGAAGCGGCTAAAAATGGCTGGCCTACAACAGTAGAATGGGGATTGATCGGTTCATGTACAAACTCTTCTTACGAGGATTTGTCACGTGCTGCTTCTATCGCTAAACAAGCGGTTGATAAAGGTTTAGTAACGAAGGCAGAATTTGGTATCAATCCGGGTTCTGAGCAAGTTCGTTATACTGCTGATCGTGATGGTTTATTGAAAACTTTCGAAGATCTGAATGCGACGATCTTTACAAATGCTTGTGGTCCATGTATTGGTATGTGGGACCGTGTTGGTGCTGAAAAACAAGAGAAAAATACGATTGTTCACTCGTTCAACCGTAACTTTGCTAAACGTGCCGATGGTAACCCAAATACATTTGCTTTTGTAGCTTCACCGGAAATCGTTGCTGCAATTGCCATTTCGGGTGATTTAGGTTTCAATCCATTGACAGACACCTTGACAAATGCTAAGGG
>Ga0256907_1000751_pt1 | contig 9218 bp, 3 predicted proteins | sample MC6MC0745MT_FD_186329 | JGI IMG/M metagenome (GOLD analysis project Ga0256907, IMG submission 186329) | Metatranscriptome of enriched soil aggregate microbial communities from Iowa State University, Ames, United States - MC6-MC0745-MT... | ecosystem: Environmental > Terrestrial > Soil >... | reverse complement strand
TCCGCCATATCTTGTAAAAGAAATATATGAACTCTTAAGAATATTACCCTTAGCGTCCTTCCCGGAAGCAAGACCTATACTTGCTACTGATTCTGTGAAGTTTGTAGCACTAGGAGTCGTATGATCAAGTACTAACGAGTCATTGACGCTACCACCTGCTCCAGAGTAATCATTACCAAGAACAAGAGCCTCCGTAAATGATCCGTCTGTGGTAGGTACGAACCCTAAGTACCCACGAGACCTTCCAGTCCCGAATAAAGTCAAGTTCTGCTTCTCAAGTCGCATATGGTTATTAGCACTTGTTGGGTCCTCTGTCATGATAAGGCAACCTTTAAGAGAACCTGAGCGGATATGTTTAGCTTCTACATATCCATCTAAGTAAATCTTCTTAGCTTGAATTGCTGCGGCTTCACTTGAGAGATTGATAGCTCCTATTACTCCGTTGCTATCTACTTTTAAGCTAATGTTCTGAGAGTTGACTTTAATTTCTGATTCGTGTCTATCTACAATAGCTTTACTCCCATAGCGTCCGTCTCCTTCTGTTTTAGTGTAAACGTCCGTAGACTTAGCTCTTAAGTTTATCTCCTGTGTAGTCTGCTGAAATTGAGTATCATATAAGGAGTTACGTGTATTATATTCTGTCTTAGTAACACGATCAGCAACCTCTTTAACCATAGCATCATAGTTTACAATGTCTTTAGGGTTCTCTAAGTAAGTGGGTAGTTTATCGCCTACGTTACATTGAGGCTCTGATACCCAAACAGTCCCGGCTCTTCTAATCCATATCTCTATACGAGCATGTGTAATAGGAGCGTCTGGAGCTTCATGCTCAGTAGTAAATCTAACCCATTGATTATCAATTAACGAGTCTTGGAACTCCATTTGCTTGTAGCCACCTACAGAAGTCGCTCCATTGAAGAACTCTATTTTAAAGGCAGCTCCTAATGTAATAGCATATTTATCTGTAGTGTAGAGCATAGCAGAGAATTGGAACTTCCCTTGTTTCTGATAAGCAGGTACATCTTGATAGATACCGTGCCAGATATTTGTATCAGTGTGAGTTGTTTCAATCTTAACAGACCTACTTGCTCCATACCTGCGAGTTTCATCTACTGTGATTTTTCTATCTGTACTGTCTTTGTCAGCGTTCCATCTATCTAGAGAGGGAGTCGATGTGGAAATATTCCCAAAGCTATCTAATGTATATTTTACAAACTGAGTATTCATTAGGAGATTATCCGCTCCAAGTTCGCCAATATACTCCTCCATTTGCTTCTCAGATACTTTTGTACCTAGCTCACCTTTAATGTTTGTAATCTCAGTAGTAATCCCTACAGTGTCTGGTACCAGTGGTTCCCAGTTAGTTCCATCCCAAAGTTTTAATATCTTGGCAATCGGATCACTGGAGTCTAGCCATAAAGTTTTACCTGCTTCTAGGTCTTCTGTAGGAGCAGTAGGACTCTCAATAATAGCCGTCTGCATTTTATCCATGTTATCTTGCACCTGTGTAGCAAGGTCCCTTGCAGTTTGTGATTCCTTTTGAGCCTCATCTGCTTTCTTTCCTGCCTCAGTAATAGCATCAGTCTGACTGTTTACTTTCTCCTGTAATTGATTAAACATCTCAGCAGGTACTTTATCTTGAAGAGAAGCTAAGATACGTTGATAAGCTCTGTAGGCGGCATCATCATTGTTTTGAATCTCTCTATAGTTACCGAAATAGAACTTGTCCTGCCTAGGATCTTTAAATGACTCATCTGCAGCAATAGCTCTAGCCTCTAAGAAAATAGGAGGGCTAATAGATTTATCTTTAATGAATACAGTGTCTCCTTCATTGATCGCCTCATGTGTCAGACCTGCAATTTTAGCTAAAGAGACAGCGTCAACTTCATAGACTACATTTGTAGCTATTCGCTTTTTAAGAGCAGCCTTTGTCAATGTGAGCAGGCGCTCTGGAGTCATATTTTGATTATCAGTCTCTGGAGTATAAAACCCAAAGCGATGCTTCCCGTTTATGTTCCATCGTTGAAAGGCTTCATCATCCACTACGTAGGGAATGCCATTGTTAGCATCTGCTACAGTGATTACCTTCTCTTCTCCGTCTGATCCCTTTACAGTTACATATCCTATAAGTGTAGTGATAACTCCCTCTGAGTTCTCTTTACGGACAATCCCCTGCAGGTCTTTCTCTATGGTGATTTCCTTAGCTGTTAATCTGCCTCGTTTTTCTACCAGGTCTACATATCTCTTAACTATAAATGCTCCCTGGACAATAACTCTGTATTGCAGTTCATAACCATCAAATGCAGAAGCTATCATATTATTAAACTGCAGAGGTGAAATAAACTCTGTAATGGTCATGCTACGAGTCCCCGTAATCTCAACGTTCCCTACAGACCAATCTGATCCGTTTAAGGACATAGCTAAATATTGCTGAGCAGTCATTGAAGAGAGCTTTTGAGGAGGGAAATAGGATTCTCCTGCAAGTAAGGTCCACTCCCCACTTGCAAATATCGTAACTGTATTAGTTACAGTGTCTTTTTCCGTCTCAGTGATAACATAAGGAGTCATTATACCGGGACGGGTTTCTTTTATGATGATATTTTGTTGCTGCAAGAGAGGTTCATAAGGGGAGCTCTCAAGTATTTTGAAGTCTAACATATCTACGGAGTTTTTAATTTCCCAGTGTCTTTTGTCCTCTACATATTCATGAGCGCGTATAACTCCTATTACTAGTTTTGTTTTAAAGTCGACTATGTGTAAATCTCCGCTTTGCTTTCTCATTATCTGTATCTCTCCCTATATGTTATCTTTGCGGTACCTATAGCCTTAGGACGTACAATAACCTCATTTACTCCTCTCTTTATGACAGGAAAGTCACTGAATAGATCCTTAATACTTATAGCGTTCTTCCCGTTTATCGTTACAAGGGCTCTCTCTGTATCAATTACAATACTGTCTCCTTGATCTACAATGTAAGGAGTAGCATCTACAGGTATACTAAACTTCTTGTACACTTTTAAGTCTTCTATAAAGATTGCGTCTAGTGGGCTGTAATCTCCGTATCTAAATATCCCTACGGCTACTTTTGTTACCGTTGAAGCAGTAGCAGGATTAGAATTATTTATATCTCTCCAGGTTTCTATAATAGTCTCATAGTCCTGGTAGGTCCCTTTCTTGTATAAAGCGGAATAAGCTGTCCATACATTCCCCTCTCGTGTTAGCATGACATGTCCTCTGAAGTCTGTGAACGAGCTAGGTGTCCTTCCAGTATCATCTATAAGTGTTTTCTCTTCAGGTCCATCATTTATGACTGTATAAGCTTTTGTGATTGAAGAAGTGTCGTATTCGTCCTTCATTCCTAATTGAGCAACAATATTGTCATTAGCATCTAATAAGAAGAGCATGATAGTTCCCATTCTGTTATAGCTTAAAGAGTCAAAAGAAAGTCTCATATCAACTTTGAAGTCTGTAGCTCCTCCAGGAGGAAGGGATTGCTTAAGTATTGGACCGTACCATGTATTTTCCTTAATAGGTCCATACGTTTTAGGACGGAAACCATGTCCACTTCCTGCTATTTCCATAGCTCCAGAACCTTCAAAAAGTGAGCCTAGTTGTCCTGTATGAGAAGACCACTTAGAAAGATCATCCATCTTGTCCCATATCACACGAGACTCTTGAGCAACTAGCTTTGTCTTCGGTCCAGTCGGATAACCTAGACGGAAATATTCATTGCCATTCCAGACATCTATAAAAGGACTCTTGTCCATTACATTTATCTCTACAATAGGATTTGACTCTACAGTCCCTTTATTAGCAATATCCACTTTTAAGTCGGTCCCTGTAGCATCAAGAGCAAAGTCTTTAACCTGTGTAGTTCCAAGCTTATAAGGCATAGGACATACAAAGCGTAAAGATCCTTTACCTTTGAAAATTAATTCCTCTAGGTCCGTCTCTCCGTCAAGCATAGCCATGTAGGTTCTGTCTGCCTCATCATCAAAAATGAGCTCCTTTGGTTCATCTTGTATGAGCCAGTCTGCTAAGTCTTCTTTCTTCTTCTGCAAGTCCGCTTGATCTTTAGCCTTAAGTGTCACAGGGATCTCAATAACTCTCACTTTCGTGTTAGTCTGCAGGTAGTATCCGCCTGGTCTTCCTGGAGCCGTCAAGATATCACGCTCAATAGGAGCCCACGCTACACGGTTAAAACCCATCATGATATATAAGTAATCTCGCTTAGTTCCGTTAAATTTAAAACTAGCCATGTTATCAATTCCCTTTGCTTTATTTAAAAAGAGCCCTCCATAGTGGAAGGCTCACAAGTTGTTCAATCTAGAAAGCAGGGACCACTTGAGGAGCAAACTGAGCTTGTCTACTTGTTCTACGCTTGTTAGCATTGTCAACGTCCTCAGATATAACCTCACCTACTACTTTTTTATCCATAACAAGATAAGTAGGCGCCTTCTCTTCATTAGCTTGTCCTTGCTTTTCTTGGCGTGCATTTTTGTCTTCTTTGCTCTGTCCAGTGATTCTTTCATAAGAAGTAGGAGCCATCGAGATTGATCCGTTTAAGATTTCATCTACTTTAGGGAGTTTGAAGCCTGGAGATACTCCCATGTTTAAATCTTTGAAGTTATCATTACCTAAGACGTTCCCTAGCTCAATGTCATTAGAAAGAGCTTCAAAGCCACTCAGGACTGCATCAGCCATTTTTGTAGCTGCTTTTACTGCATCGCTTGTCATATCTGTAATACCTACTGCAAGACCTTCAGTAATGAATCCACCTACGCTCTTCATTACCCTCGAAGGAGAGTGAATGTCAAAGAATCCTGTTACAGCATCTTTAACCTTTCCAGCAACCTTTTTAGCTGCATTGATAGCGTCTGAAGCCATCCCACTAATACCATCAGCAAGACCTCTCACTATATCCTTACCTGCACTCAATAACATAGAGCCTGCATTAGAGAAACAGTCCTTAATAGCTTTAACAATGTTGTCTTTTACCGTCGAAGATACTTCACTAGCCATCTTAGCAATACCTTTGATGAGCTCCCAAATGATTTTCACACCTGCTTCAAGAATCTGAGGAAGGTTTGCTATGATAGTTTTAATGATTTCATAGATAATCTTTAAAGCAGCAGCAGCTAATTGAGGAAGAATTTTAACTATCCCTTTAATGATTTCCATTAGGATTTTTACGCCTGCTTCGAGAATCTGAGGAAGGTTATTCATGATAATAGTAATCAACTGAGTTACAATCTTTATAGCCGCTTGTATAATCTGAGGTAGCATTTTAATAATTCCGTTTACGATTGCCATTAAGATTTTTACACCAGCGTCTAATATCTTCGGCAAGTTTTGGAGAATCATAGTGACAATCTTATCAACCAACATTACAGCCGTACTGATAAGGTTAGGAAGTACCTTTACAATTCCGTTAATAATAGCCATCAAGATTTTAATACCTGCGTCTAATATTTTAGGAAGTAAAGTTATAAGAGAATTTAGTAAAGTATCCATAATCTTTAAGGCTGCATCAATAATTTTAGGAAGATTGTTAACAATTCCATTGATAACTGCCATTAAGATTTGCATACCAGCGTTCAGAATAATAGGAAGTAATGTTCCTACAGTGTTCACTAAAGTGTTGATAAGCGTAGTAGATACATTCACTAATGAAGTAACAGCCGTAGGTAATACTTGCAAGATACCTTCAATGACCTTTGTTAAGATTGCTACACCTTGAGCTATAAACTGAGGTAGGTATGTTGTGATTAAATCCACCATAGTTGTAATAACTGTAGTTATAGCGGTAGTGATAAGTGGCATCGTCTGAGTGATTCCTTGAATGATGGTAGGTAAGAATCTAGAAGCAGCTATTAGGAGTCCTGGAAGACCTCCTACAAGCATAGCGATTAGAGACGGCATAATAGTAGAAAATATAAGTCCTAACTGTGATGTGTCTCCTCCGATAGCCAACCTTATAGCTTCAACGAGCCCAGTAATTGTATTACGGATAGTAGCTACTGCACCTCCTAGGAGTAAAGCAGCATTTTGGACCCCTAAAGGAAGCTGACTAATCCATACGTTCATAGTGTTTCCTGTAGCGACAACTCCTACGATATACTTTGATAGAGTCGCTAGTGATGTTCCAAATGAGTTTAACGATACAAGTAATGGAGCTATTGCGTTTGCGATTCCCTGTATAGGTGCAGGCATTGTAGCAACCACGTCTGCAAAGTGGTCTCCAGTGATTAAAACACTAGCTAAGTAAGTCCCTAAAGTAGCCATCGCATTAGCAAATGAGTTAAGAGCCACCATAGCAGGAGCCAGTGCTGTAGCTATTCCCTGTATAGGTGCAGGCAAGTTAGAGATAACATCACTAAAGCTATCACCTGTGAGAAGTACATGACCTAAGTATTTTCCTAACTCAGTAGTAAGGGAGATGAATTGCTTTATTCCTGTAATTGCAGCCGTCAGAGCTTTTCCTCCAAGATCCATGAGAGAAGATGTCCATTGCTTCATTGCCGCTACCGCTCCAAGAATACTCTTCTTGAATGTCTCGTTAGTCTTCCACAAGTGAGTAAATCCTACTACAAGTCCTGCTATAGCAGCAGCAAGTATCCATGCAGGAGCAGACATCATAGAGAATCCAGTAATGATAGGCATTATGACAGGCTTAATAGCAAACAAGATAGCTCGTAATCCCTTAAAGTATCCAATCCCTAAAGCAAGCGGAGTAAGGACTACCATTAGAGCAGGTACAAGCATCATCATGCCTTGAATGAATTTAGCCAAAACTGGATGAGCTTCATTAAACTGAATGACCATCTCTGCAAGTTTGGCAATAAAGTTATACATCGGAGTCATTACCGAAGCAAATGCACTCACCATTGGTTCAAACGCTTTAGCTAGCTTCTCAAGCATATTGTTGAAAGCTTCAGCGTACTTTGTGTTATCCTCCATAGCTTTCCCATGAAGAGCTCCGTAGAATTTAGCAGCACCTGCAGCAGCGGCTCCGAAGATTATCGGAAGTGCCATCATTTGAGTTCCCAAATCACGTATAAAGTCATTGTATTTCTTTACAGAGGCGTTAGCTCCTAAGAACTCTAGAGCTAACTGCTGAGGGCTACCAGAGCGTGCTAATCTATCAAGTGAATCTACTGCAGTAAGAGCAAGCCTACTAGTATTGTAAAGAGGGTTATTCATAGTAGTAAGGTTATTTTGAAAGCGCGAAGCTGTGGAGCTTGCGTTATTGAGCATCCCTATAGTCTGATAAATACTCGTTAGAGCCATTCTATTAGAGTTTATAGCTTGATCATTAGCCGCCTTCTGGGCTGCTCCTAACTCATTGATTCTAGCTATCATGTCATCTACGGATCCTGTATAAGAGCCTGCTGATTGCATCAATTGGAAGTATCCGTATTGAGCTTCTATTTGAGCCTCACGAGCCCCTGACATGCCTGCTTTCATTTGATGCTGGTAAGCTTTCATTTCGTTCATCATTGCCATATGAGCAGCAGACACTTGAGTATATCCTCTAGTTATGTCACTATTCATTCGAGTAAACTCAGAGCCGAACGTACGAGTCATTTCACTTGTAGCGCTATTCATCCCACCACCTAAGCGGCTAATCTCATTATTTATCTCAGTTACTTCTGTACGGGTAATACTGCTAAGTCTATCTAATTCTGATTGATAGGAGCTATTGAGTTGTGACACAATAGACTGTATGTTTGCTCCTATGCGGATAAGTTCGTCATTTACTTGTAAAACTTCTGCCCTTACGTCACCGTCAAGAGGATTGAAACCATCATCAAATAATCTCCGAGCAGCTTGTCCTATAGATGTCATATCACTTCCGATTTCTTGGAGCTGCGCATTGATGTTGTTAACGTTTGGGCCTACATTTACACCAATATCATCAAGTTGCTCATTGATTGAATTCACATTAAAGGTAAAACTATTTCCAATATTACCTAGTTGGTCATTTATGTTTGATACACTTGAGCCAACATTACTACCAAGATTACTCATCTCAGACTCAAACGCTTGCTTAATAGTACGAGCTACGGAGCCCATATTCGAACCCATACGAGCAAGCTCTTTGTTTATCTTCTCAACGTCTTTTCGTACGTCCGTACTATCTATTCGGGCATCTATCTTTACACTTCCGTCAGCCATGTATATCACGCTCCTTAGTTATCTAATTGTCCCCAGGAGCCCTGCTATGAGGTCTTAATCATCTGTTGTAGGTTTAATAACCTTGTTTTCTTGAGCTAATTGCTTACGTGCTTCCTTGTAACGTCTCATGCGGTCCTCATAAGCTTTCAACTCTCTAGCCTCTCTTATTTCTTTAGCTTGTGGCAGCTCATAAAAGGCTTTTTTCTTCTTAATATCCTTCACCTGGTCCGCATTGTCTTTAGTCTTCTTAGGAACTTCACAAGTGCGGTATTTAATAGCAGTCTTCATAGGAGTCTCTTCTGATAAGTTGTTAAACAATGCTAAAAACTGATTCCAAAGGAGCTTTCCCTGTTGCTCAATGAGATCCAGCTTGTAATCATACAAAAAGGACGAGTATATCCGCTCAGCATCTATAGTAAAATCAACTATAGGAAGCTCTTGGAATGTCTCGTCCTCTTCAGATTCATCTATGGAGTTATCCTTATTTGTAATCTCATTGACTCGTTCTTTTTTATCAAGGTCTATATTGAGCTTTGCTTTAAAAATATCAATGAGAAGTTTATTAAGTTGTTCCCCGTTTAGCTGAGCTAGTAAGGAGCGTTCTACTACAAGCATATTGAGGGCTATTAGAGGTTTGCTCTTATCAGACACCGTTTTATCATCGAATAACTGCAGCATAACAAGGATATTATCATAGGAGAGGTTTAGTTCAATAGCCACGCCTCCCCAGGTCATTACATCCACATTACGCTCTGTAAGTGAGAATCTTGGTCCCATATGGAATCACCTTACTTCTTAGTTTGAGTCAAGTATGCATCTAAGTTACTTCCAGCTTTAGCACGTAGCTCTGCTTCTACTAGTTTAGTTAAATAATTTACTAAACTAAATAGATTCATAATAGAGCGTCCTGCTTTCTCATACAGTTCCTCAAAAGTATCTTCACCTAAGAATATCTCGATAGCATCTTTTACAACCTCACGTTGCTTTGCATTCATATCACGTAGTTGTTCTGGAGTAGCTTCACGGATATCAACTTCTTC
>Ga0256907_1000733_pt1 | contig 9374 bp, 7 predicted proteins | sample MC6MC0745MT_FD_186329 | JGI IMG/M metagenome (GOLD analysis project Ga0256907, IMG submission 186329) | Metatranscriptome of enriched soil aggregate microbial communities from Iowa State University, Ames, United States - MC6-MC0745-MT... | ecosystem: Environmental > Terrestrial > Soil >... | reverse complement strand
TATTACATGATTGTTTTATGTATTAATTTATTCATGCGTCCTGAGGCTGGCTCTACGCTAGATATTATTGTATTAAATGTTTCTTATATTTTATGGTTGTTACTGATTTTACAAGGAATATCTTTTATCCATTATTTTATCTCTAAAAAGGGGATGCCAAATGGAGTTAAATGGGTAGCAACTTTATTAGCAATTCCATTATCATCCTTTATGATCTTACTCGGTATTGTTGATTTAGGTTTTGACGTGCGTTCACTTGTAAAGGGGAAGACTAAAGAATAAGGGGCTGATTGTAATGGGGACATTTAGAAAACGACCAATTCGCTATCCGCTTTTTGTTCTTTCCATATTTGGAACTGTGACGTTCGTGCTTCTATGTATTTGGAATATCGGGATAGGTATCGGTTATGGTGTAGGTTTTGTTTTACTGATGGCCTACACATGGAAAGTAGAGAAGATAGCTTTTGAGGAAACAGAAAAGCACATTGAATCTATCTCCTTCCGTATGAAAAAAGTAGGGGAAGAGGCACTGCTTGAAATGCCAATTGGGATACTGCTGGTTAATGAGCAGTATGAAATCGAATGGTCTAATCCATATATGCAAGGCATTTTAAATATGGAATCATTAGTTGGAGAAGGTATTGTAAATATATCTGATGACATCTATGTATTAATGAAGACCGAGGAGACTAATGAGGCGACGATTACACTACGTGATCGGAAATATCGTGTTTATTATAAAAAAGAGGAACGACTACTGTATTTCTTTGATATAACTGAACAGATTGCCATTGAAAAGCAATACTATGCAGACCGTACAGTAATCGCTATATTGTTTGTCGATAATTACGATGAAATCACGCAAGCCATGGACGATCAACCACGTAGTTTAACCAACACAATGGTTACTTCAATTGTCAATGAATGGGCTGCAGAGCATGGTGTATTTGTCAAACGAATATCATCAGATCGTTTCTTAGCAGTATTAAATGAATCCATTTTAACGGAGCTAGAAAAGAAAAAATTTGCTATATTAGATACCATTCGAGAAAAAACAGCTCAAAAGAATTTATCATTAACATTAAGTATTGGTGTAGGAGCTGGATCATCCTCATTAGTGGAGCTTGGTGAGTTGGCACAATCCAGTCTTGATCTTGTATTAGGACGGGGTGGAGACCAAGTGGCAATAAAGCAACCTACTGGAAAACTTAAATTCTATGGTGGAAAAACAAATCCAGTCGAAAAACGTACACGTGTTAGAGCGCGCGTTATTTCACATGCATTACGCGATTTAATTCAAGACAGTGACCAAGTGTTTGTTATGGGACATAAAAATCCTGACATGGACTCCATTGGTGCTTCTGTAGGTGTACGGAAAATGGCACAAATGAATGATGTAAAGGGTTATGTCATTATCAATTTTGATGAATTAAATGGTAGCGTTACACGATTAATGAATGAAATAGAGAGTAAATCAGATTTCTATGAAAATTTCCTTACACCAGAGGAAGCCGCTGGTAAAATGACTGAGAAATCGTTGCTCGTTATTGTTGATACACATAAGCCGAATTTAGTAATTGATGCACACCTATTGAAATTAGCTGAAAAGGTGGTTGTAATCGACCATCATCGTCGAAGTGAGGACTTTATCGAAAATCCTACACTCGTTTATATGGAGCCATATGCGTCGTCCACAGCAGAGCTAGTGACAGAGTTACTAGAATATCAGCCGAAGCGTGCAAAAATTAATATGCTAGAAGCTACTGCATTACTAGCGGGTATTATCGTTGATACCAAAAGCTTTACACTTCGAACAGGAGCACGTACATTTGAAGCAGCTTCTTACTTACGAACAAATGGTGCCGATACAGTATTGGTCCAACGTCTCTTGAAGGAGGACGTGGACACATATATAGAGCGCTCCAAAATTGTGCAAACAGTTAAGTTCGTAAAACCAGGAGTAGCTGTTGCTGTAGGTGAGGAATCAAAAGTGTATGACTCTGTCTTAATTGCGCAAACAGCCGATATATTACTAACGATGAAGGATGTTAGTGCATCCTTTGTCATTGCACATCGGGCAGACGGCAAAATTGGTATAAGTGCACGATCACTTGGCGAGGTCAATGTACAGCTAATTATGGAGAGGCTTGGCGGCGGTGGACATTTAACGAATGCTGCCTGCCAAATAGATGCTAAATCCATCGATGGTGTGAAAAAACATTTAGAAGAGGCCATAAATGAGGTCTTTGAAGGGAGTTCTGACTAATGAAAGTAGTATTTTTAAAAGACGTTAAAGGAAAAGGAAAAAAAGGTGAAATTAAAAACGTAGCTGATGGCTATGCACAAAATTTCTTAATCAAAAATGGCTATGCAGCGGAAGCAAATGCGCAAGCTTTAAGCCAAATAGAGGGGCAAAAGAAATTAGAGGCCAAAAATGCTGCTGCCGAATTAGCTGAAGCACAAGCATTAAAGGAAAAAGTAGAAGCACTAACAGTTGAGCTAAAAGCAAAATCAGGTGATGGTGGCCGCTTATTTGGCTCAGTATCTACAAAGCAAATTGCTGATGCATTACAAAAAGTGCACGGTATTAAAATTGACAAACGTAAAATGACTTTACCTGATGGGATTCGTTCACTTGGCTTTACAAATGTTCCTGTAAAACTACATCATGAAGTATCAGCAACGTTAAAAGTACATGTAACGGAAGAATAAGGAGCGACAATCCATGAGTGAACCGATGATGGACCGCGTTCCACCGCATAACCGGGAGGCGGAGCAATCGGTTATCGGTGCTATTTTCCTTGAGCCACAGGCATTAATAACAGCATCAGAAATTTTATTGGCAGATGATTTTTATTTAAATGCCCATAAGAAAATTTTCGAAACGATGTTGCGCTTGAGTGATCAAGGAAAAGCGATAGATGTTGTAACAGTTACAGAAGAATTATCAGCTAAAAAAGAGATTGAGGACGTTGGCGGGCTTTCTTATTTACTAGAGCTCGCCAATGCTGTCCCTACAGCTGCCAATGTCGCTCATTATGCCAAAATCGTTGAGGAAAAGGCCCTCTTACGTCGATTGATTCGAGTGGCTACGAAAATTGTCGAGGACGGCTATACACGTGAAGACGAAGTAGAGGCATTATTAGGCGAGGCAGAGAAGAAAATGATGGAGGTTGCCAATCGAAAGAATGCAGGTGACTTTAAGCATGTTAAAGATGTGCTAGTGGAAACTTTCGATAATATTGAGCAACTGCAATCACAAAAGGGAGAAGTAACAGGTATCCCGACTGGTTTCCGTGATTTAGATAACATTACTGCAGGCTTTCAACGCAATGATTTAATCATTGTTGCTGCTCGTCCATCTGTAGGGAAAACAGCCTTTGCATTGAATGTTGCGCAAAGTGTTGCTGTACAAGCTCGTGAAAATGTTGCAATCTTTTCTTTAGAGATGGGTGCAGAGCAACTGGTCATGCGTATGCTTTGTGCAGAGGGAAATATTGATGCACAAGTTTTACGTACAGGTGCTTTAACTACAGAAGATTGGGGTAAACTAACTATGGCAATGGGTAGTTTATCGAATTCAGGGATTTTTATTGATGATACTCCAGGTGTACGTATCAATGAAATCCGTGCAAAATGTCGTCGTTTAGCTCAGGAGAATGGACTAGGAATGATCTTAATTGATTATTTACAGTTGATTCAGGGGAGCGGCAAGCCAGGAGAAAACCGTCAGCAAGAGGTATCAGAGATTTCCCGTTCTTTAAAGGGATTAGCCCGTGAATTAAAGGTACCTGTTATTGCGTTATCACAGTTATCTCGTGGTGTTGAGCAACGACAAGATAAACGGCCAATGATGAGTGACTTACGTGAATCGGGAAGTATTGAGCAAGATGCTGATATTGTTGCGTTTTTATACCGTGATGATTATTACGATAAAGAATCTGAGAATAAAAATATGATCGAAATTATCATTGCGAAACAACGTAATGGTCCAACAGGAACTGTTACATTGGCCTTTAAAAAGGAATTCAATAAATTCATTAATGTGGATTGGTCACAAATGCCACCTCCACCGCCACGTGATTAGTCAAGTTACTCGTCATTCAGATAAGTTGCCTATTAGTAATGAAATATTACCCTTAGATTAAATTAATCTGAATGTTCGATAATATTCATACCATTCTGTTATTAAACACGAACGTTGAATCAGATTTTTTGATTTTATGTTCGTGTTTTTTCGCTATTTTTTATTGACGAGTTGTTTCTATCATTGTTACAATAATTGAGGCTTGAAAATTGAGATACAAAGGTATCTAACGGAGGTGCTGATTATGACATCAGTAGTAGTTGTAGGAACACAGTGGGGAGACGAAGGAAAAGGTAAAATTACAGATTTCCTTTCGCACAAAGCCGATGCCATCGCTCGTTTTGCCGGTGGAGATAATGCAGGACATACCATTAAAATTGATGGTGAAACTTATAAATTACATTTAATTCCATCAGGGATCTTCTATAAAGATAAAACTTCAGTAATTGGTAATGGATTAGTTGTGAATCCAAAATCATTAGTAACAGAGCTTAAAGGTTTACAAGAGCGTGGTATTAATACAGATAATCTACGTATTTCTAATCGTGCACATGTGATTTTGCCTTATCATATTAAACAAGATATTGCGGATGAAGAAAGTCGTGGAGACAATAAAATCGGCACAACTTGTAAAGGTATTGGACCTTGTTATCAAGATAAAGTAGCACGTATTGGGATTCGTATGGCTGACTTACTTGATAAGGAAATCTTTGAGGAAAAACTACGTCATAATTTAGCCATTAAAAATAAGTTATTTGAGAAATTCTATGAAGTTGAAGGCGTAACATTCGAAGAAATTTTCGAGGAATACTATGGTTACGGACAAGAAATTGCTAAGTATGTTACGGACACGTCTAAAATTTTGAACGATGTCCTTGATGAGGGCGGTAAAGTGCTATTCGAAGGTGCACAAGGAATTTTACTTGATGTCGATCAAGGTACGTATCCATATGTAACATCTTCAAATCCTGTTGCTGGGGGAGTAGCGATTGGTGCAGGTGTTGGGCCATCACGCGTAACAAGCGTTATTGGTGTATCTAAGGCCTATACATCTCGAGTAGGAGATGGACCATTCCCAACGGAGTTGTTCGATGAAGTAGGTCAACAAATTCGTGAGGTTGGTCGCGAATATGGTACAACAACAGGTCGTCCACGTCGTGTAGGCTGGTTCGACACAGTCGTTGTTCGTCACTCACGCCGTGTAAGTGGCATTACTCATCTTGCTCTTAACTCTATCGATGTTTTATCGGGCTTAGAAACAGTAAAAATTTGTACAGCCTATAACTATAAAGGTGAAACAATCACAGAGTATCCAGCAAACCTTCATATTATTGAACAATGTGAGCCGATTTATGAGGAGCTTCCAGGCTGGTCTGAAGATGTAACAAGCTGCAGAACTTTAGAAGAGCTACCTGAAAATGCACGCCGCTATGTGGAGCGTATCAGCGAACTAACGGGCATTCAAATTGCTACTTTCTCTGTTGGACCTGCACGTGAGCAAACAAACGTGTTAGTGGACGTTTGGGAAGCATAATAAAATAAAATGAAAAGGGCGTGCCAAATGCGGCATGCCCTTTTTTAGTGAATATCTTTCTTCTTAAAGCGACCACCTTTTACCTCGGCGATATTACCGATGGCTAGAAAAGCATTGTCATCTATTTCAGCGACGATTGTTTTCAATTTAGATTCTTCTAAACGAGTAATAACGGTAAATATGACTTTCTTGTCATTCCCCGTATAAGCTCCCTCTCCGTGAAGGAAAGTAACGCCACGACCAAGTCGATCCATAATCGTTTGTCCAATTTCATCAATGTCATCACTTATGATATAAACAGATTTAGATTCTTCCAATCCTTGAATAACAATATCAATCATTTTATAGGCAATATAGTATGCAATGATGGAGTACATGGCTTGCTCCCAATTAAAAATAAATCCTGCCACCGTAAAAATAATGATATTGAAGAACATGATGATTTCTCCAACTGAAAAAGGTGTTTTGCTATTAGCTAAAATAGCTAATATTTCAGTTCCATCCAATGAACCTCCATAACGAATCACAATTCCGACACCAACTCCTAAAATCATTCCTCCAAAGACTGTTGCCAATAATGTGTCTTCCGTAAATGGATGGATATTATGTAAGGCGAGTGTTGAAAATGAGAGTACGGTAATACCTAGACCTGTGGACAATGCAAAGGTTTTACCAATTTGTTTATAGCCTAAAAAAATAAAAGGTAAGTTTAAAATGAAGATGAAAATACCAAGGGGTAATTTTAATAAATGAGATGTGATAATGGAAACACCTACGATGCCACCATCCATAATGTGGTTGGGTACTAAAAATAACTCCAAGCCCAAAGCCATAATGACTGCACCTAACGTTACCATAATAATTCTTAGAAACGTTTTACGCATGTTACTTTTCTGATGCCGCAACATTTTAGTTGCAATCTCAGAGGTTTGTGAATCACTCAATTTAATCGCTCCAATCAAATAGTGTACCTTCTATATATATTTTATCGGAATATTAAAAAAGTAAAAAGTATTAAGTCAAAATTCACTTGAAAAAATTTGAGAATAGTATACCGATGATAGTTAAATTGAATTTTATGAACCAATATATGAATAAAATTACAGTATTTATAAACTATATAAAATATATTCTATGTAACAATAAGTAGATAAATAATACATTTACATTACAAAAGAGTGAAATCGTTCAAACGTCATTTTCTTTATGGTACATTATAGGGGTGCAAAAAATCCTTGTGGGTAAATCATCCTACAGTAGGGTAAAGTTGGAAGGGGCTTTATTGATGAATTCGTTTTGGAAAAGAAAAGAAGAAAACAATAGATTCACCTACAATTTTTCTTCTTTTAAAAAGGCTTCAATCATTGTAGTTTTAATGACAAGCCTAACGATTAACATGGGATTTGCTAAGGAATATAACAAAGAAAACTTAAATAAAATTTACCACGTATATGTGGGGAATGAATATATTGGTGCAGTATCTGATGAGAAAGCAATTCAAGAAATAATTGCATCAAAAGAAAAAGTGGCAAGTCAGCAATTCAAAGGTTTATCCATTGATGCTAGCTCAGCTGTTAAAATAATCCCAGAACAAGTATTTACAAATGAAACAAAAGATGCAGAAACATTATCAAAACTTAAGCAATCTTTAGTGGCCAAATCAGATGCCTTTACATTATTAGTAAATCACAAACCAGTAGTATCACTAAAGAATACGGAAGCTTATGAGAAAACTGTTCAAATGTTAAAGCTACAATATGTTTCTCAGCAAGAATTAGATAACTTATCAAAACGCCAAGCTAGCAATAATCTACCAGAATTAAAAGATGGTGAGTCTAGACTTCTAAATGTTTCCTTTAAACAAGGAGTTTCAGGGTTATCACAAAAAGTGACACCCACTGATATATTATCACCTGAGCAAGCCGTGAAATTTTTAATGACAGGCTATCTTGAGCAAGAAACATATAAAATTGAATCAGGAGACGTGTTAGGGTCAGTTGCTAAAAAACATAATTTAACAACAAGTGAACTACTAGCTCTAAATCCGGATATCACAGTAGATACAGTTTTACAAATTGGACAAGAATTAAATGTTACTGTGGCAAAGCCATTTGTGACACTTGAAGTAAAAAAGGAAAAGAAAGTTGCGGAAGTCATTCCGTTTAAAAAAGTAATTGAAGAAGATCCTACTATGTATAAAGGTGAAAAGGTCATCAAGCAAGAAGGTGTTAATGGAAAAAAAGAAACAACTTATGCATTAACATCTGAAAATGGTACACAGACATCAAAAGTTGCCTTAGAGGAAAAAATACTTCAACAACCAGTAGATGAAATTGAAGTAGTTGGTACAAAGGTTATTTCTTCACGTGGAACTGGAGAATTTGCATGGCCAGCAGTCGGGGGCTATATTTCAAGTGGTATGGGTGAACGTTGGGGAGCCTTCCATCGTGGTATTGATATCGCTCGACCAAGTAACTATAATATTTTAGCTGCTGATAATGGTGTAGTTGTTGCTGCTGGCACTTCTGGCACCTATGGTAATCGTATTGTTATTAATCACAATAATGGTTTTACAACACTTTATGGACATTTATCTTCAATTAATGTTGAAGTCGGACAAGTAGTGGAAAAAGGTTCTGTGATTGGTATTATGGGTTCCACTGGAAATTCGACAGGTACACATTTGCACTTTGAAGTTGAAAAGAACGGTTCATTAGAAAATCCGTTATCTTATGTAGGCCGATAAAACATGTTGAATAGAAGGCAGTCCGAATAATGGACTGTCTTTTTCTATTATTTCCCGAGAAATAATTGTTGAATTACATCGCTTTTTGTCACAGTATTAGAGGGATTGAATATCGATTAATGCATAGAATCCGAAAGCATGATAGAGTTAAGAGTAGTGAATTTACAAATACACATTGTTTAAGAATAGATAAGAAGCGAAAGGGAGAGTATGTATGAATAAAACAATTTTAGTTGTTGATGATGAGAAACCAATCGCAGATATTTTGCAATTTAATTTAATAAAAGAAGGCTATAAAGTTATTTGTGCTTATGATGGTGATGAGGCATTAAAGAAAGTAGAGGAAGAGCAACCAGATTTAATGCTTTTAGATATTATGCTGCCAAAGCGTGATGGGATGGAAGTTTGTAGAGAAGTACGTAAAAAATATGATTTTCCGATTATTATGCTAACAGCTAAAGGCTCTGAAATTGATAAAGTATTAGGATTAGAGATGGGTGCAGATGATTATGTCACAAAGCCATTTAGTACAAGAGAGCTGATTGCACGTGTAAAGGCCAATATGCGCCGTTTACAAGTAGTCGCTCCAGCAGCAGAAGAGGCTGAGGAGGAGTCGAATGAGATTGTCGTAGGTTCGCTTGTTATTCAACCAGATGCTTATTTAGTAATGAAGCGTGATGAAGCAATTGAATTGACACATCGAGAATTTGAGTTACTTCATTATTTAGGGAAACATATTGGACAAGTAATGACACGGGAGCACCTCCTACAAACAGTATGGGGCTATGATTACTTTGGTGATGTACGAACTGTTGATGTAACAATTCGCCGTTTACGTGAAAAAATTGAGGATAATCCTAGTCATCCCGCTTGGATTGTCACACGACGTGGTGTAGGTTATTATTTACGAAATCCTGAACAGGAGTAATAGGAATGCAGAAAGTGAGCTTCTTTAAATCCATTCATGTCAAACTAGTGCTGATTTATATTTTATTAATATTGCTTGC
>Ga0256907_1000727_pt1 | contig 9424 bp, 10 predicted proteins | sample MC6MC0745MT_FD_186329 | JGI IMG/M metagenome (GOLD analysis project Ga0256907, IMG submission 186329) | Metatranscriptome of enriched soil aggregate microbial communities from Iowa State University, Ames, United States - MC6-MC0745-MT... | ecosystem: Environmental > Terrestrial > Soil >... | reverse complement strand
TTTGCAACTACTTAACTAAGTTAAGTGTTTTTTTTATGAAAAAGATTGAAAAAGAATTTTTTACTGTATTTACAGACTTCCAATGTTTCATTTTGGCGAACATGAATAAGGGAGATTATATTGGTATTACAGCAACTCATTATAACATCATAGAGTTTGTGTATCGAAAAAAAGATGCTACTGCTAAACAGATTGCAGTAGCATTGAATGTTAGTCAAGCCGCTATTTCTAAGCAGTTGAAGTTTTTAATTCAAAATGAGTTGCTAAAACAAATACAGAGTGAGGTAGACAGGCGAAATTATATTTTAACTGCAACTGATAACGGGAAATTCATTGTTGACAATTCTGAAACCTTTAGAAAAAATTTAACTAAGCAATTTTCGTCAAATCTTTCAGCCAATGAACTTATAACATTTACCTCATTGTTGAAGAAAGCTTTGGAAGACCATAAATAGGAAATTAAAAAATGTTGCTCCTACTTTTTTAGCTCGTTATCCTTTTTTTAATAATTGATTTAGCTTATGCTTTTCATTACCATACAATATAAACGCTATACAAAATCAAGGATTATTTTTCGGATAAAAAAAATTGGATCAAGTGGTACTTATTATAGTCCATAATCTCTTCAGTATTTCGTAAAATAGATTCTTTACTATTCATCGACAAATGGTCGATCCCGCAGAAAGTCTGGTGATTTCTCAAATTTATCTGCGAGTTTTTTCGCATTATTTAAGAAGTTCGCTTCTAAAATTTTTTAGTCCATTTCAAATTTTAATATTGGTATTCAAAGCGATATTGATTACTAATTTCTCACCACTAAAGACTCAGGAAACGCCTATTAATTCTTTAAAAATAAGTGCTTTAATTTTTATTGAATGGATTTTTAAAGTTTTTAGTGTCAAATTTAGTTAAGATCATGTATATTTTACGAAAAAACTGCAATGAATATAACACTTGTTAAGTATACATCGGATGATTTTGATCTATTTAAACCGCTACTCCTTGATGATGAGATTATGAAATATATAACTGGAAAAGGCTGGACAGAAGTTCAGGTTAAGGAAAAGTTTGAGGCGATACTTGAAGTCAATCGTAATGAAGATGATCTGGGTTATTTTAAAGTATTTGACAACGGAAATCTGTATATCGGATATTGTAAGTTAGCATATAGCAGTAATGATTGTAACGTCCTTGAAATCGGGTATGTCATAAATAAGGAGTTTTGGGGGAAGGGTTATGGATGTGCTGTTGGTCAAGCGGTAATAGATACAGCAAATAGATTATTTCCCCAATTAGATATTATTGGAATTATTGATCCTCATAATCTGGCTTCAAAAAAAATATTAGAAAAGTTAGGATTTAAGACCTATTTTAAAGGTTTCGAAGAAGGATTGCCGACAGAAAAACTCATGTTAAAAAGACTGCACTGAAATTAAGCAATCACCTCTTTCTCTTTATGCCAACAGTGACAATCTAATGGATTATAGCATTTGTTAGCTTAACTTATGCGTAGTAGTTTCCGTAGATTTTTAAATAAATAACGACGTTTCATTAAAATGATCATTTTTTAATCATCCCTATAGAAATGAAATTAATGCTTAAGAGTTTGAGCTTATAGCAAAAAGAATGTTGGATTTTACAAGTTTTGTTAGCAAGATTTAAATAAAAGCTTTACTAAAATTGAACTTATTACTCCCTGTGATTGTGACTAAAAAAATAGTAATTTGATGTAGTGCATTATTTAATAATTAAGATATGATATCGAAAAGTTTCTTATTAGCTTTCATTGTATAAGGTCAAAATTCGAAAGACCCAGAATAGAAAGCTTTGATATTGTTTTTTATTATCTTTAGTAAATTGTATTTGGCAAAATTTTTTATGCGTTTATGTAATCTCAAAGTTCAATAATGAAAAATGCTAGTAATATGGAAGATCTTGAAAAAAATAGGCAAGATCTTTTAGATCATGGTTTCAATGTGATTGACAATATCTATTCTAAAGAAGAAATAAATAATATTATTGATGCAATTAATAAAGTTGACACTTCAAAAGACACATTCAGAAAAACTAAGGACTTATTTGCCATTAGACAGTTTCTGAAAGAAATTCCAGAAACCATTTCACTAATATTTACTGATAATTTTAGGTCACTTTTGCAAAAAATGATCGGCAATAATTTTTTCGTAGTAAAGAGCATTTATTTTGATAAACCTGAGACTTCTAACTGGTACGTATCTTATCATCAAGATTTAACTATTTCCGTTGATAAGAAAATAGAAATTGAAAATTTTGGACCTTGGACAACCAAACACAATCAATATGCAGTGCAACCGACAATTGACATATTAGAAAATATTACAGCTATAAGAATTCATCTTGATGATACCGATGAAAATAATGGCGCTTTAAAGGTTATCCCTAAATCACATGTCAAGGGAATTTATCGACCTGAAAAAATAAATTGGGATATTGAGACTGAAACGACTTGTTCTGTTAAGCAAGGTGGAGTAATGTTAATGAAGCCATTGTTGCTACATAGCTCGAAGAGAACAGTCAATAATAAGAAAAGGCGTGTAATACACATTGAATTTTCAAATGTAGTATTGCCAACCTCATTAAAATGGGCTGAGCGCTTAAATTTTAATTGATATTCAAAAACTGAAAATATACTTTACAGTATATTTTCAGTACTATAAGTGAGTGTTTTAAGCAGTTTAGGCACTTCATCCCAATGATTGATCCTGATATGATGATTGATATGTGCATTGTGGTAGGCGTTAAACATTAGCGCTTTTCCCTTGCAGAAATCAAGATTTTTGCAATAATCATCGATCATATAATCTGTATCGATGATACTTTTATCACCACAGAAGATAATATTCTTCCAGCTAATAAAAGGGAAATGTTCTTGTAGCCATTCTCTCTTTTCATACAAAGACAAGGGAAATTCCATAGCTGCAGAAACAATAAAAATCTCATAATCTTCCATTAATAATGTGACATTTTCTACTGCTTTGTCCATTACAGGTACTGTTCTAAAGAATGATTGGGTATGAAGTACTTTGTGCAGTGCTATTTTATCAGCAAAAGCAGCATCTTCTCCTAATTCATTTATGAGTTGAGGGGTCAAAGAAATGCCCGTTTCATTTTTGTACCATTCAATAAGATGGGGTTCCGTGTCGGCGATGACGCCGTCCATATCAATAGCTATTGATTTTCTCATATTTAATAAGTTTTGCAATAAAGATACTAAATGTTGCAATACTTTGCAATATATTGCAAAGTATTATTTTATATATTTGCATATAATATAAAGAGATATGGTAAGAGAAGAACGTTTACAGCTCATATTAAAGCAGCTTTCTAAGGAGAATAAAGTTCGCCTCGAACAGCTTAGTATACTATTAAACGTATCCGAAGATACTGTACGTCGCGATATTAAGGTGTTGGGATCTCAAGGTCTTCTAAAAGAGGTAAGAGGAGGGGCATTGGCTAATTCTCCTAGTCCACATCATTATAGGGATCGTGAAAAATACGATTTGGGACAAAAGCAGGCTGTTGCTTTAAAGGCCTTAAGCTTTTTAAGGGATGGGCATGTGGTATTTTTTGATGGTGGGACCTCTGTTGTGGCATTAGCAGCCTGTCTGCCTAAAAATTTAAAAATAACGGTCGTTACCAATAGTTTTCCGGTAGTTAGTGTACTGGAAGATCATCCCAACGTTGAAGTGATATTTGCCGGAGGCCGCCTCTGTAAAGTTTCTTTTACCGCAATCGGTGAAGATGCGATTAATACATTGAAATCAGTTCGAGCAGATATTTGTTTCCTTGGCGTATGTAGTATCCACCATGTCATTGGGATAACAGCTAAAGATTATGAAGATGCACAAATTAAAAAAATAATGATTGCACAGGCTCTTAAAACAGTTGCATTGTCTACCATAGAAAAAACCAGCACAGCGGAAGCTTTTTGTATAGGGCCTGTGACTGATCTGGATACTATTCTTACTGAGGCAGATCCTCATCATACTGCGCTTCAGGTATACCGAGAACTTGGAATTGAGATTTTATAGAACTGCTAAATATTTTTGGTATGACCTTATCGCATATGGCACACGATATTTTAAAGATTTTTATCTAAAATTAGTGCGTATGCAAATGACTTTTAATAGATAATCTGAGTACGCTCTTTAATACTATTCATAACAAAAATACTTTTTGTTTGTCCGATACCATCTATTTCAGATAGCTTATTAACGAAAAAATCATGAAATTCATCCATATTTGGGGCCAATATTTTTAGCATAAAATCAAAATCACCACTGATGTTGTAAAATTCGACCACTTCATTCAATTTACATACTTCTTCTATAAATTTCGTTGCTGTTTTTTTATTGTGGGCATTTAGTGCAATCATACAGATGACCATCATTCCTTTATTAACTTTTTTGCGATCTAATACTGCGGTGTATTCTTTTATAATCCCCAATTTTTCCATGCGCTTAATTCGTTCATGTGTTGGAGTAGAGCTAAGATTGATCTGTGCTGAAAGATCACGCACACTAAGCTTGGCATCTTTTTGTAATAAGCGCAGAATAGCAAGATCCTTTTCATCTAGAGTATAATTTTCTGAGGGCATTTGTTCTAATATTTGGTGGTTAAATAGTTTTTAAAGTTTATTTGTTCTTTGTAATTTATCTAAATTAATTAATTGTTCCAAATTTAAGAAGTAATTTTATAGTATGTTCCAATAATTTTAATTTTGCAGGAAATTTGAATGGTATGGGAACAAGGAGAAATTTAATATTAATACTGGCATCGATAGGAACTTTTGTTGAAGCGTTGGATATCGCAATTATTAATCTCACTATTCCCTCTATTCAAGAGCAATTTAATATCGGTGCAGAAAAGGTGCAGTGGTTACAGACCCTTTATGTGTTGTTTTTTGGAGGCTTTCTGATTATTGGAGGTAAACTTTCTGATGAGATAGGACGTAAAAAATTATTTCTTTTAGGGGGAATGATTTTTATGTTAGCCTCACTAGGAGCAGGGCTTTCACCTAATTTTGAGGTACTGGCTTTATTCCGAGCTTTGCAAGGGCTTGGCGCTGCTTTTATTATGCCGTCATCCTTATCAATTGTCACCAATACTTTTACCGAAAACCAAGAAAGGAACCGTGCGTTGGGAGTTTTTAGTTCTTTTGCAGCAATAGGATCGGGAAGTGGATTATCAGTGGGAGGGCTCATCAGTACCTACTTAAGCTGGCACTGGGTTTTTCTGATTAATGTACCGATTCTTTTGATCACATTAATTCTAGCATATTATTATTTACCTACAGATGAAAAGGCTCAAAATGTTCAGAAGACAGACGGTATTTCCGGATTACTGCTTGTCTTAGGACTCTTAAGTTTAACCTATGGGACACATGAACTCATACACATCAAAGAGAGTCCAATATTAATAGTTGGTTCATTGCTGTTAGCTATTCTTTTACTGAGTGTTGTGATCCATCGTTTAAGAACAGTATCACAGCCATTAATTGATCTCAAATTATTCAGGTATAAATCATTAATGGCTTCAAATCTTGCATTTTTTACACTAGGCGCATTCTTTATAGGGTTTTTATTTTTGATTTCTTTGATGCTTCAGAAAGATATGCATCACAGCGCCGCTTCTGCAGGTTTAATGCTGGTTCCTTTCAGTATTATGTCTGCATTGGTAGCTAAATTTATATTGCCTTATATTTGCCGAAAATTTTATCCTACGCAAATGGGTATCCTGGGCTGGTCTTTTATGCTATTAGGAGCTTTATCTTTACTAGTATCCATTTATTTAGATCATCCCCTACAAACTGTTTTATTTGGGGCAGCATGTATTTCAGGGATTGGAATGACGATTTGTTTTACAAGTTTATCGATCTTAGGTATTCGTGATGTAGAGGCCGTTCATTATGGTGTTGCTTCAAGTTTAACCAGTACAAGCTATTTTTTGGGAGCAGGAATCGGATTGTCATTTATGACTTTAATGAGTCAGCTTTTCCCCTCAACACTGGCCGTGGATTATTTAAGTTTAGCCATCTTGGCGGGTTACGCTATTGTTGCTATGGGTATATTGAGGTATTTAATGGTTAAAGAATTAAAAGACGAAAAAACTGAGGTTGTCGCTATTACTTCATGTGAAATCGCTTCTGAATGATGAAAACTTGATTACCGTCTCTCTGCGACAGTTTATTTTTGGAAATTGGTCACTGCTTAAAGGTGAAAGTATTTAAATAATTAACCATGAGAAGACCTGTATTATTCTAAATATCGCAGAGTTTAATGGAGATAATTTTTAGGATTATTTACTTATTACGCTTTATAAAAAAGAAAAATCCTCATTTTTTGATGAGGATTTTTTTTAGTAGTGCTCCCAACTGGGCTCGAACCAGTGACCTGCAGATTATGAGTCTGACGCTCTAACCGACTGAGCTATAGGAGCGGGTTATTAATATTTATAGCTTATTTTTATCAGCTTTCCACAAAGAAAACAAATTCCATTTTTATTATAAAACAATAATTGAAAGAACTATCAAAATATGGTATAGCATTTCTGTTTTTGCATCAAAGTTTAGCTTACCATTTTATCATCAATACTTATTCAAAGTATCAGAAGAAAGACAAGTTCGTGATAAAAGTTTAATGGAGTAAGGATATTTTTGAGTACCAATTTTATTTTTATAAAGCATACTTCGCTTAAGAGTAGCTTGATAAAGAAATTTCAGAATTCGTTATTACTTAAATTTTGCCCAATTATTGTCGGTATTATTTAATTTAAGCACATCTTTTAAGCTTTCCTTGTTACAGACAAATAGTATGGTTTTAGATCTTTCATTAACGATTTTTGAATCCTGATCCGGGATTTTAGCGTTTATTTTTTCAAGATTTTCAGAACTTCTCGGATCAAAAATAGAAATCAATTTAATTATTCTGTCTTTAACGTCCCAGGTGTAGGTGTATATATGCACATATTTATTATAATCACTAGAATCAGTTTTTGTTTCTTTGCCATATACACCTTTGATATTCAGATATAGTTTATTTAATCTTTCAGGTTTTAGATATGTCTCCGCATTAATTATTTTCAATTTCCCGTCTTTTGAAGCAATTGCATTAAGGGTTGAAAAATTAATACTGTCAAATTTAGCTACTATATTATTATCTGATGATTTTTTTATTTGAAATTCAACCCAGCCATTGTCAAAATCACTAATTTCTACATATTGATTATTATTTGAAATTTTTAAATTTTCGTCTTTATTTGCATTTCTATAAAAATCTTCCGTATTGAAGGTGTTAAAATCAAGTTTTTTTAGATCAATTATATTTTTTTGATATTCTTGATTCGTTAGACAGGAACAGAAAAAGATCATGTAAAAATACACAGCGAGATATTTCATAATAAATATATTTTAAATCGTTATTTTAATCGTTTTGCATATGTTTCTGGGTTTAGTTGGATTTCAAATTTGGATCATGCATTTTCCATGATCATTTTTGGATATTATCTCTTTCTTAGTGTTTGCGAAGAATTAAGTGATTGATTTTGTTAAAACAAGGATGCTATTACAGCAAAAACAACTACCAATATGATCACGGGTAAAATCATGCTTAGAATAGCTTTCCATATACTGAAGTTATTAACTGTAGCTATTCCTAAGACCATAAATATGGCGATATTTATGCCAACAAATCCATTTATTGTCATCAAAAATATTTTAAAGATTGTTTGGGACCAACTTTCATTATTTACCCAGAATGATATACTGAAAAAGGAAATACCATATATCAGAGATCCGATGATATACAATAGTAATACGATTATCCCTGGTATGGATGAATAGGCAATAACGCGGAGAATATCTGCTGCACTTGCTATACCTTTTAGCCATCTTGCAGTACCAGCTAAGATGTAAGCAAACATAATGTAAAAAAGTAAGCTAATGCCCGACCCAAAAATTACAACTTTGAAGAAAAGTTCTGTCCAACTTTCAATATTGAGTTTACCCGAGGATATTCTTCCAAATTGACTTCCTAATAGCGCTAGGTAAAGTAGAAGCCAAGCATACTTATTATACCAGTGCTCTTGTGTAAATCTAAAGAACCACTTAGGCCTTGTATATAAATTCGTGATAATAAATTTAAAATCTTGATTTTCGGGAAGGTCTATATTCATGTTGTCATATATGGTTGATCAAATTTAATTATTTAATTAATCCATGCAAATTTATTTTTCGTTTGTTTAAAAATTTGGTTGATTCCGTATTTACATATGCTTATTCCTGGAAATTTATCATGTATGTGCGGATGGGGATAGTAATGTGGTAGAATCAAATTGTTGAATTTTAGAAAGATAAGATTTTGCTTTTAAACCTGAGAGTAAGTTGTGGGTATTAAAAATGTATTGTTAATTTTAGAAATAGTATTTGCATATTGAGGATCGGACACCAATTTTTCCCATTCAGGATCAGCAATGAAATCAACCCATCCCTTATTACGTTCCTCCATATTCTTACAGGTGATCAAATAGGTGAGACGAGGTAACCTGTCGCCTGCAATCACTTCACCACAGAATACCGGATTTAATTTTGCTCTTTTGAAGATAGGAAATTCGCCATCATGAAACATTTTAATTTTTCTTTTTACAGCATCTTCACTGTAGCCTTCATATGTTCTTAGCTCAAATATCCGCGATTTATCGGATGGAATAGTGATTTTAGGCCAACCTTCGAAGGCAATCATTAAGGAAGATTTAAAACGATCATATAGCGCTTTGTCTTCGGGAATACTGTTATATGTAGCGCTATTTTCAATGTAATCTGCATCCATTTTTACTTTTGTATTGACGGATAGGTAATTGTCAAGAGAAGAGTAAGGGGTTAATAAGTAAAATTTGGCAGGCTCAGATGGAACCAATTCTTTGAATACACCAACTGCTTTTACACCATATTTATTCAGTGCGGGAATAAGGGCAGATTTAAAATAATTATCCAGTTGTTGCTGGTCAGAACCGAATCGTATTTCGTATTCACGCCATTCATATATTTCCGGCTTAACTGCATTATTATTGGCTCCTATTACTGGAATTATCGTTGTTGCTAAACCTACAGTTAGTGAAGATTGAATAAATTTTCTGCGTTTCATACTGGTCAATGGTTTTATAATAAATGATTTAGATAGAATAAATATATAAATTTAATCCTATTTTCTATAAGGCCGTTCTAACAAATAATCAGAAGTTTAGTGTGTGGAAACTTTTTTTGAAGATAGTTTTTACCTCAAACAGAAATCTTATTTATGAAAATAAGCTCATCATAGAGATATAAGGCAATTTTGGTTAATATATTTTTAATAACTGCTTTTACGAGAGAATGAGAATAAATATGTTG
>Ga0256907_1000697_pt1 | contig 9568 bp, 2 predicted proteins | sample MC6MC0745MT_FD_186329 | JGI IMG/M metagenome (GOLD analysis project Ga0256907, IMG submission 186329) | Metatranscriptome of enriched soil aggregate microbial communities from Iowa State University, Ames, United States - MC6-MC0745-MT... | ecosystem: Environmental > Terrestrial > Soil >... | reverse complement strand
GTTTTGTTTGGGAAGAAAAAATCAATGTAAAAATTAAAAAAATCAACACAAAAAAAAAATCAAAGCGATTTTGATGGGTAAGATAAGGGTGTGAGGTTTTCGAACATACCTTGATCGCAATCATTCATAGTTTCAAAGGATTGTTGAGGAGCTTGTGTGGAAATGGTTTGCTTATGAACGGCAAATGAATCTTGTGGTTGTTGAAAGCTGTCATAATGAGGGTTATGCATCGCGAGGTGAGTGTGGTGAGGAGAGAGTGATGTAATATGATTAATAAAAATGGAGTAATGGGATAGTAGGAGAATATAAGGCGATAAAAAACAAGGTGGGGATTTACAAATGTTGAAATTTGGTAGTAGGTCGCGTCGTGTCATTATCAAACTGACTTATACCCGTAGATATCGTACAAAATAACATGTAGACTGAAGTATAATTAATCATTGTGAACATACCGAGTGGTGTGGAAAGTAGAAGCTTTTGCAGCACCTAACTTTTGGCGTTGATGAGTAGACATGACTGTTAATGATTGACAATGGTGATTTTGATGGAGTGGTTTGAATGAATTCATAGAGCATCGCCGGGAAGTGCGTTAAAATTTAAAATCAAAAAGTGGAAAATTATTTGAATAAAACAAAAGGGACAAAATATGAATTATTTGGTAAAGGTGAGATGAAGGATGAAGTTGATCATGATAAATGGTCTAAGAATCGCAATACCTGACTGTACATTTGTTATGATTGGCGTAATGGCTGATATGGGTGGAAATTGACAAATTGAAAAAAGTGTTTTTTTGAAATAAATAAAAATCAAATTGGGGAAAAGATGGAAAATGCGAACTAGGTTGATAATGAATTGTATTAATTATATCGTTTTTCATTCCGGTATTAATTACAAAAGTGTATCACGTAGAATAAGTTTCAGACCGTAATACTGGGATTAGATGAGGACATAAATTTGGCGGGGAAATTTTTTGTGTTTTTTTTTTGTGTTTTTTTGTGTTTTTGCGGATTTATCCATTAAACTAGAAAATAGCCCTAAAAGGTTATAAAACATACGCGTGCGTTTAGATTCTTGTTGGCGTGGTGCTCTCCGCTTAACCACGGTTGATTTTGTCAAGTGAGGAGACTTGCACAGCTTTGCTTGAGCTTGAACCTGTTTGTGCATGATGAAAATTCAAATGAAAGAACAGCACTCACAGCAAAAAAGTTAAAAACAGTTTTATATAACGATAATGGGGCTGATTAGGCTGATTGGGGTGATTGGGGTGATGGGAGGCCGAGATGAGGTGTGGAATTTTCGGGGAAAAAAATTCAACAATTGTAAAAACCAAACAAAAAAAACAAAAAAAAGTTGGGTTTGAGAATGAGTTGATAAGTCGTGTATCGTGTAAGACCATCGTAAATCACACGTGGGTAACCGGGGCCACTGTGTGGGTAACTAGATTCAACAAATACGGGGTAAATTGACGATTTAAAGAAACAAAAAGCGTGAATAAATTAAAAAAACTCGCCATTCCCGTGTTAATTTCAAAAACCATTGGTGTAAGATTGAGTGTATAAACCACCAATAGAGACCCACTTAACTATGAATGTAAAATCCCTTATTATTCGACCAAAGGTTATTTTTTTAGATTTTACCCCAACATTATCCCTTTTGTGATTGCATGACCCTGGCCCGTGCATTGGAGAATATCGTGTATCGGTTTATGTAAACAACACAACACCTATTTGGGAGTTATTGGTGTTGCTATTGACCTGTTCGGCGATACAAAAGGGTTTGAGTAAAAGTGTGTCAAAAATAAATTAATTTTCAACCAATTTCAGCTCCAAATCGTATCTTTACACCTCGACAATTCGATTATAACTCTGTAATACGTTGATGAAATTATTCCCCAATTTTACCCCCACTTTGAGGATGACAAATTTCCCAACTTGGTTTCCTTCCTGATTTCTTGCAGTCGTTTAACATGGATACACTTCCCAACTGAACTTCGCGGGCTCTCCAAACTGACTCAGTTTATCCGAGCTCCAGTCCGATATAACCCCGCCCTGATCTTTCTGTTTACGTCGTCTGGCATACTATCGGGGAATTCCCATTTAAGATTAATCACCAGGTAGTACGTAACAATATCACCACTTTTAGAACATATATCCACAAAACACTACGTTCTTGATGACAAAATTCCAGCTTTGGAGAATTTCCGAAACTCACAAAAATCGTTTTTTGCAAATTTGGATTTTTTTCGCAAGAACACTATACGATAAAAGATTGCCCAACTGGGTCCAATTCACTTATATATTTCTGTCAATGAGTCGGTCCAATCTTCCCCTAAATTGACCACACGTTATTACCCTACAACTCGGATATTTTTACCCTTTTTTCGATATATTTATTGTCATTTCCGTAAATTTCCAGACTAAAACCTCAATGGTTTGGTCTCCACACGGCTTATTTCCCGGCTCAATTTGTTAATATAATTTTTTTAAACTTCTTTTCCTTGTTTATACTTTGCTATATGACCTTTCAATTGAGAAAAACTCATTCCTTTCAAAATTTCCGTTCGTTTCTGCAAATTTCCAAAACTATTCCCATTTTCCCTCTCCAATCAATTGTTCGGAAACCCCCACTTTACTCCCCAGCCACATCAGCCACAACCACAACAACCACAACAACTACAATCCTACCGCAAACCCCCTCTCATCCCGCAACAATACCCAATCAAATCTCCTTCCCTCGAGCCTAATGAATAAAAAACGCATCGATATGAATCCTGAGGACCATTATTTTGATGAGATTGATCAGGTTATAACGACTGCAGTCCACGGTTATCAAAATGATGCAAGCAGTCACTCAACTCCCTCAAACAACACTCGCTCTACTACTTCCCGCGCTCGTCCGAGCTCTGGTCAAGCTTACCTTCATCACATTCATGACCATACTCATTCCACATCCCAAATCAACCCAATTCACACACGGATGTCCCAAGACGATTTTAAACACGCCCCCAATTACTCAACAGGTATACCCACAATACACTCACCAATATCGAATCTATCACCGCAATCATCACCACCACTAGCCCAAATCCCCCCGCACTTGTCGCAGTTTTCATCCCCCACTCATACCGATGCCGTAACTACGACCAAGCCAAGACCACTCACCTCACATCGCCGCACTCATACTATTACCTCTCAAAGTGGTGAGGTCTATACCTCCACGGTTGAAGTTTCACCCCCCAAACAATTTCAACCAAGTGGTAAAAAACCTTCACCAACACTTCAACAAATACCCCATTCTAATACCCCAAATGTCCCATTATCGTCATTACCTTCTCACGTTGGCACAGTGTCCCCCCCACGTCCTAACCGTGAGCCATTCTTTGCGAATACTCCCCAACACACCCCTCAACACGCCCCTCAACACACTGCCTCACTCTCGACAATTTTAAATCAACAACATACCATTGGTCAACAATACTCACGTCCATTTCAATCCATTCAGTATAGCCATCCATATCACCAACGACCACCTGCAGCACCTGAACATCATCTTTTCTACATTGATGATAACCGTTCACAACAATCTCTTGAGGTTGAAAAACGTCGGAATAGACTTCATCAACAACGTGTGCAATTATTAATAACTGCTGCGGCTTCAAATGATATTGAAACTCTGCAATTATTATTGAATGATTTCCGTCAACAAAAAACTAAAATGGAACAAATTAATCGCCGCCAACGTCAAGAAAATCGTAAACAAATTCGTGCTACAAGAGATGAGAATTTAAGCATGAATGAAAATAATTCTCAATGTGGGTTGATTACGGAAGAATTCGATGACAATGTGTCAAGTAAACATGCCAAATCCGCCACGCGTCAACTCGATATCACAAAATTGAATACTCATATTGCATTATCAACGACATCATCACATAAAACTAACAAAACTGTAAGTTCTTCACATCCAATGTTATTTGATAAGACCAAAACTGATCAAGATATTCTTCACCGTAATAATAATCATCATCATAATAATAATAATACCAATCCAAATACTAATCCAAATCAATCCCTCCTATCCCATCATATTGATGACTCCTTTCTCCCATCCACTCACTCCCAACATCTTCATAATATTGATGACTCGTCCACCCTATCGTCCATTGCTAGTATGGCTGGGGAAGACGAAATTGTCGGGTTTGGGATGGCAGACCTCATTTCCCCACCCGATAACAACACCTATAAACGCAATAACCGATCACAGACTCACCAATCCAATATTTCTCACCCTAGACTTCATAATCGCATCAGATTAACCCAACCTTTACAACAACCTGAAATCTTCAACCTCGCTAATGCCCATGATTATGATCGTCGTTATGGATTACATTTGGCCGCTTCTGAAGGTCATTTGCTCGCATCACAATTGTTAATTGAATATGGCCATGATGTTAATGTTATTGATAGATTTGGCCATACCCCTTTTGATGATGCATTAAAAAACGGATATTATTCAATCTGTGACTATTTAATCTCACACGGTGGGCATATTGGGGATAATTTGGCTGAAAATATTGAAATTTTTCATAATGCTATGCTACGAAAGGATTATATTATCATGGAATTAATGTTGCGGGCTCAGTTCTCACCGAATTTTATCTCCCCATCAACTGGAAATAGCCCAGTTCATTACGCTTTGGAACAAAACGATGTTGGATTGGTACGATTATTATTAACTTACAGGGCTAATATGTATTTTGATTCCAGTAACACCCCAACTAGTCAAAATGCATTTTATCCGACTTTAAATAATTGTACAAAATGGAATGATATGAGTCGTAATAATGCTAATATATCATCACATTATCAGACCTCTACTGTCGGTATTCATAGTAATGCTCATCCATTATTACTAGCAGAACTAAACGCGTCAAAGCATAAACCTCAAAGCGAAGAGATTTTAACATTATTACAACAACATGGTTATTTACGGTTCCCATATACATCACCCACAGCAACACATGCATCAATGGATTGGCAAATCCATTTATGGATTTCTACAATATTTGAATCATTTATGAATGTACAATGCTCTTCATTTTTGGCATTCATTTTTGCCCCTATTTCTTTTTCAATCAAATTTGTACTCACATCTCGTCTTGTTCAACATTTTTTCCTCCCAGTTATGAAATTTATATTGTTTAATATCCTTTTCGCACTTTGGAATAAAATTTCCTCAATGGCTATCCTACGAGAATTATATTATAAATGTAAGATGCACCAACTGTGGTATTATGTTACCCCTTTAACCATTTTTTCTGTATGGTTACAATTATTAATAATTTCTGGTTATTGCCTCCTTCTTACTCCTCCTTCTCCACCTTCCTCTACATTCCTCCCTGATATCATTACTGGGTTTAATTCCCCACATACCAATTCCGCATTCTTTGATCCTGTTATGATGTCAATGTCTGATTCCTCCCCCGACTCACATGTGGACAGATCTACTCTTAACGATGAACATCATGTTCAACTTCAACAAGATTACGATGCTGTACATTTTTTTAATTTGGCTACGAAAATGCAGCATTCAGTTAAGCACCCATCGACTTCACTTCTACATCCTTTAAATATCCCAATTCGAAATAATCCAAAACTGTACGAAAACTTTTTGCCATTTTCGACCTTTATTACGAAGGAAGAGGAAGAATTTGTTGATCGTGGTGATATCCATGGTGATATCCATGGTGATATACTTTCTTCTAACCCCCAGACCTTACCAAAATTCCCCACCCCAATGTCATACATCGCAACAACTTCTATGCCGCACTTTAATTACGTCCCCACAATTCGTGTTTATATCCCCACCGAATATTTACATTATATTGAACAAGAATGGTCTAATATTTGGGAAATTTTGGCCAGTCAACGCAAAGTAAATTCGTATCATTTCGATTCTGAGCCTGATAATAATAATCATCGGAAAGATATCAATAAAGCTCGCTGGTCATATGACGGTCCGCTTGACGTTATGTCGATTAGCGATATGGTTGATCCAAGTGATGGCCATAACAGCACACAACATCAAGATTCCAAACCCGCCCACAAACTGAAAACCTTACCTGTTGTCTCTACAACTTCAATTCACCCATACGAATATAATTTTTTAAACCAACAATCAATGATTTATGAATTTTTATTGCAGGGCGGTGAGTTTTATCGGAAATTTGCCAAATGGTCTGGACAAAATAGCAATAACAACCCCAAGAAAACAAATTTTTCACGATTTGAAAAACAATTTGATTTACATGGTCAAGAATTGTATAATTATTTAGATTTATATGCTTTCCACCCATCCTTTTTGACTCATTTTGTTACACAATCCCTTCCACTTTCCCATTTTGACCCTTCCTTATTACATTTCAACCAATTTACGTATTTTAATGGTGTTAATTCACCGATTAGACGACATCAGGTTCAAAATGAGATCGAACAACATCAAACACAACTACTACCACAATTTCGTCAATCAAAGTCAGCGTATCATACACAATCTCGCAATTTATCCTCGAATTACATCTTTCCACCATTTTCCTTCCCTACTTTTCCTTCTTCATATTTTCTTTCCCTTTCTTTCATTCCATTATTTTTACTTGCACTTTTCCCATCATTGCGCAACCATTTCATGCATTTGATCCTCCCAGTTGCTCTCGGTCTTCAAGTTTTTTTACTTTTTTATGCAATTTATTATAACTTTATTATTGCTATATTAACCGCAATCGGACCGGTTTTCCATCAAATCTTGTCTTATTTTAGGTTTCATTTCATCACTACCCTTCTCTCCCAAAAGCTTGGCGCACTAACCTTACTTACCAACATCCATCACCTTTCAACTCATTTTTTTGGTCCATTATCGTCATCGTTTGCCTCCAGTAGAGCCTTTTCGCAACTATACAAATTATCAAATCTAACTCATCATCGTTCATCTGAATTAGGCGGAAATGGTATGGAAATTACCGATGTTGTCGCAACAATGGTTTCTTCCGGTGTGGGAACTATTGAAAAAGTGACCAATATTGCTCAAAATGATGTCCCTTCATCAATTAACGGGTCAGGTACTGGATTAGGAGCATTCATTACGACCCACGCTGCTTCACCTTCATTCCTCTCGTTTGTTAATACCCCCCGTCGATTTATTTCGTCGTTATTAGCCCCATTATCTGTCCCATTGACTTCGTTGTTGTTTATCCACGCCGGTCTTTATGTTGCTTCTTTATTAGTAGCATTGGCTCCCTATCTTAAGTATTGTACGACATTTCAACTCATTTTATTGGTTCTTGTCCATTGTGGTGGTTATTCCTTATTGATGGCTTTATACACCACCTTTACCCTATCAACACAATTATTTTCCCTGTTGTATTTCTTATATACCGTATTGTTCTCAATTTTTCAATTATACACTTTGTATAATTTCCCATTTCCAACGCCCCCACCAGGGCTCAAGAAAAACCGCGCATCTTATCGTTCAAATCAACCCCAACCACTACAAAATCCATTCACTGAACGCGTAACCCCGCAAGGACCACAACAGGTCTCCACACATCAAGCAAGTGATGTAACCTTGCCAACGTATCAAAATATACTTAACGATACTGGCTCTTATCAAAATGGTTCAATATTGGATGACCACGATAACACCGGTGGCAGCATCGGTGTAAGCGAGGAGGACAGTGCTGGTAGCGATGAGGATGAAATTGGGAATAAAAAAACAGTCACAACTCTTGTACGTGATTTTTTAACCAAATTAAAGGTTTCCAAGAAACATCCGCTTCAACAATCCCAATATGATTCTCACTCAGAACGAAAACATCTAATTTTGGACCAACCACAACATGATTTAGCTCTCAGTGAATTAGACGGAACTAACGGTACCAGTCAACGCCCAACTTCTGTAGCCGCTTCAATTGATTCAAACCAATCTGTTATATCTTCATACACTTATAATTCCAACATTTCGCACTTTTCACGACAATCTTTGAAAGAACAGACTTCACAATTGAATTCACACGAATTGGAAAGAAGCAGGGGTGAACCATATCGACTTTACTTGTTAAATAGCGTTCCTGACTCACTAGCGCTTGTTGCAACTTTGGTATTGTGGGCACTATTCCCCGCATTGATACAATACTTTGCTCCATCTATTGGTGGTCAATTTAATGCCCATGGTTATTCATCATCCCCAACGATATCATTATTCTCACATCCCGTATCTAACACCAATCCCATCACGTCACATGTAGCAAATATCGCCCATTGGTGGAGTTCTCGCAATTCAACTTCACAAGATCACTTTTCTCTTCGTTATATTTTCATTACCGTTTTCTTTTTGGCTTCTAGTCTTGTTGGATCTTTTGTTGCTGCACATGTATTCCGCCATGAAGCTTGGTCATTTAAACATCTTCATTTGGTTACCTTAACTGGTGGTATATTCCTCTCTGTGTTGATTCCGGTCTTTCCTACGACATTATCACCATCATCAAGTCTTTTAATGGGTCTCCTTCATGGGGTTAGTGCAATTTATACATTTCTCAACTCGAGGACAATTTTTTCACATATCTTTTTGGGACAAAATTCCAAATCCCAACCATTTTCGAGAGCATTATTGCGGGCAATCACCCAACAACAGCAATCTTCATCGTATTATGCTGATCAACTCCCCAAGTCGCGAGATTCTCGCGATGGTGACCCGTACAGTTTCAGCAATAGCGCGATTCAGTCCTCAAATGATCGCAACCGCAATGATAATTGTTCCCACTTCCAAGATATGAATATTGATAACCATCCCAACAAAATGAAATCCAACAATGGCAATAATGAGAATAATAATAATAATAACAATAATAATAACACAAACAATAACAATAATTCCCAAGATATGTCTTCTACACCAGTTTCAGTCGATGGGACTTCGTTTCATCATCCATTGCCGGCCCCTCCCACTGTACCAGCCCCAACTGCCCAACTCCGACGTCAAACCAGAAATAAGAAAACTTCACCACGTCTGCTATTAACTCCTATATATGTTGATAAAGCTTCACTAACCCTCGTTACTAGTGTTATCGGCACTTCTGTAATTCTTGGGGTTGTACTACGTTGTCTATACCGTTTATTCCAAGTATCTCTTTCCTTTTTTGTGTATCTCTCCCATGGGTTAAATCAAGACAACCAACATACTGTTTCAATGACTACTCCCTTATCCATTATTGTGGTTGTTGCTAGTAGCTTATTAAATTTTCTCGGATTTGATTCCAAACAAACTCTAGATGAACTCAAAGGGATTTTTTTTGTTCAGGTTTGTTTATTTTTGACTGAAATATTATTAATTTTAATTATTGGTTTAATTAGTTATCTTGCTGGCTATTTAGCTGGTGTGTTATTATTATCCCCACAAGATTTCTTGCAACATTACTCTCTTCGATATGTTTATTTTTTGCATTCTTACAATTTAGAACAACAAAGATTGATACAGTTACACCAACAACAATCCCAAGCTGCTGCTGCACTCTCCC
>Ga0256907_1000695_pt1 | contig 9571 bp, 5 predicted proteins | sample MC6MC0745MT_FD_186329 | JGI IMG/M metagenome (GOLD analysis project Ga0256907, IMG submission 186329) | Metatranscriptome of enriched soil aggregate microbial communities from Iowa State University, Ames, United States - MC6-MC0745-MT... | ecosystem: Environmental > Terrestrial > Soil >... | reverse complement strand
ATTTTATAGAAGGCAAACCTCTTTAACAGGTGCTTTTGCAAATTATCATTTACCTTTTAAATTTCTAAAATCTTTGCAAAGTATGGATATTGAGGAAACTGAACTCTATAAATTTTTTATTGATATTGAATATAAAACCTTGAACAAACTTGGGTTTGAAGTATCCGGAGGCGAACGATCAGAATTCAATTTATTGCATGAAATAAACGATGCTTTAAAACATGAAATGTTGTTAATCGATGAACCTGAATCTTCTTTTGATAATATTTTTTTAAAAAATGAAGTAAATGCTTTATTAAGAGATATTTCAAAATCGATACCTGTAATAATTGTTACTCACAATAGTACAGTTGGAGCCTCAATAAAACCAAATTATATTGCGTGTACTAAGAGAGAAATTGAGAATAATGAAATAGTTTATAAAACTTTTTCAGGACATCCAGCTGATAAACATTTGAAATCCGTAAATGGAGAAATAATTGATAATTATGATGTCATGCTGAATTGTTTAGAGGCAGGAAATGATGAATATAACAAACGAAGAACCGAAACTTATGAAATACTTAAAAATTGAAGACAATAAAGGTTACTTTCTTAAACAAGAGAAAGAACAGACTGACCAATGGATTGAAATTGATAAAATTACCAAAGAAGATTTAATGAATTTACTTGAATCTGCTATATCAACTGATTTTGAAATTGACGAATATATAGAAGATAATATTGGACACAAAGCTCACCAAATTGTATATAAGAGTATATACGAAAAATTTGCAGATCTGATAAATAATAATAAATCATTTATTGACGAATGCGACTCACAATTTAGAAGCGCAATTGAAAAATATGAGTCAATAGAATAAAATAACTACGGCCAATAACTAGGCTTTTATCTAATGTCTTGCAGACAAGAGATGACAGGCCATTGAACGAATCGCAAGAAGCTTAATACGTATTATGGATTTTTGAAGTGTAGCTTTATGTGGCGGTAGCTTCACTGTTAGCTGTACAAGACTCCCTACGGACGGCTTCGCACATCAGCAGTTTGACAAAATTAATGCACTTGCAAATTTCATTTGCGCTACGTAAATTCGTCAAGCTGCCGCCACATTATTAGCAAGCGTAAAAAAACTACAAATAACAACAACAGATTATGGATGAACTTTTTTACATGAACGAAGAAATTAAGGCGCAGTGGAAATATGCTGTTGAACAAGCGAAAGCAGACCGAGAACGATACTTCAATTGGATTAAAGATGAAATAAATTTAGCAATTTCATTAATAAACAAATATGATAAGATTTATATTTTAGGTGGACTGGGTTCAAAACTTATATCAGCAAGTCCAAATCTTCACAATCAAATTATGGAAGGGTACAATGGCCCAGGTATGGAAAAGGCCGAAAAAGAGAAGATAGTTGAAGATGATGAAATTGAAGTTATCCTTGAATATGCTTTAAATATTGCATCAGCAAGTCTCAATGAAAAATCTGGAATAATTCCGACGGAAGAAAATATTCTTGAAATAAAAAATCAGTTATCCAAAATAAAAATCAACATCGGCTTTTACGAAATGTCAGCAGAAAATCCGAAAGGAGGAACCGAATTTGACCATTGGCTAAAAATTTCAGTAATGGAAGATGCAATGCATGTTCGTGGTGACGGCTACCAATCTCATGTTTCAGAAATTTTTGAAGAGACATTCTCTTTTTATAATGATTTTTTACAACAATACTACGGTTTTGATTCTTCTGATATTTTTGAAACAATTAGAAATTTGGATTTATTAGTTGCTTCTAAAATCGGAAATGCTTTCGGAAGTTCTTTAACTCATCAAAGATTTATAAAATGGAGTGATGAAAAAGGGCAAGAAGCTGTTATGCAAGAGATGATGTCATCAGGAAAGCATTTTATGCAACAATTCGTTTTAGAGAATTTAGATTTATATGATGAAGGTCATCCAGATGGTCCTTCATTACTTCCTTTAGATTATATTGAAGGTTACAACAGATTATTTTGGGTTATTCCAAAAACAGAAAAAGAAAAAAAGATTTTCAATCTATTATCTCACAGTTTTGGTGATAATTCAGAATTTTTAAAAGGTAAGTTTGGTGGTTTTATTTTAGGTGATTCTGTAAGCCAAACAAAACCATTGATTAAAGTCGAAGATAAGTTTTATTGTTTTTCATTAAGTCTACCATTTAGAAATATATTTAATATTACTGCGAATCTTTTACAAGCAGCAGACCCAGTATATTATGAGCATTCATTCAAGGGAAATTCCTTTGCTAATTCAAGGGATAATTATATTGAACGAAAAACAAAACTACTTTTTGAAAAATTTTTGCCCAATGTTGAGTTTTACCATTCTTTAAAATATCATATTGTTGAAGATGGTTTAGCGAAAGAACCGGAATTAGATATTTTAGGTATTGGAGAAGATACAATTTACATAATTGAAGTTAAAGCTGGTGAACTAAATAAAAAACATCGCAGAGGTGCAATTTTAGGATTAAAAGACAGATTAACCGAGACTGTCAATGAGGGCTCATATCAATGTTATAGAGCTGAAAAATTTATAGTAGACAATCCAGAACCTGAATTTAGATATATTGCAAATGCAACCCAAAACACATTGAAAATTGATAAATCTAAAAAATATAGCATTATCAAAATTTCTGTAATGTATGAACATTTATCATCAGTAGCTGTTAACTTGAAATATTTAATAGAATCAGGTGTGTTAAGTTCTGTTTATAAATGGACATGGATTGTATCATTATATGACTTAATGATATTTTCAGATTTAATTGAAAACGAAAATGATTTTAAAGAATATATAGATAATCGATTTGGTTTATATGAAAGAAATGATGTTGAATTTCAAGATGAAATAGATATTTTAGGTTTCTTTTTTGAGAATAAATTTCCTCTACCTGTCGAAAAAGAAGATGAAAAAATACTGATTCATTCATATAGAGACGAAATTGAAAATTATTACATAAAAAAAGATGTTGGAATGGCGGGAATTGTAAAACCCGTTAAAAAAAGATAACGCCAGCTGGTAACAGCCGTTTGGCAAGATTGCGAATTTTGTTGTAAATTCACGTTTGCGTTTCGCAAGAAATTTTATCTTAGCCGAAAGAACTCGGTTACGAAGTTCGCAACTCGCCCCGTTACAGGAAATAGCTTTGCAGAACGTATACAAATGACGAAATTTACATAATTATGAATAATTTTGACTTTTATAAAAACAAATACGAAAGAGAATTAAATAGAAGAAATTATTTGGACGGTGCAATTAATAATCCAATAATTGGTATTACTGTTGTTGTTAGTTTAAACTCATATATAATATCTCAATACATTTTCAAAGAAAATTTTAATTCAATAATAGTCATTGCTTTGTTAATTTTGTCCTTCATAATTTCATTTGTTGCTGTCATTTTTATTTTTATATCAGTCAATAATTTGTTTAAAGGTTTTAATTACCAAAACTTTGGATTACTAAAGGATTTCCGAAAATTTGAACTTGATTTAGAATTATATAATAAAAATATTTCAGAAGAAAATGACCGGCAGAGTTTTGAACAAAAAACTGTTGAAAAATTTATTCAATTTGCGGATAATCATACCGTTATAAATGACAAAAGAGGATTATATTTGTATAGATCACGAAGTCTGATTATATCAGCAGTTTTGTTGACTTTCATAAATTTAAGTTTTGTAACAATAAATAATTTTAAAATGGCAGACGATAAACCAGTAAATGTACCTGCTCCTGCGCCTTCACCAAAACCTGAACCGCCAAGGATGCCAACAGACCGAATTGAAAAAGGAGATACACCATCAATTCCAACGCAAACAAAATAACAAATTCTGAATAATAAATTGTTATTGTAATAACTAGCTTTAGCTTCGATCAGTCCCTTTGGTCGAGTCGTCTTGCCCGGAGCGCACGGGATGAATTGAAAATACTGAACACTAAAACAAATGATAAACATTGAAGTAAATCCCGTTGAATCCTTAGACAGGCTCATGACAGGCTTACCGTAGTGAGGTAATTAAGTATTATGGAGTTTTTGAAGTGTAGCTTTAAGATATATAAGCAGTAATTTTAGGATTACTGCTTTTTTTGTGATTTACTTTTATAATATGTTAGAGGGATTTTTAAAAGTTTTAGCTTAATTTTTTATTTGCATTTCGTATTGTACATTTTATTAACACACATATTATAAATACAAAATACGCAATTATCTACAACCTAACTTATTGAAAACTTTATTGTTAATTAAATATTCTAGAATAATTAAAAAGTGATTATATTCGTCAATAATTAAGATAGGCTATGCACTGGAAACTGCATAAAAACAACATGAATTTTATGGAAGACTATAAGAAAAAATATTTTGAAAATCTTTTAGCCGAAGAGAAACAACAACTTTCTGAAAATTCCGAAAAAATCGTTGATTTCAAAAAACACTTACTAAAAAAAGGAATTGAATTGAAAGATGAAAATTTCAAATATTTTCAAACTATTGGTATTGTCGCTGAGTATCCTAACATTTTAAGTCATTTAGTACCTGAGTTAATAAATGATAAAGAAGGATTACTTGAGTTTTCCATACTTAATAAAATTTTTGAAAAGAAAAGATTTGCTAACGGATATCTCTATGCCGAAAATTTTATGGCAATGGCGCATCAATATTTTCGTAGAGGTTTTTATCATACAAATAACTTTACTCCAAGATTTATTGAATTGTATTGGGAATTTCAAAACCCAGAAATTGATCAGTATATAGCTTTAGATTTGAATAGAGTTAGAATAAATGTTGACAATTCTATGTACATGGAATTAGATACGTGGTATGGTGCACAATTTGACAATGATATTTCCAAAATTAATGACGGAGTATCTAAACTAAGACCGCCTTTAGATATTGAAACTTTTTTAATTTCATTTTTTTTTAAAGATGCATATTCATTAGACACTAAATGGGCAACAAAGAATGGTATAAAAAGCTTTCAAGCAGAAGAGTTTAAAACAGAAGAAATTAAGATAATTAAAGACGGTATTGAATATTTTCCTGTACGTTATATACATGCGGAATACGATTTAGATAAAGGTTACTTTAGACATTTTGACGGAGCAATTCATTTTTACACGGCTAATGAATATTACAGCCGTAGAGATTCGGATTTTAATTATAATGTAAAGAATGGTAATCATATTAAAACTCTCTCGCAAAAGCTTTTTAAAATGAATGGGAAAGTAAGTATTGAAAATTGGATCAATTTTACAAGTCATTTCTTTTCTGGAAACCCATTAATTCTTGAATATTTTGAAGGTCAATATCCAAAACACATTCAAGAAATGTTGGAAAAAATCAGAACAGAAAACAATAACAAAGGATTATAATGCACAGCTTATAACACACGCTACAAGCAATTTGGGTTTAGGCTTAATTTGAAGGTGGTTTTGTATTTATGACAAATCCGAATAATGGGCTTAATTTAGTCGCAAACTGCTTGTAGCATCAAAACGTTGGAAGATATTTTTAAGAAAAGAGAGAATTTAATAACTTAAATTATAAAATGGTAAATAAAATTCTAGGTATTGGGATTGATGAATATTCAGATTCAAAAATAAAAAAATTGAATAATTGTCAAAGCGACTTAAATAAATTAGTGAATTTATTACAATCAAAATATCAATTTGATGATGTAGAATTACTACTTCAAAAGGAACAAACAACTAGAAGTTTTATTTACAGAACTATTTATGATTATATAATAAATTCATTAGACGATGAAAATTTATTCATTATATTCTTAGGACACGGCGAATACAACCATAGAATTGAAACTTCATTTTGGCTTCCCTCCGATGCTAATCTTGAAGATCAATCAAGTTGGATTTCAGTACTTGAAATTCTAAATTTTGTAAAAAAGGCAGAACTATTACATTTTTGTCTGATATCGGATAATTGTTTTTCAGGTGCAATTTTTCAAGAATCTGAAAGAGGTGGTGGATTCCAATCATTAGAAAATCGGAAATCTAGATTTGCTCTAACGTCGGGAAGTATAGAAAAAGTCAAAGATGGGAAAATAGGTGAATCAAGTCCTTTTAATAAAGTTTTGTGTGAAGTACTAGAAGAAAATACTTTAGAAAAAATTTCAATAGAAGTTTTAGCAAATCAAGTAATTTTAAAATTTCCTAAAGATATAAATCAAACACCTCGTAGTGGCACACTAACTGATTTAGGACACGACGGTGGAGCTTTTGTATTAAAATTAAAAGATGCAGATAATAAAATAATTAAATTTAAAGAAATTGAATTACCATTAAATATTTATAATAATGTAAAAATTAATTATGAATGTACATTACCCTTTTTTGAAAAAAATGATAAGTTTGATTCTAATAACATTAATATTAATCTACAAAATATTGTATACAATATTTTAAGTGATTTAAGAAATGGTTTAATTGATGCGGAAAAAAATCTAGAAGAAATACCTCAAATATCTGATTTTTTCTATGAGATTGGTTATACTATAAACCTAATATCTTCAAAGTTTATTAGTATTGACATTTCAACTTTTAGTCATTTAGGAGGTCCGTACCCTCGAAGTAAAATTATTTCCATCAATTATGTTTTATCGCCGGAAAGAAAAATAAAACTTAATGATATAATTCAAATTGATAATGAAAAAGATTTTTTTAATTCTATAATTCAAAAGTATTCTGAAGATGGAGAGCATAAAGAAACACTATTAAATTATCTAGATTATTATTCAGTTGATGGAATTGAGTTTTCTATAAATGAAAAGAATATAGGTATTTCTTTTCTTAATTACATTCCGAAAGTCGTCCAATGTTATGCATTTGTAGATTTTCCTTTAGATGATTTTAATATAGAAATAGGAGAAATTTATAGTCAAGTATAAAAAACATCTGCTAATCGCGTAAGTGCCCCGCTAGTAAAAAGCAGTGAGAGCATCTCACATCACGAGGATTTTTAATGTACGTCTTCGAAGTAAATTAGACAGTAAAATGTAAAAACTAATTTATTCTTAATTTTTACATTTATTAATTTTTCTCTTTTTCAACTGTACTTTTTTTTGGGAGACTAGATAAATTAAGCCAATACCTCTTAAGTGATGATAGATAATTTTTTATAATAGGGATAAAATTTAGTGTAGGAGACGTTAAGTTATCCCCAGAAAATATTATCGAAACACCTTTAATAACTTTGAATACTATATCCGACTTACGAATAATCAAGTATAACTGATATATTGCAAGTACTGTATTTTTCTTCTAGTACAAGATTTTTTCTACTTACAAATTGAATAATTAGTTTAAAAATAAACATTTATAATTTTTATGTTTAGCATTTAAAAGAAATAGAATACTCAACTTTAAACGTCAGGATATGTCTTTTGGAATATAACTTTGTAATTGTATATTTATGAGTATTAAAACTTTTAAATATAACCTTATGGAAAATAACACTACACTAGGCAAAGGAATATCATATAATCCTTACAAAACAGCAGACAAACACTATTTTGGCGGTTACTTTAACTTAGCAATGAACAATATTGAATTTGTAATAGCTGAATTTCTTACAAGAATTGGAAGAAAAGAGACTAAGATTGCAAATCTAAAAAAAGTATTTACAGAAAATATGTCTTTAGTTGATTACGAACGATACATTCATATTTTAGAAGAATACTTTCCAATAATTAAACATTTAGATAAAATACATTTCAAAATAAATGATACGGTTAAAGAAGTTTCTAAAGAAAAACGTATAACTTATTTTATAGACAATTTTATCTCTCTTCTTGATCTTACAAATAACTTACGAAATTTCTACACTCACTATTATCACGAATCGATCGCTATCGAGGAAAACATTTTTGATTTCTTAGACGAATCTCTATTAACGACCGTTCGGGATACGAAAGAAAATTATCTGAAATCTGATAAAACAAAGCAGATACTAAGTATTTCTTTAAAACAAGAATTAGAAATATTGTGTAGTGAGAAGCTGAATTACTTAAAAGAGAATAAAATAAAGTTTAACCGTAATGACAAGGAAGCACTTATAAATGCAGTTTACAATGATGCTTTTAAAAACTTTCTTTATAAAAAAGGAGAGCACTTCCATTTAACGGATTACAAGAAAACAAAGATTTTAAATCCTGATAAATTAGAAAAAGATTTTGATTTGGATTTATCAACCAGCGGTATTGTTTATTTACTGTCATTTTTTCTAAACCGGAAAGAACTAGAATTATTCAAAGGCAATATAAAAGGTTTTAAGGCTAGTGTTATAAGAGGGACTTCTGACTTTGAAAAGAACAGCATTCACTTTATGGCAACTCATAGAATATATTCTGTGCATTGTTATAGAGGACTGAAAAAAAAGATCAGATCTAGTAACCACGATACTAAACAGGTACTTTTAATGCAGATGCTTGATGAATTAAGCAAAGTACCCCATGTTATTTATAACAGTCTTGATAAGGAACTCAAAGATACTTTTGTGGAAGACTGGAATGAGTATTTTAAGGATAATGAAGAAAATAATGAAAATTTGGAAAACTCGCGGGTAATACATCCCGTGATACGTAAACGCTATGAAGATAAATTTAATTACTTTGCTTTGCGTTTTCTGGATAACTGTGTTGATTTTCCTACATTAAGATTTCAGGTGCATGTTGGTGATTATGTACATCATAAAATGGAAAAGTCTCTGATTGATAGTAAAATTATTTCAGAAAGAATTATTAAGGAAAAAGTTACTGTTTTTGCACGACTAGACGAAGTGAATAAAGCAAAAGCAGATTATTTTAATAGTTTACAAGCCGAAAACGATAACAGATGGGAGTTTTTTCCTAATCCCAGCTATGATTTCCCAAAACAAAACACGGAAAAAATCATGGGAAATGCAAAACAAAAAAATGCAGAAAAAATTGGTATCTATATTCAATTAAAAAATAGCAATCTAATACAACAAACTGCTGATGCTAAAGAAAAATTAAATCCACATAAACGTAGTAATACTAAATTAAGAAAGCAGGAAATTATTGAAAAAATCATCAATCTCAATACAGACTATAAAAGCAAGACCCCTATTGTTCACACAGGTGAACCTGTAGCCTATTTAAGTACGCACGATTTACACTCTATATTATACGACCTGCTTATAAAAGGCGAAACAGCTCAGGCAGTGGAGATGAAAATCCAAAAGCAGATTGAAAAACAATTAAGAGAGATTGTAGATAAAGATACTTCTGTAAAAATATTAAAGAAGTATAATAAGGAACAGACATTTTCAAATATTAATTTTTCGAAACTACAAAATGATTTAGTTAAAGAAAGAGATAACTTAATTAGTTTACTAGATGAACATGACTACAGAATAGAAGATTATGATAGGACAAAAAAACAAAGAAATTATCCGCACAAACGCACATATATTCTTTATGCAGCAGAAAAAGGAAAAATTGCTGCTTGGCTAGCAGATGATATAAAACGCTTTATGCCCAAAGATTT
>Ga0256907_1000684_pt1 | contig 9634 bp, 7 predicted proteins | sample MC6MC0745MT_FD_186329 | JGI IMG/M metagenome (GOLD analysis project Ga0256907, IMG submission 186329) | Metatranscriptome of enriched soil aggregate microbial communities from Iowa State University, Ames, United States - MC6-MC0745-MT... | ecosystem: Environmental > Terrestrial > Soil >... | reverse complement strand
GTTTGAAGCTTTTTTTTTACAATTGTTTATTATTTTAGAAATATGTTAGAATTTTTTTTTATAAAAATAAATCATACTAATATTTTTTATAAAAATAATTTTGATTATTTAAACTATTTTGAAAAATTATTTTTGTCACTTTTTCATAAAGATAATTTATTTTATAATTTTTATAATGACTCTTTTAATAAAAAAAAAATTTTTAAATATAGAGTTAAAAATAATCCTATGATTTTATTTTTTCATTTTTTTAATAAAAAAGAAATTTATTCTTTTTATAATTTAAATACATTATTTAAACAATTTAAATATATTAAAAAAAATAATTTTATTGATTTTTTAATTATTCAAAAATTTTTTTTTAAAAAATATTTTAATTTATATTCTTCATTTTTTTACAAAACTTATAATAATTTTAATAATTTGAAATTGGTTTTTTTTTTTTATTATTTATACTTTTTAAATAATAAAAAACTTGTTATTTATAATTTAAATGTTTTTAGTGATTGATATAAATATAATTTTAATTTAAATTTTGTTAAAAATATAGATTTTAAAAAACGCTCATTAAATTTAGTAAATTTAAAAAAAAAATTTGTTAAATATAATAAACTTTTTTTAAAAAATTTTAAACAATCTTATAAAAATATTTATTTTTTAAAATTGTTTGCTAAAGATTTAAAAATGAGAGTCAATAAAGATTGAAAAAATTTATTAAATAAACATTATTTTATTAAATTTTCTGAATCTTCTGTTTCTAAATATATAAATATAAATTCTATAAAATTATATAAGTTTAATTTTATAAGAAAAAATAGAATTTTTAATAAAAGTAGATATTCTAGAAATAGACAATTATATAGAACAGGTGTTTATTGATGTTTATGATTAAATGTTTTAGTAGTTTACGGTTTATTTTTTGTTTTTTACCGTTTTACTTTTAATTTTGGTTATTTTTGGTGAGGTGTTTTAATATTATTTTATTCTACTATTTTTTCTAGAGTTTTAAAATATAATTTTTATAATATTTTTTTTTTAATAAATGAGTTTAAAAATTTAATTTTTTGATATGGTTATATTTTTAAAAATATTATTAATTTTTTTATTTTTTTTATTAATAGATTTTTATTAATTGATAAAACTAATTTTTATTTAAATAGTTTTTCAGATTTTATTAATTCCTTAAAATTGTATTTTTATAAATTTTATTTTAAATTTTTAAAAAATATGGAATTAAAAAAATTTACATTTTTTTGAGAAGGTATGAAAGAAAAAGATGAATCTTTTTTACGTCATAAAACTTTAATTCATTGAATTAAACAAGCTTATAAAGTTTTAATTAGTTAATTTAACAATTTAAATACTTTATGTAAGGGGAATAGTTTAAAGGTAAAACTATGGTCTTCAAAATCATCATCGTGGGTTCGAATCCCGCTTCCCTTGTTTTTATAAAATGTTTAATTTTTTTAAAAATTTTAAAGTTTTAAATTCTTATTATTGGTTTTGTTATTGTTGGTTATACGATTGTTTAAATTTAGCTGTAAGTGAATTAGACTTAGAGCGTGATAAATTAGATATTAAAGATAAAAAAATGTATTATAATTATAGTGTTTTTGTTTTAAAAAATTATTATTATAATAAATTTTTTAAAAATAACGATTTTTTATTTATTGATTTAATTTGATCAAAATTATTTTCATTAAAATATTATATTAGTAATTATAATTTAAATTTACATAGATCTTATTTTCGTGTTTTAAATAATGACAAAGGTTTTTATTTAAATTTTAAATTGTTAACTCAAAATAAAAATTTTTTAAATTATTATCTTAATGTTTTTCATTCTTTTTACAAATATGTCTGGTTTGCTTTAAAATATTGAATTTTTGCTGTTATAATTGGTTTTTTAATAATATATTTTACATTAGTTTTAAAGTCTTTACCATTTAATAAAATAGTTTTTTGTTGAATTGCTGTTACTATGTTTGGTTATTGATTAATTTCAGGTTTTGTTTTTTTTATTAAAAAATATCAATTTGGTAAATATACAAGTGTAATTCAACGTTTTTGGAGAAGAACTTATATTTTATTTTGATTAATAGAGGTTTCAACATTTTCTGTTTTTTTATTTTTAACAATTAATGCTTCGCAAGAATCTTTTTATATGTTTGATCAAATTAGTATTTTTAAAACTCATTTATATTCTTGAAAATTATTTTTTTTAAAAATTTTTCCATTGGTTTTATTAATTATTATTACATACATGTTTATGGTTTCATTAAAATGAAATGTTTTTTCTAAACACAGTATTTTATTATTGTTTTTAACTTTGTTTTTAACATATGTTGTTTGATTAGAGTTTTATCAATTTTATCATGTTTTACATTTTTATGGTAATTTAAATTGAATTTATGATATTGATGATCATTCATGGGTTTTAGAACAAGAACCTAGAAGAACTAGAATTGTAAATCATTATGTTATGTTATTGTTTATTTTAAAATTTTGACATATTGTTTTTATTTACGGAGTTTGAATTTTTTTTGTTTTGAGATCTTTAGAAATAGGTAGAATAAGATACCCTTTATTAGCTGCTAATTTTCAAAATTTTATAATTTTATATATTTTTGCTTGAATTTTTATGTACCCTTGATTTAAATTTTTTTTTAGAAAATTTTTAGATTCACCTTATTATTGATTTTATGTTAATAATAGAAAGTTGTTTTTTAGAGTTTTTTTTAATGATTTAAAATTAATTTATTACGGATTAGTTGATTATTTGAATTTTTTTAATTATAATTGGATGAATAAATTTAATATTGATCCTTTTTTTTATTGAAAATTAGCTGAATTTAATAATTTAGAGATGTATAGAAAACATTATTTGAAAAATGCAATAATAAAAACTTTAAATTCATAAAATTTTTGGGTTTTTATTTTTATTAATTGTTTTTTTTTTTTATAAATTTAATTACGAGTTTTTAATTTACTATCATATATATATATATTATTTATTTGTTTTTTTTTTTTTAATTAATTTAAAAAATTTAAAAAAATTGGGTTTTTCTAAAAATTATAATTACAAATTTTATTATTTTTATTTTATTATTTTTATTTTTTTTTTTTGATCATTAAATTTTTTTATTTTTAATTTTAATTTTATTTTTATTTTTAATTTTATTGTATATTTTTTAAAATTTTAGAATTTATATTAAAAAAATTAATAATTTTAATAAGTTAATTGATTTTATCAATGTATTAGATTAATTCATGGTGAGAAATTTTTTTTCTAATTTTTTATATTTAGATATTCGTAATATGTTTTTTGATTTAAATTTTTATTTTTTTGGTTTTCAAAAAGAATTTACTAATTTTTTATTTTTAAAAAGATGAAAAAACTACTTAAATAGATTTAATGATTTAAGAAAATATTTTTTAAAAAAATATGTTTATACTATTAATCATAAACGTATAGCACTTAATTATTTTTATTTTAGTATGTGTACTGGTTTATCTGGTGCTGCTTTAGCTACTATGATTAGATTAGAGTTAGCTTATCCTGGTAGTACTTTTTTTAAAGGTGATTCTTTAAGATATATTCAAGTAATTACAGCACATGGTTTAATAATGGTTTTTTTTGTAGTTGTTCCAATTTTATTTGGTGGTTTTGCTAATTTTTTTATCCCATATCATGTTGGTTCAAAAGATGTTGCTTATCCTAGATTAAATAGTATAGGTTTTTGAATCCAACCTTGTGGTTGATTATTGGTAGCTAAAACTGCTTTTTTAAGACCTCAGTTTTGACGTTATTATGATAAACCTTCTTATTATTTACCTTTATTAGATAAATCCAAAAATAGAAAATTTTTAGATTTTAAAGATAATAGTTATTTATTTTCTAATTTTTTTAAAAATTATGAATTGGATCAATTTTTCTCTTTTTGGAAACCTAGAAAACAAATTAATTATACTAATTACGATGTTTATTCTTTTATTCCAAGTAAATTATTATTCTGAACTTCCATCATACAATACCCAGAATCTTTTTGGTATGTCGCTAATAAAGCTGTTAAAGCCAGAAGAAAAAAGGTTTATTTTACTAAATGTTCTAACAGAACATTAACAATGTCTGGGTGGGCTTTTATTACACCTTTTTCTAGTAATACAAAATTTACCGGTATTGGTAGTCAGGATATTGCTGTAGTTGGTGTTATTTTTACTGGTATGAGTACTACAATATCTTTTACTAATTTATTAATTACTAGACGTACTTTAAGTATGCCTGGTTTAAGAAATAGAAGAGTTTTATTACCTTTTATTACAATTGCTTTATTTTTGACTATGAGAATGTTAGCTTTAGTTACACCAGTTTTAGGTGCAGCTATGATTATGTTATTATTAGATAGACATTGACAAACTACTTTTTTTGAGTTTGTTTATGGTGGTGATACTGTATTATTTCAACATTTATTTTGATTTTTTGGACATCCTGAAGTTTATATTTTAATTATTCCTCTTTTTGGTGTTGTTAATATGATTTTACCTTATTCTAATACTAGAAGAATTGCATCTAAACATCATTTAATTTGAGCTATTTATATGATGGCTTATATGGGTTTTGTTGTTTGAGGTCATCATATGTATTTAGTTGGTTTAGATCATAGAAGTAGAGCATTATATAGTACTATTACTGTTATGATTTCTTTACCAGCTACAATTAAAATTGTTAATTGAACTATGACTTTATTAAATGGTGCTTTAAAATGAGATGTTGCTTTATTATTTACTTTTGCTTTTATTTTATTTTTTTTATCAGGTGGTTTAACTGGTATGTGATTATCACATGTTAGTTTAAATGTTTCTATGCACGATACATTTTATGTTATTGCTCATTTTCATTTAATGTTTTCTGCAGGTGTTTTAACTGGTTCTTTTGCTGGTATTTATTATTATTTTCCAGCTTTATTTGGGATTAAATATTCTAGAATGTTTGGATATTTACATTTAATTTATTTTTTCGGTGGTCAATGGTTAACATTTATACCTATGTTTTGATTAGGTTATTCAGGTATGCCTAGAAGAATTCATGATTACCCAGCTTTTATGATGGGTTGACATGGTATGGCATCTGTTGGTCATTTAACCACTTTAATTGGTGTTATGTTTTTTTTTTTAATGTTATTAGATTCTCATATAGAAAGACGTGTTGCTGTTCATAGTACATTAGGTATTCCAAGATGACACAAACGCGTTTTATATTATTTGTTTAAAATTAGATATTTACAATATGTTAATAAAAGATTAACTCGTTTACCTAACTCTAAAGTTAGAATTTTATTTTCTAATTCTTATTTTAATGAGTTTGAAATTTATGATAAAAAATAAACAATTTGTATTTTTTTTAAAAATATTTTTATTTTGAGTATTTTAGGATTAATAATTATTTTAATAATTAATATTGTTTTAATGTTAGTTTTAACTATTATAATCGCTTCATTAACATTAATTGAGCGTAAATTTTTAGCTTTGGTTCAAAGACGTGTTGGTCCAAATTTTGTTGGTTATAAAGGTAGATTACAATATATTGCTGATGCTTTAAAACTTTTTGTTAAAGGTTCTTTAATCCCGGATGAATCAAACAGGGCTATGTTTGTTACAATCCCAAGTATTGCTTTAGCTGTTTGTTATTCTTTTTGGATGAATGGTGTTTGAGGACCGAGTATATCTTTATTTGAAATTGAATATAATTTAATTTATATTTCTTTATTTTCTGTTTTGTTTGGTATGTGTGTTATGTTAACTGGTTATTTTAGTAAAAATAAATATGCTATGTTAGCGGCTGTTCGTACAGGTATAGGTATGTTAAATTTAGAATTATTTTTAGGTTTAATGGTTTTAAATATTGTTTTTATTAGCGAATCTTTTTCCTTTTTACCTATTGTTGTTTATCAAGAAAATTATTGATTTATAAGTTTATTTTTTTTATTGTGTGGTTTAATAATAATAACTTTTTTATTAGAAACTAGTAGAGCACCGTTTGATTTACCTGAAGCAGAATCTGAATTAGTAACTGGTTATTCTACCGAATACGGTGGTTTTTTTTTTGGTTTGTATTATTTAGGTGAGTATTTACATTTATTTTTTTTTTCTTTGATTATAAATATTTTATTTTTTGGGGGTTGAGAATTTCCTAATATTTTTATTAATTTTTATAATTATTATTATGATATGTTTATTTATTTTTATTAATATTTATTAATAAAAATTTTTAAAAAATTATTATTTTTTTTTTTGTTAAAAAAGATAAATTGGTTGTTGGATTGATTATTAGTTAATTTAAATTTTTTTTTTATAAATTATTTTTTTTTAGTTAATTTTTTAAATGAAGTTTTTTTTTTACAATTTATAATTTTTTATACTTTGTATTTAATATATTCTACTAGTAATTTATTTTTTACTTTGTTTTATTTATTTATGTTGTTTTTTTATTTTGGTTTAGTTTTAGGTTTTTATAATTTAGAAATTTTTACGGCCTTTTTATGGTTAACAGAATGTGTTATTGTTTTTATTAGTGCTTTGTTTTTATTTTATTTAAATGTCTATGGTAATAATAATAAAATTAATTTAAATATCTATTCTTTTAAATATTTAGGTATTTTTATTGGTTTTTTTTTACTAACTTTGTGATTGATTTTTCCGTTTAATTTAGAATTTTTTTTACCAATTGATTTGAATACTAATTATTACTTAGATGATTATTATGAATCATTAAATAATTTTTTAATGAATGATGTTTTTGGTTTATACACTAGTTATTACGTTTTAAATAGTTTTGAATTTTTAATGATTGGTTTATTATTATTATTTGCAAGTATGGTTTGTGTCAATTTAAGTAAATTTAATAGAAATTTAAAATTAAATAATTATTACGAACTTTTAACTTTATATGATTTTTTTAATGATTTTGTTAGTTTTTTATTTATGAGAAAACAAAATCTAACTAACCAAACTATTGCTGCTGTTTCTACAAGAATTTTTAAAAAAAAAATAAATAAATAATTTTATATTATTTTTTATTTTTAATTATTTGATACAGAAAAATTCAATTATTAAACCAGTCGATAATTGCGGTGTTTTAAAAGCTAATGTTTTTCATTTATACAAAGGTTCTAAAGGTCGTTTAGCGTTTGTAGGGGATTTTTTAAAAATTTCATGTAGAGAAGTTGTTCCTGAAAACACCATTAAAAAAAAAAGTAAACATAGAAGTATATTAATAAGAACTAAATTTAATATTTATAAAAAGGATGGTTCTTTTATAAGATTTTATAAAAATAGTTTAATACTTTTAAAAAAACGTTTAACACCTAGAGGTGCTAATATAAGAGGTCCTATATCTAGCAAAATTAATAGAAAAAAATTTATTTCTTCTTTTTCTAGGGTTATTTAGATTTTTTTTAAAAAATTTATTTTTAATTTTATATTTTTGTCGTCTAAAGGTTAGGACAATGGGTTTTCACCTCATAAATCAAGGTTCGATTCCTTGCAAAAATGTTAGTAGAAGTTGTTCCAAAATTTATATAAATATTGATATAATGTTACTGATACACCACATATTCTTTTTAAATTAAATATTTGAACATACGTAAATATTCGTTTTTTTAAAATGAAATTTACAAGAATTTTAACTTATTTTACTTTAAGTTTAAAATCATTGAAAGTTAATGAAATAAGGGTTTTTTATAAAGATTGAATTTTTGAGAATTTTTATAGTCGTTTTTTTAAATATTTTGTTATCATAATAACTATTTGTGTTTTATTTTAAATATTTTAAATTTCATTTTATTTTTTTTAAAAATATTGTTAATTTTTTTTTTGTAGAATTTGTGTTTTTTTTATTTTTTTTTTTTATTAATTATTTAAAAATTTTAATTTATTTTTTTTTTGTTTTTTTATTAAGATATTTATTTGAGTTTAATTTAATTTTTTTTTTATTTTCAATGATTTTTGCTATGATAATTTATTATGGATCTAAATTTTTTAATTTTTCTAATTTTTTTAAAAATTTTAGTAGTGTGTATTTAATTCGTTTTGTTTTGATTAATTCTTTATTAATATCTTTTATTTTAGTTTGTTTTATATTTTGAATTTTCATAAAATGTTATTTTTCTTTGTTATATTTTTTTATGTATGATAATTTTAATTTTGTTTTTAGTGATTTATTTTTTTTAAAATTACCACTTACTCAAATTTGAACAATAAAATTTTCAATTGAATTTTTTGGTTTTATTTTTATAATTTTGGCATATATAGTAGGTTTAATTTCATTTTTAGCTTTAGATACACGTTTATATTGACGAAATGTAAGATTTATTTTTATATGTAATTTTTTAGTTTTTGTTATTTATATGTTTACTATTGTTAATGATTTATTATTGATATTTTTATTTTATGAGACAATGTTAATTCCTTCTTTTTTATTTGTTTATTTTGTTAGTCCTTATAGACGTGGTATTCAAGCATCTTTATATTTTTTAATTTGAACTCAAATCGGTTCTTTATTGGTTTTATGTAGTGTGTCTTATATAATATATACTGTAGGTAATACTTCATTTTTATCTTTAAGATCGTTTAAATTTACTTCTGACGAAGTTTGGTATTTATATTTATTATTATTTTTAGGTTTTGGTTTTAAAGTTCCAATTTGACCATTTCAGTATTGATTAACAAAAACTCATGTTGAAGCGCCTGCTGGTTTTTCTATTTTTTTAAGTGGTTTTTTAGTTAAAACAGCTATTTATGGGTTTTATAAAATAACTAATGAGTTGGGTGCAGAAATCGATACAACTTTTTTTTCTATTTTTGTTATAATGGGTGTAATTGATGCTTCATTAAAAATGTGAGGTCAGTTAGATTTAAAAAAATTAGTAGCTTATGGTACTGTTCAAGAAATGAATTTAATTTATATAGCATTTTTATGGGGTGACGCCGGTGCGTTTATTGGTGGTATTTTATTTTGTATTACACACGCTTTTTTATCATCATTAATGTTTTTTTTAGTTGATTGTATTCAAAAACGATACAATACTAGAATAGTTTCAGAAATTTCTGGTATTTTACACACAACACCTAATTTAGGTTTAAGTATTTTATTTATGCATATTTTATATTCAGGTTTACCAGGTACATTAAAATTTTTAAGTGAATTTTATATTTTTACAGGTTTAGTTGGTTCAGCACCTTTGTCTACATTATTATTAATGTTTGGTGCAAATTTTTTTGGTTTAATAGGTTTTAGTAAATGTTGATTTAATGTCGTTTTTGGTATGACTTTAAAAAATCAAAACCAATTACCTATTGATTTAACTATTAAAGAATTTTTAATTATTTTTATTTGTATATTTTCAATGTTTTTTTTTGGTTTAGGTTTTAATTTATTAATTTAAATAATTTAAATTTTTTTAATTTTTTTAAAAATAAAAATTAATTTTGTAGTTATTGTCTTTTTTTTTTGATTAGAAATTCAAACTATGTATATATATTTTTTACAAAATATAAATTTTTTATTTAATTTTTTTTTTTTACAAAATTTTAATAATGTTAAAACAAATAAATTAATTTTTAATATTAATGACAC
>Ga0256907_1000680_pt1 | contig 9649 bp, 8 predicted proteins | sample MC6MC0745MT_FD_186329 | JGI IMG/M metagenome (GOLD analysis project Ga0256907, IMG submission 186329) | Metatranscriptome of enriched soil aggregate microbial communities from Iowa State University, Ames, United States - MC6-MC0745-MT... | ecosystem: Environmental > Terrestrial > Soil >... | reverse complement strand
CAACCATAGCATTTTGGCAAACGTGCAATTTATAATTCTAAAATTAATAAAAAATTCGTCATACTATGTCGCCTTTCAGACTTATTTTTGCAATAAAATATATTATGACCGGCTTTTTAATATACTCAATCGTCTTTTTATGTGTAGTTTCTTTCTACTTTTTTTATAAAACTGTTAATTTGAAAAGATCTTTAATTTCTTCTGAAAACATTATAAATCAGACAAATGCGGAGTTATTAAATCAAAAAAGTTTAAATCAGGATTTAAAAATTCGGAATGAAATTTTATCTAATGACATTATTTCTTTCAAACAAAATCAGCAGACAATAACTAATGATTTAAAATTACTGACAGCGGAAAAACAAAATATTGTAGCAGAAAACAGTGTTTTAAAAGAAAAGTTATTGTTTCAGAAAACAGAAATCGAACATTTGCATAAACAGACAACGTTACAGTTTGAAAATATCGCCCAAAGATTATTGGAAGAAAAATCGGAACGATTTACCGCAACCAACAAACAGAATATTGATACCATTTTACAACCACTGAGTGAAAATATTGAGCGTTTTAAAAAGCAGGTGGAAGAAACGTATGATAAAGAATCGAAAATTAGATTTTCTTTAGACGAACGCATTAAAGAATTGATGCTGCAAACCAATAAAATTAGTACCGAAGCTAATAATTTGGCTAATGCATTGAAAACAAATCATAAAAAACAGGGTGATTGGGGTGAGCTTATTTTAGAGAATATTCTACAAAAATCGGGCTTGGTTAAAAATCGTGAATACCGTACACAAAGTAATTTGGTTACAAACGAAGGAAAAAATGTACGTCCCGACATTATTATTGATTTACCAAATAACCGCTCTATCATTGTAGATTCAAAGGTTTCGCTGAATGCTTATGATTCTTATTGCAATACAGAAAGTACAGAAGAGCAAACAATCTATCTGAACAATCATTTAAAGGCTTTGCGTTTACATATTGATGAATTAAGCGCAAAAAATTACAACGATTTAATTGACGGATTAGATTTCACGATGTTATTCATTCCTATTGAACCTGCCTATTTACTAGCATTACAAAGCGACACTAATTTGTGGAATGATGCTTACAAAAAGCGTATTTTATTGATTAGTCCCACAAACTTGATTGCCTGTTTAAAATTGATTTCTGACTTATGGAACAAAGACAAACAAGACAAATCGGCACAGAAAATTGTAAAGCAAGCCGAAAAAATCTATGAAAAAACAGTGTTTTTTACCAAAAGTTTTGAACAGGTTGGCAAACAGATTCAACAGGCACAAGATTCGTACTTAAAAGCACAAAATCAGTTGAAAGATGGAAGAGGAAACATTCTGTCGCAAACAAATCATTTGTTGAAATATGGTATTTCGCCTAAAAACGTTCTGACGGATTTTAATGATGAAGATGATTCTGAATTTATAGCATAAAAAAAACTAAAAAATTGAGTCCAATATAATATTGAATTCATTTTTATGGTGATTAATTTTTAACTTAAATTTAGTGAGTAGACTTAAGTTTTACGTTTTTTATTCCCAAAGCAATCGTGCTTTATCTAAATCTTCTTTTGTATCAATACCCACGCCGGTGTGGTTTGTAAGCACCATTTGTATGGTTCTTCCGTATTCCAAATAACGTAATTGTTCCAGTTTTTCAGTAGCTTCCAAACCTTTCATTTCCCATTTGGTAAAATCTAAAAGTGCTTGCTTTCTGTAGGCATAAACACCTATGTGCTGATAATACGGAACGTAACTTTTACCATCGCGCGGGAAAGGAATCGCTGCACGAGAAAAATAAAGAGCTTTTAAGTTTTGATCTACTACTACTTTTACGTTGTTGGGATTATTGATTGTTTCCAAATCATTAATTTCAAACATTAGTGAAGCTAGATCGATTTTTTGTTCGATATCTTTTTTAAAAATACCGATTAAACTTTCCAAATTTTCTTTGTTCACAAAAGGTTCATCGCCTTGAACATTTACAATAATGTCACAATTTATATTTTCGATCACTTCTGCAATACGATCACTTCCGCTTTCATGAGAATCGCTACTCATTACCACATTTACGTTGTGTTGCTTTAGTAAATCGAAAATAATCTGATGATCGGTTGCTACCAAAACCTCATCAAACAATTGTGTTGCAACTGTTGCTAAATAGGTTTGAACCACAACGGGTTTTCCGCCTAAATCTTGAACCAATTTTGCAGGAAAACGTGTAGATGCATATCGTGCCGGAATTACTGCTATTATTTTTAAATTATTCATTGAAAAAATCGTCGTTAAATCCTATTAAATAAACTTTTTCTTTTGCACGTGTTAGTGCCGTATACAACCAACGCATATAATCTTTACTGATACCGTCGGGCAAATAAGGCTGCTCTATAAAAACGGTATCCCATTGTCCACCTTGCGATTTATGACAGGTTACCGCATACGCAAACTTGATCTGTAAGGCATTAAAATATTCGTTATTCTTAACTTTTTGCATTCTGCGGAACGCCGTTATTTCGTCCTGATAATCCAATAAAACTTCTTGATACAGTTTGTTAGATTGTTCATACGTTAAACTTGCCGATTCGGAATGCAATGTATCCAACAAAACAATGGTATCAAACGCAGGCATTCCGGGATAATCAATCATGCGGACTTTTACTGATGCAAACCTGAAACCGTACAATTCGTGATGTTTGTAAATCTGCTGAACCTCCATAACATCGCCATTCGCAATAAAATCGGTTACTTTTGAATCTTTCAACCAAAAATAATTATTTTTTACAACCATTATGTAATCGCCCGCACAAATTTCGCTTTCGTTGTCTAAAACTCGAGTTCTAATTTGCTGATTGTACTGATTCGCTCTTTTATTAGATCGAACAATAAAAATGGTTTCTTCGGATCCTTTTTTTGAAAACGCATCGGTAATGGCATCAAGCGTTTCGTATCCGTCTTGTAATCGAATAATATCTTTAAAAGGTTTTATATCAAATTCAAAAAAATCGTAAAATTCCTGCTGAAGCTGCTCGCGTAATTCGGTAGCGTTGTACAAAATACCTGAATCTTCTTCCTGACGCATTACTTCGGTCAACTCAATAAAATCGACTTTCATGTGATAATTCAATGCCAGTTTACTTTCGTTCAAAGCCGGACTTTCGTCCATTCCCACAGGTGGCAACTGCGCGGTATCGCCTACAATTATCAGTTTGCAATTTTGACCCGAATATACGTAATACAGCAAATCATCTAACAACGAACCGTGTGTATACATGGTGGCATCGGTTACATTATCTGAAATCATAGACGATTCATCGACAATAAAAACCGTATTTTTATGTTTGTTTGCCTGCATGGTAAACGCCATTCCCAGATTTTTATCTTTTTTAGGATAATAAATTTTTTTGTGAATGGTAAACGCCGGCTGTTTTGCGTAATTTGATATTACTTTTGCTGCACGCCCCGTTGGTGCCAGCATTACGTACTTTTTATTTACATGCGGCAACTGATTAACCAAAACCGACAATAACGTGGTTTTACCGGTACCGGCATAGCCTTTTAAAACAAAAATTTCGTCTTGATTATCGTTTAAAACAAATTGCGAAATCTTTTTTAAAAAGGCATCTTGTTTTAAGGTAACATCAAACGGAAAGCTGTTTTTTAACTGCAGGTAAAATTCGGTAATGGTCATTTTTGTAAAACGGGGTTTTCACAAAGATACTATTAATCAACAAAAAAATTGTACTTTTGAACCTTATACATTTGATGATTATGTTGAACGAATCGTTTCAAAAATTATACATACAGGTATCGTTACAAAATTTTAGTTACTGCGTTAAAAATCAGGTAAACAATCAGGTTATTCAGTTTAAATCGTTTGCTTTGGATCAGTACAAAACCATTGAACAGCAGTTAGATGTTTTTTTTGATAAGGAAGAAGCGTTACAAGCCGGTTTTCAGGATGTTTTGGTTTTGCATGACAATAATTTAAATACGTTTGTACCTACTGCTTTGTTCGATGAAACTTCGTTAGGAAGCTATTTACAGTATAATACAAAGGTTTTTCCGACTGATTATTTTGATTTTGATTCGCTAACACAACAGCAAATAGAAAACATTTATGTGCCGTATGTTGCCTTTAACAATTACTTTTTAGATGTATTTGGCAGTTTTAATTTTCAGCACATAAATACCAGTCTTGTTCAGCATTTTATAAATAAATCTGCCAATAACAATTTGGTTGAATTTTTTGTGAATGTTGCCGAAAATCATTTTGAAATAGTACTGCTTCAAAACAAAAAACTACTGCTTTTTAACAGTTACGAGTATCAAACCAAAGAAGATTTTATCTACTATATTTTATTTGTATTTGAACAGTTGCAGCTTAACACGCAAACGCAAATTGTAAAATTATACGGTAATATTACGCCCGAAAGCGATTTGTACCAGATTGTGTACAAATTTATCAGAAACGTAGAAATTGCCAATTTACAAACCATTGCACAGACACTTTCTGTAACCACCGAACAAGTACAACAACATTACATTTTACTGCACGCATGAGAATAGTTTCCGGAAAATTTAAAGGTCGACGCATAACAGCTCCCAAAAATCTGCCCGTTCGTCCTACTACCGATTTAAGTAAAGAGGCACTTTTTAACATATTAAACCACCAATTTTCGTTTCACGAATTAAAGGTTTTGGATTTGTTTGCCGGAACGGGTAACATTAGTTACGAGTTTGCATCGCGTGGTGCCGAACCTATTACCTGTGTTGATACCGATCTTGGCTGTGTGAATTTTATTAAGAAAACGTCGCAGGAATTTGTAATGGATATTACCGCCATAAAAAGCGATGTTTACAAGTTTTTAGAACGCAGTAAAGTTAAATACGATATTATTTTTGCTGATCCGCCTTACGATTTTTCCCAAGAACAGTTTGATAAGATTTATCAGTTGATTTTTGAAAACGATTTACTGCAAGAAGACGGTTTGCTAATTATTGAACATTCTGCCGGACAAACAAAAATGGAACATTTGGAACATTTTAACAACAGCAGAAAATACGGTGGATCTGTTTTTTCGTTTTTTGAATACGAACAAGTAGAATCCGACGATGATGATAATTTTGACGAAGATGAGTACGATAACGAAGAGGAATAGATTTCCTCTTTTTTTGTATATTTAGGTTTTAAGTATTATATCTATCGAATATTTCCTAAATACAACAATTTATAATAAAATAATAATTAATACACTAAATAACATATAATTATTTTTAATTTTTACTAAATTTATAGAAATATTAAAATTTGTAGATATGAAAAAAATTATACTTATACTTTGTTTTACAATATCACAGTTTTTATTTGCCCAAAACTACAATTTACAAAGCTTTGCCACTGGTTTCACAAGCCCTGTTGATATTGCCAATGCAGGCGATTCTAGGTTATTCATCGTTCAACAAAACGGAATTATTCGCATCGTGCAACCTAATGGCACTGTAAATACCACCAATTTCCTGAATATTAGTTCAAAAGTTTTAAACAGTGGCGAACAAGGTCTTTTAGGTTTGGCTTTTCACCCGCAATATTCCACCAACGGACGATTTTATGTCTATTACAATGCAACAGGCACCGGTAATATTACTATTGCAAAGTATACGGTTAGTACTACAAATCCCGATGTTGCTAATGCAAATTCCGAAGAAGTGCTAATGAGTATCCCCAAATCATTTTCAAATCACAACGGAGGATGCTTAAAATTTGGTCCCGATGGTTATCTATGGATTGCAACGGGTGATGGTGGTAGCGGTGGAGACCCACAGAACAATGCTCAAAATTTAAGTTCTAATTTAGGAAAACTATTACGTATAAATGTTAACGGAACTACAGGCTACACCATTCCAAGTGACAATCCTTTTACTGGAACAGCTACACAATTAGATGAAATTTGGGCATATGGTTTGCGAAATCCTTGGCGTTTTTCGTTTGATACATTAACAGGAAATATATTAATTGCCGATGTTGGTCAAAACACATCAGAAGAAATAAACAGAGTTCCTGCAACCCAAGCTGGTGTTAATTACGGTTGGCGATGTTACGAAGGTAACGATCCTTACAATACTTCAGGATGTGCTCCTGCAACCACTATGACTTTTCCCGTTGCTACATATAGTTTGGCTGGTATTTATTGTGCTATAACAGGTGGCTATGTTTACCGCGGTGCAACCTATCCCTCTTTAACGGGTCTTTACTTTTTTGCAGATTATTGTGCCGACCAAATTGGAACAATGGATGCTAACAATGCTATTACTTGGAGTTCTACTTTTTCTAATGTTGCCTTTACAACTTTTGGAGTAGACTTTCAGAATGAATTGTACATTGCATCATCTCAAAATGGAACAATTTATAAAATCACATCTCCAAACGCTAGTATCGAAGAAATTTCTAATCAAAACAAAATAAAAATTTACCCTAATCCTGCATCTGATAAAATTTTTGTAGAAGGAATAAACCAAGAAAATCTAAATGCCGAATTTATTACTTTAGAAGGAAGAATAATCTTGAATAAAAACGTAAATGCTGACAATTCTATTGATATATCAGGTTTAAAAAGCGGTGTTTATTTTATAACTATTAAATCTAACCAAGCCAAGATATATACTCAAAAAATTATAGTCAAGTAATGCGTTCTAAATCTGTTATTATGAATGGCAATAACTATTGAAGAGCAATAGATTTTCCTCTTTTTTTGTATATTTAATTCTGAAAAAATCCAATTATGAATTTAAAAAAGTCCATTCTCAAAATACATTTAGGGGCTGTCTGCTTTATATTCTTAAATTTTATTCTGTACATAGAAACTGATTATTCTATAAACTATTACATTAAAATTATTTTAAAGGGAATACTTATATTAACTGGTGCTTCATTAATTTTTTTATACAAGAAAAAAACAGTTCTACTTTATTTGTATTCTATAATTTATATGTTCTTTAGCATCTTAGTGATATTAAACTATTCATTTTTTAAAAGATTCGATATTTTAAATATTTTAAACGAAAGAAATTACAACGAAAATGGATTAGCTCTTTACAGACAATTCACTTATTATAAATTAGAATGTTGCTATTTTTTGGTATACAAGAAAGAATACTTTCTTTTTGAGAAAAAGTTAGGCTACATAAATACCGCTGAAAAAATTTCGAATGACACACATGAATTAAAATTGATTGGTAGTGAAATAGTTATAAAATCAGATGGAACTTATTATAATGAATCAAAAGATAGTATCGAAAATGCTGATTTAATATTACATTACCAAATTACACAAGATCCTTTTTAAAAATAAAACCCTCACTTTAAAGGTGAGGGTTTCTATTTAATTACAACACATCATTAATAATACTGTCAACAATTTCGGGGTTTAAAAGCGTACTTGTATCTCCTAAATTAGAAAGATCGTTATTGGCAATTTTTCTTAAAATTCTTCGCATAATTTTGCCTGATCGCGTTTTTGGTAATCCTTCTACAAACTGAATTTTATCTAACTTGGCAATCGGTCCAATTTTATCTGAAATCTGTTGGTTAATTTCTTTTCGTAAATTATCTTGGTTACGGTATTCGCCCGTTTCCTTCAGCATAACAAAACCGTAAAGCGCGTTTCCTTTAATATTGTGTTCAAACCCAACAATAGCCGATTCTGCAACCGCCGGATGTTCATTAATCGCATCTTCAATCGGAGCTGTTGTTAAGTTGTGTCCCGAAACAATAATAACATCATCAACCCTGCCCGTAATTCGGTAATAGCCAACTTCGTCTCTAAAAGCACCATCGCCCGTAAAATATTTTCCTTTGTATGTAGAAAAATAGGTTTCTTTATAACGTTCGTGATCACCCCAGATAGTTCGGGCAATTCCAGGCCACGGAAATTTAATGCAAAGTTTTCCATCTACCTGATTTCCTTTAATTTCTTTACCTTCTTCGTCCATCAAAGCAGGTTGAATCCCGATAAACGGCAAGGTTGCGTACGTCGGTTTTGTTGGAGTTACAAACGGAATAGGAGAAATTAGAATTCCACCGGTTTCTGTCTGCCACCAAGTATCAACAATTGGACTGTGTTTTTTACCGATATTATCATTGTACCAGTGCCAAGCTTCTTCGTTGATTGGTTCGCCCACAGATCCCAAAACTTTTAACGATGAAAGATCGTATTTTTCTACATATTCTAAACTCTCTTTTGCTAATGAACGAATTGCGGTTGGAGCCGTGTAAAAAATCGAAATTTTATGTTTTTCGATCGTTTCCCAAAATCGACCAAAATCAGGATAACTCGGCACGCCTTCAAACAAAACTGTTGTTGCACCATTTGCCAGCGGACCGTAAACTATGTAACTGTGACCGGTAATCCAACCAATATCGGCGGTGCACCAGTAAATATCGTTCTCTTTGTATTGAAAAATATTTTTAAATGTGTAGGCGGCGTAAACCATATAACCTGCCGATGTATGAACCATTCCCTTTGGTTTTCCGGTTGATCCGGAAGTGTACAAAATAAACAACGGATCTTCGGCATCCATGATTTCAATTGGGCAATCGGCTTCGGCTTCATCTAATAAAGGTTGCATCCATAAATCTCTTCCCTGTTGCATTTCAACTTTACCATCAACTCTTTGTACAACCAAAACTTTTTCTACAGAATCGCATTTTTTCAATGCTTCGTCAACAATTTCCTTAATATTAATTGTTTTTGAACCACGGTACGATTTATCGGAAGTAATTACAACTTTACAAGATGAATCGTTAATACGAGCTTCTAAAGCCGATGATGAAAAGCCAGCAAAAACAACGGAATGTATCGCACCAATTCTTGCACAAGCCAATAACGAAACAGCAAGTTCAGGGATCATTGGCAAATAAATACATACACGATCGCCTTTTTTAATGCCTTGCTGTTTTAAAACGTTTGCCATTTTACAAACCCTGTTGTACAATTCCTGATAAGTAATGTGCTGTACCGGTTCGTTTGGATCATTCGGTTCAAACAAAATTGCGGTTTTATTGGCACGCGTTCTTAAATGACGGTCGATACAGTTTTCTGCAACATTCAGTTTTGCGCCTTCAAACCATTTCACTTCCGGAGTTTCAAAGTTCCAACTTAAAATATTATCCCATTTTTTGTGCCATACAAAATGTTCTTCTGCCAATTCTTCCCAAAAACCTTCAGGATTATTGATTGATTTTCTATAGATATGATAATACTCTTCGAAGTGTTTGATATGATAATTACTCATGATTTAATTTTTTTGATGTGATTAATTTAGATTTTTATTTAACTATTTCATTTATAATAATTTAATTTTCAATTAATTAAAACACGTGATCATACTATCTGTATTTTTCAGAGAGCATTTATACTTAACGATAAAATTTAGATAAGAAAATCTGACGCTAAAAGAGTTTTAGCACTACAAAGAGAAGTTTTTATCTGAATATCATATCATTAGTCAATTAAACGTGTTTTATTTTGCACACAAAACAAACTTAATTAAGCAATTCATTGATTTCAGTAATCATTTTTTTAAGCGAAAAAGGCTTGGTTACATAACCTACAGCACCCAGTTGTAATCCT
>Ga0256907_1000677_pt1 | contig 9669 bp, 9 predicted proteins | sample MC6MC0745MT_FD_186329 | JGI IMG/M metagenome (GOLD analysis project Ga0256907, IMG submission 186329) | Metatranscriptome of enriched soil aggregate microbial communities from Iowa State University, Ames, United States - MC6-MC0745-MT... | ecosystem: Environmental > Terrestrial > Soil >... | reverse complement strand
CAAATGTTACAAATTAAAAACTTACATGCCTCTGTAGAGGACAAAGAAATATTAAAAGGAATTAATCTGGAAGTAAAAGCTGGTGAAGTTCATGCAATCATGGGACCAAACGGTGCGGGTAAATCAACCTTATCGTCTGTAATTGCTGGTAACGAAAACTTTGAAGTTACACAAGGAGAAATCATTTTAGAAGGCGAAGATCTTGCAGATTTAGCTCCGGAAGAACGTGCACACAAAGGAATTTTCTTATCGTTTCAATATCCGGTTGAAATTCCTGGTGTTTCTGTAACCAACTTTATGAAAACGGCAATCAACGAAACGCGTAAAGCGAATGGTTTAGAAGATATGCCTGCAAACGAAATGTTGAAGTTGATTAAAGAAAAAGCAGAGTTGTTGGAAATTGACCGTAAATTTTTATCTCGATCTTTAAACGAAGGTTTTTCGGGCGGAGAGAAAAAACGTAACGAGATCTTTCAAATGGCAATGTTAAATCCTAAAATCGCTATTTTGGATGAAACCGATTCTGGTTTGGATATCGATGCTTTAAGAATTGTATCAAACGGTGTAAATAAACTTAAAAGCGAAAACAATGCGGTTATTGTAATTACGCACTACCAGCGTTTGTTAGAGTATATCGTTCCTGATTTTGTTCACGTTTTACACGATGGAAAAATCGTTAAAACAGGTGGTAAAGAATTAGCACTTGAGTTAGAAGAAAAAGGATACGATTGGTTGAAGTAATTAGTTTAAATGGTTTAAAGTTCAATGTTTAAGGTTCAAATTTTAAACAACACAAACTTTAAACTTTAAACAAAGCAAATAATGGATTTAAAAGAAAAATTATTATCATCATTTTTAGCATTTGAACAAAAGGTAGATATAAACTCAACCTTGCACGATGTGCGTACCGATGCTTTAAAGGTGTTCGAAAATAAAGGATTTCCTACAAAAAGAGAAGAAGCTTGGAAATACACGTCGTTAAATGCCGTATTGGCAAACGATTTCAATATTCTTCCTAAAAATGAAACAGCTGTTGACTGGAAAGACGTAAAAAAATATTTTTTAAACGACGTTGATACCTATAAAGTAGTATTTATCAACGGTGTTTTTTCATCGCATTTGTCATCAACCACGCACGATGGTTTAGATGTTTGCTTAATGTCGTCGGCATTAACAAAGCCTAAATACAAAATGGTTATCGATACCTATTTTAACCAGATTGCAAACAAAGAAGACAGTTTAACGAATTTGAATACCGCATATTCTTTAGAAGGTGCGTATATCAATATTCCTAAATCGACTGTAGTACAAAAACCGATCGAGATTTTGTATTTTACAACAGGAGGGTCAAACTTTGTTCAGCCAAGAAATTTGGTAATTGTAGGTGAAAATGCACATGTTCAGATCATCGAACGTCATCAGTCTTTGTCAGAATTGCCAATGCTTACCAACAGTGTAACCGAAATTTATGCTGCAAAACGTGCCATTGTCGATTATTATAAATTACAGAACGATTTTCTGACTGCCGATTTGGTTGATAATACCTATATCGAACAAAAACAGGAAAGTCGCGTATCGGTTCATACTTTTTCGTTTGGTGGAAACATCACCAGAAACAATTTGAATTTCTATCAGCGAGGCGAACGTATTGATTCTACTTTAAAAGGAATTACCATTATTGGCGAAAAACAGCATGTGGATCATTACACGTTGGTGAGCCATGAAGAACCAAACTGTGAATCGCATCAAAACTATAAAGGAATTTATGACGATAGATCAACCGGGGTTTTCAACGGAAAAATTTATGTAGATAAAATTGCTCAAAAAACGGATGCTTTTCAGCAAAACAACAATATTTTACTGACCGATAAAGCTACGTTGAACACCAAACCGCAATTAGAGATTTTTGCCGATGACGTAAAATGTTCGCACGGTTGTACCATAGGTCAGTTAGACGATTCTGCGATGTTCTATATGCAGCAACGCGGTATCCCTAAAAAAGAAGCAAAAGCGTTGTTGATGTATGCGTTTACCGATGAGGTTTTAAAATCGGTTGCCATTCCTGATCTGCAATTAAAACTGCAAAAACTAATCTCAATGAAACTGGGTGTTAACATTGGGTTTGATATATAACAAAAATTAAAAAAGACTTCTGAAAAGAAGTCTTTTTTAATGTGCAGAAACGGCTTTTAATCCAATGATAGACCCAATAAGCGTTGTAATAAAAAACACGCGCCAAAAAGTAGCAGGATCTTTAAAAACAAGAATTCCTACAATTACGGTACCAACCGCGCCAATACCTGTCCACACGGCATAAGCTGTTCCAAGCGGTAATGTTTCGGTAGCTTTCATTAACAATCCCATGCTTATAATTAGTGAAATTACAAAGCCAGCGTACCAGCCGTAAGCTTCGGTTCCCGATATTTCTTTTGCTTTTCCCAAACAGGTTGTAAACAGCACTTCGAATAATCCGGCAACAATTAAAATAATCCAACTCATGATTTAAATTTTATTGATACAAAGGTCTGAAACTTCAACGCGTTTTCCTTTTACAAATGATAAAATAACATGTAAATAAATCGATAGTTTTATTTACAACCATTCTAAATTCCAATTTCAATCTTTCTTTCGTCTGATTTAATATTAGTATCTTTGTATAAATTTTTTTAGAAGTTTCTATGAAGTTCGATATAAATAAAATACGCAGTCAGTTTCCTATACTTCATCAGCAGGTAAACGGAAAACCGCTGGTGTATTTTGATAATGCAGCTACATCGCAAAAACCGCAGGTAGTCATTGATGCCGAAGTAAAATACTACAGTGAAATCAATGCAAACATTCACCGCGGCGTGCATCATTTAAGTCAGGTAGCAACCGATGCTTATGAAGAATCGCGTATAAAAATCCAAAAACACATCAACGCCAAAAACAGTTTCGAGGTTTTGTTTACATCAGGCACAACTTTCGGAATAAATCTGGTAGCAAACGGTTTTGGTCAGATATTAAAACCAGGCGATGAAGTAATTGTTTCGCATCTGGAACATCACTCTAACATTGTGCCTTGGCAGTTTGCATGCGAACGTTCGGGTGCGACTTTGAAGGTGATTCCTATGTTGCAAGACGGTTCGTTAGATATGGAAGTATATCAAAACCTACTGACAGAGAATACCAAAATTGTTGCGGTAAACCATATATCAAATGCGTTGGGTGTAGTGAATCCCGTAAAATTTATTATTGAAAAAGCACACGAAGTTGGTGCAGCCGTTTTAATCGACGGTGCACAGGCAACTCCGCATTTAAAACCCGATGTTCAGGATTTGGATTGCGATTTCTACGTTTTTTCGGGTCATAAAATTGGCGGACCAACCGGAACGGGAATTCTTTATGGAAAAGAAGCGTGGTTAAACAAACTGCCTCCGTATCAAGGTGGTGGTGAAATGATTAAGGAAGTTACGTTTGAAAAAACTACTTACGCTTGTTTGCCTCATAAGTTCGAGGCAGGTACACCAAACATTGCGGGCGGTATTGTGTTGGGCGTTGCTATTGATTATTTAAACGAAATTGGTTTTGATGACATTGCGACTTATGAGCAGGAATTGTTGGAATACGGAATGCAGCAGTTAAGTCAAATGGAAGGAATTGAATTTTACGGAACAACCGCAGAAAAAGCATCGGTAATTTCGTTTAATTTTAAAGGAATTCATCCGTACGATGTTGGTGCAATTATTGATAAATTAGGAATTGCGGTTCGTACAGGTCACCACTGTGCACAACCCATCATGAATTATTTCGATATTCCCGGAACCATTCGCGCATCGTTCGCATTTTACAACACCAAAGAAGAAATCGATGTAATGATCGAAGCGTTGAAAAAAGCTCAAATGATGTTATCATAGTTTTGAAATCAAAAAGGAAAAACGAACAAAAAAAACGTTAAACAAGAACAAATGACAATTAAAGAAATACAGGAAGAAATAGTAGATGAATTTGCAATGTTCGATGATTGGATGCAACGTTACGAATACATCATTGAACTAGGAAAATCACTTCCTTTAATAGAAGATCAATATAAAGTAGAAGAAAATTTAATCCGCGGATGCCAGTCAAAAGTATGGTTACACGCCGAAAAGAACGACGATAAAATTGTTTTTACTGCCGATAGCGATGCCATTCTTACCAAAGGAATCATTGCTATTTTAATAAGAACATTTTCAGACCAAAAAGCTGCCGATGTAATGAACGCCGATACATCTTTTATTGATGAAATCGGACTAAAAGAACATTTGTCGCCAACGCGTGCCAACGGACTGGTATCAATGCTAAAACAAATAAAATTATATGCAATCGCCCTTCAAGCCAACCGATAATATGGAAGATCAAATAGATGTAAACGACTTAGGTGAAAATATTGTTAGAACCTTAAAAACGATATTCGACCCTGAAATTCCGGTAGATATTTACGAATTAGGATTAATTTACGACGTTTTCGTTAACGAAAATTACGACGTAAAAATATTAATGACCTTAACATCGCCAAACTGCCCCGTTGCAGAAACGTTGCCAATGGAAGTTAAAGAGAAAGTAAGCTCTATTAATATGGTGAAAGAAGTAGAGATCGAATTAACGTTTGATCCGCCTTGGGAAAAAGACATGATGAGCGAAGAAGCGAAGCTGGAACTTGGAATGTTATAAAAATGGAAGATGAAATTGTAAATAAAGTAGCACAAAGCAGTTTGGTAATTTTCGATTTAGAAGATTATTATCCTACCGAAGAACGTGTTGTTTTAGATATATCGCAATGGCTTTTTCAAGGTTTCATTCTAAAGGAAAAAGAATTTAGAGACGCTTTGAAAAATTTCGATTTTACCATTTATCAGGATAAATTGGTAGCGATAACCTGCACAACCGATGCTATTTTACCGTCGTGGGCATTCATGTTGGTATCGTCGTACGTGCAACCGTTTGCAAAAACAGTAGTTCAGGGATCAGTAGATCAGTTAATTATTACCTATTACCAGCAATTAATTGATAAGTTAGATTTTTCTGCTTACGATAATCAGCCGGTAATTATAAAAGGATGTTCTAAAAAGCCAATTCCCGAAGAAGGTTACGTTATGGCAACCCAAAAAATGATGAATCACGCACGATCTATCATGTTTGGCGAAGCGTGTTCGGCAGTGCCTATCTTCAAAAGAAAGAAATAGCAATTAAAAAAAATAGACTATGAAAAAGATTATTTTATTGAGTGCATTTTTAATCAGTCAGATTTTTTACGCACAAACCGAAACTGTCCAAGTTGTAAAAGATACTACCTATTGGACTAAAAAAGGAACCATTGCTTTTTTGGGCAGCCAGTCAAGTTTTTCACAATGGCAAGCTGGTGGATCGAATAACTTGGCAATTAATGGTTCGATAAATTACGACATCAACTACAAAAAAGCCGACTGGGTTTGGGATAACAAGTTTATCGCCATGTACGGTATCAATAAATTAAAAGGCGAAGAACAAAGAAAAACCGACGACCGTTTGGAAATTAATTCCATCTTGGGAAAAAAAGCTAAAGGCGAATGGTACTATTCTGCTTTTACCAATTTCAAAACACAGTTTGATACCGGTTTAAACCCTAAAGATGAAACCGAACGTATTTCGCATTTTATGTCGCCAGCTTATTGGCAGACAGGTTTGGGTATGCTTTGGAAAAAGAACGACAATCTAAAAGTGAACATTGCACCGGCAACAGCACGCTTTATTTTTGTACACGATCATTTTACTGAATTTGGAGAATCTTTCGGCGTAGAACAAGGTAAAAACGTGCGTTTTGAATTCGGAGCTGCAGTAAATGCATACTACAAAGTACAGGTAATGGAAAACTTTACCATTGAAAATATTTTAAACCTTTACAGCAATTATTTAGAAGATCCGCAAAATGTTGATATTGATTATCAATTAAACGCAGTACTAAAGGTTAATAAGTATATTTCTACAAATTTAACATTTCAGGCATTGTATGATGATAACGTGTTTAAAGGCTTTCAAACACGTCATACTTTAGGTGTTGGATTAAATTATATGTTTTAATTTTGTTTTTGTAAAGTATTTGTCTAAATTTAGCAAATTATTATATTAATTTAATCATTATGTTTAGAAAAATACTCTTCTTTCTGCTTTTGTCTACAGTAAGTGTATCGGCTCAGGATAATAGTGACCCCGGTCCAACATGTTTTGATGTAAAAATCCTACCTGAAAACAATCCTTATTATCTAGAAAATACGGATCAATATGTAGTGTGTAAAGATCAGAAAGTTACTATTACGCCCACAATTAATGCACCAATACGTCGTACTACTATGTACGATATTGAACAAATACCTTTTAATGCTCCACCAACTACCGGAACAGATATTCAGGTATCTAATGTAGATGCGTTTGCTGATGCACCAGTGCCGTTACCTTTCAAGTTTTGCTTTTTCGATAATACTTACACAAATGTGTATGTTCATGGAAACGGATATATTGCCTTTAGTAATGCAGGTGTAACTCCTCCTTCTCAAGGAGTAAATGATCCACAAGATGCTATACCAACTAGTGCCGCAGGTTATGTAAATGCTGTTATGTTATTTAAGCACAATCATTGGCAAACAGGTAGTCAAGGTGCTATGCGATATCAGGTATATGGAGATGCACCATGTAGAACTTTTGTGATAACCTATTTTGATATGCTAGCATATCAGTTATCACCAAATTTGTGTCCTCCATCTGTAGTTGATGGGCAAACACATCAATTTGTTTTACACGAAACGACTAATATCATAGACATCGTAATTACACGCCATAACGGTTGTCCGTTAACAGATGCTGGCTTTGCAGTTTTGGGAATTAATAAAGATGCAACGCAAGGTTATAGCCCGCCTGGAAAAAACCGTAGTATATTTGATGCTGTTCAAGAAACTTGGCGTTTTACTCCAAGTGGTGAGAAGATGTATAGAATGGAATGGTTAGTAGATGGAAACATTGCAAGCAATAATGAAGGTACATTTGATGTAACAATTGATAAACAAAAAATTATAACTGCCCAAATAATCCCTTTTGATTGTGAAAAAGAGGATATTGATGAATTTGATAAATATGAAGTACGTTTCAGACCAGCAATTGATCTAGCGGATATAGAATTAGAGCGATTAATAGTTTGTGATAAGAATCAAAACACCTACGATTTAAATGAGCTATCACAAATGGTGAAAGATGGTCAGCCGGATGTAAGTCCAGAAGAGCTCGCTAAATTAAGATTTCTATACTATCCAACAGAAGAAGACGCATTAAATAAAACTAATCAAATAAGGAATCCAAGAGAATACCCAATTGAAATAGGCGAAAATGAATTATATATAAGGGTTGAAACTGAAATTGCAGATTGTTTTGAAATTGCGAAAGCGGTCATCATTAAAGCACCTGTTGAGGTTAAAATTCCTACTGATGTAAATTTATGTGAAGAATATAAATTACCTGTACTTACTGATGATGAGTTCTATTATAAGTTAGAGAGATTAGACGAAGATGGAAAATTTGTAGTTCAGACATTGCCTCAGCCAAATGAAAATCAATTGATTAATGATGTGGGTTATTACAGAGTTTCTATAAAGAAAACGAATGAATACGGATGTGAAGATGTTAAATCATTTACCTTGTTCGTAGAAAGCTGTAGTTATCCAAAAGGAATTTCTCCTAATGGTGATGGCGATAATGATTATTTAGACTTAACATATAATAATGTACAAGAATTAAGAGTATTTAATCGTTATGGAAAAATTGTTTACGAACATGGAAAAGGTTATAAAAGACAATGGAATGGTCAAGATTCTAGTGGTAAGAGATTGCCGTCAGGAACTTACTTTTTAAACGTAAAGACTAAAAATAGTGAGTATCAAGATTGGATACAGTTAATGTATGAAATGAAATAATTATATAATTTAATAATGATAAGATGAAAAATATAATATATCTGCTATTCTTTATAATTTCTATAAGTGGGTTTGCTCAATCTTCTAATATAGCTAATGACGAATTATTCTTAAACTATGAAAAAGAATATTTGAAATATTTAAGCAGTATAGATACTCATGCTCTTAAGATTTTAGATGAGGCGGAAGGCTCTTTTTATAGTAAGTTTAGAGATGCGAAAGCTCATAAAAGCTTTAAGAAAAGTAAAGATCCGTTAAAATGGTTAAATAAGAATATTTCTAAAACACATTTTGCAAATTCTGTTGAAGCACAAAATGTATTTGAGAATTTAATGGCTTTGAAAAATAAACTGGATTATGAAGGTAAAGCGTCATCTGAATTACTAGATGAACTTGTAAAAAAGTATGATTCCGCTTTAATATGGAAAACATTAAAAAGTAGATTGCCAAAATAAAAAAAGAGGAACTTAAGTTCCTCTTTTTTTATTCTTCAATTGCATCGTTTTCGGTGTATTCCGGATACAAGAAATTGTTGTAAGGAAAACGGGTAATATGAATTTGTCTAACAGCTTCGTAAACCTTATGGCGTAATTCTTCAAAATTGTCTTTCTCTGTAGCAGATATAAAAACCGCATTGTTTTCACCCACTTTATTCATCCACGTGTTTTTCCACTCGTTAATAGAATAATGTTTAGAGGTACGCTCAATCATTAAATCTTCTTCATCGAATTTATCGGCTTTGTAAGTGTCAATCTTATTAAAGATCATAATGGTTTCTTTATCATCGCTTTTAATATCCTTTAAAATTTGATTTACCGATTCAATATGATCCTCAAATTCAGGATGCGAAATATCAACCACATGCAATAATAAGTCTGCTTCGCGCACTTCATCTAAAGTCGATTTAAAAGATTCTACCAGCTGTGTAGGTAATTTTCTTATAAATCCAACCGTATCAGAAAGTAGAAATGGCAGGTTTTTAATAACCACTTTACGCACGGTAGTATCCAAAGTAGCAAATAATTTGTTTTCAACAAACACCTCGCTTTTACCCAAAGCATTCATTAAAGTAGATTTGCCCACATTTGTGTATCCAACCAAAGCAACACGAACCATTGCACCACGGTTGCTACGTTGTACCGCCATTTGTCTGTCTATGGTGCGGATTTTCTCTTTTAACAAAGCAATACGGTCACGTACTATACGGCGGTCGGTTTCAATTTCGGTTTCACCAGGTCCACGCATACCAATACCACCACGTTGGCGTTCTAAATGCGTCCACATTCCGCTTAAGCGCGGTAATAAATACTGGAATTGTGCCAGCTCAACTTGTGTTCTTGCGTACGACGTTTGTGCACGTTGTGCAAAAATATCCAAAATTAAATTGGTTCGATCTAAAACCTTACAGTCTAACTGGCGTGATAGATTTTTTTGTTGAGACGGTGATAATTCATCGTCAAAGATCAACGTATCAATCTTGTGTTCTTTAATATAAAGTTCAATTTCTTCTAACTTACCTGTTCCTACAAATGTTTTTGGGTTTGGTTTATCCATTTTTTGTGTAAACCTTTTTACCACTTCACCACCAGCGGTTTGTGTTAGAAACTCCAACTCATCTAAATACTCCTGCAGCTTTTCTTCTGATTGGTTTTGGGTGATAATACCAACCAAAACAGCTTTTTCATAGTTAATTTCTTCTTTTTCCAGCATT
>Ga0256907_1000661_pt1 | contig 9833 bp, 6 predicted proteins | sample MC6MC0745MT_FD_186329 | JGI IMG/M metagenome (GOLD analysis project Ga0256907, IMG submission 186329) | Metatranscriptome of enriched soil aggregate microbial communities from Iowa State University, Ames, United States - MC6-MC0745-MT... | ecosystem: Environmental > Terrestrial > Soil >... | reverse complement strand
CTATATAATACCCTAATTTTTTAAATTGTAAATCGACTATACCAGTGTCTGGAGTAGTTTTAGATAAGTACAAGAAAATTACCTTAATAGGGAAAAATTAGCACCTATCATTATGGAATGTTGGTGGAAAATATTTTCATTAAGTCTTGTTGCGAGAACTTTATTGTCATTTCTGTAAAGTTTATCATCTCCGTTCTTTAAGTTCTGATAGTGATAATCGTAATGGATAAACATTGTTGATAAAGAAGATAGTTTGAAATCGATGCCGCTACCTATATCTAGACACCAGCCATTACCAGATTGCTCGTAACTTTTCGGATGTTTTAAATCATCTCTCAAATTCCAATTGCCATATGCCCGCATGTTCATCAGACCTGCACCGAAATAATTTTGTAACAAAAATCTATCTAATAAAAAGTTGAAATTTAATCTTGCACCATAATTTGGATCATTCATCTTATAATAAGATTTTAGACCTAGTTCGTATTTGTCGTCGGACTCATTGAGATGACTGGAATTTAATATCATAAATTTCTTCCAATTGAGATTTAATAGGAAGGAGGGACGTATGATAAAGTTCTTAGCGACATTCAATTGATAACCAACATTAATTTTTATACTTTTCATAGAACTCGTACGACTACTATACTTTCCTTCAAAAAAAGGTGAAGTACGATTATCCTCAGCATAATCTGTATCAGTAACATCTCCAGAAAGTCCGGTTCCAAAAATTAGGCTTGAATTAAGATTAAATTGTCCATAAAATAAAGAGGATTCTACACCATAGTGATACATCAAATTTTTCTTCCAAATTATTTCAGATAGTATGTTGGGCGTCCCACCATCTTTTGTAGCAGCAATATTAAACTGCAGATGTGTAAAGCTTAGACCATTGATGGGGCTAATTATGGTTTTAACTTTTTTATTAACATAAGAGTGATCTTGAGCAGTCGAATTAAGCGTATAAATGAAAAATAATAGTACGGATATGCTCCTTTTCGTGCAAAACATAATATTGTTAAATTGGTATAAATTTGCACCTTAAATTTAACAAATTGTCGGAATGAATGCTGAAAAATATTTTTAAAAATATTAGAAACTCTTACCCTTGATAAAAATAATGTATTCCATTGATCAATCTTAAAATTAAACTTTAATCCTTCTTTAGTTTATAGGTATAACTATTGTTCTGGTAAGGATCTTTCGTCAGGATAAGTTCTTTGCCATCCAGGGTATAGCTATATTCGCGATTCAATATCAATGCCCAGTCAAAGTCTGCAGTCCAAAAGTTTTGATCCTTGAAAACAATCTTGTTTCCAATAATTTCAAATGTTCCTGAGCCACCTGCAGGGTATCTGTCCTTATTTGTAGAGCAAAAGAAGCTATCTGCTTTAAATTTTACATTGACATCTCCAGTGAATGTTTTGTCTTGATTTTTATAGTGGACAGTAAATTTTCCAGAGTAGCTACCCTCTAGTGCTGTTATCTTTTTGGATTCTTCCTTTGAGCAACTTGCAAATAAGAGTGAAACGCCGAGAAGAAAGGAGTTCTTTAATAAGGTCATAATTTGTCTTTTATAGCATAACGTAACGAACTTTCTTTTGCTACAAGAGGGTGATTTATTTTAATCGGATATACTTGATACTCTTTCTATTCCAGGTATAGGTGATATGTATTAGACCAGTTTTATCTTGTATAATGGTCGGATAAGAATATTCGTCTCCTTTGACCCCATCTTCCAAAGTTAGTGTATCATGCCAGTGAAGACCATCATGGGATGTTGCGACATGGAGTTTTGTTCGTCCTTCCCACCAGTCATTTCCAGCGATTGCTGGATTGTAAACGATCATAAATAGTCCATTTTTCAATCGGATGGCATCAGTAGCCGAGTTGGGGTTGAGCAGGTTGGTCGCCTTCCAAGGTCCCCAGCTGTTGCCTTGGTCAGAGGAAAAGGCACTCATTACTTTATTTTCTTTACTGCGACAAAGTACCTGGAGGCGACCATCTTTGTGTGGAACAATACTGGGCTGAATGACTTGAATACTTGTGTCAGGCCGAATTGTATGAATAGACCAGGTTTTACCGTCGTCGTGACTGATTTCTATATGTGCTTTCCAGATTTCGTCTTTTGATTCAGTACTGGAAGGAGATAGTATATCCCCATTAGATAATGTAAATGGTTTGTTTTTGATTGGTCCCAAAATACCATCGGGTAATGCCTGTGCTGCAGACCAGTGATGACCCTTGTCTATGGAATATTTGACGTAGCCTTTCCACTCGCGTGGGTTGGGGCCAATTTTATAAAACAAATAGAGGATATCGTTCTTTGGCTGTTGATAGAGTACAGGGTTCCAGGTCGGATAACGCTTGTCTGCAAGAATCCCATCTGCGATTTGGACTGGGGATTGCCATTTGCCATTTGTATAATGAGAACTCCATATTACCACATCGGGATTGGATTCATGTGTACCGCCAAACCAGCAGGCCAGGAGGCTGTCTTTGCCGATGGATTGTATGGTTGAGGCATGGCATTGTTTGAAACTGACCTGTCCCTCTTGGAAGATCTGCTGGGACGACATTATCTGCGGCTTATAGCTTTTACATGAATAAAATGTTAGGAGTATTAATGCTAAAAATAAGGTTATTTGTTTCATTCTGTTAGTATGTGCTGCTAAGTTCAACAGTGTTGTTTTTTTATAGCTAGTGTTTTTAGTTATTCGGGTATTAATTGAGGACGAAAATCGGGACGATTTATATTTGCTGGTTTTCAGTAGTCAAATGAAAACCTTTGAAAATACCTGAAGTCGATCATCGTTATCGGATAATAAAAAAGCAGCTGATGTAATTCAGCTGCTTTTTTATTATTTGCTTTGCAATTGAATCGCGGTAGCATAATTGAATCTGGTGCCCGGACTTCTCAGGGTGATCTGATTGTCACGTTGTGACCAATCCAAGCGACCTTTGTGGCCCAAAATTGTGATTTTTTTCACTTTAAAATCCGCTGGAACCTCAAAGACATATTCATTAGGTTGTTGATAAGCGTCTCCCGCTGAAAGGTGAAATACATTGACGATCTTGCTGTCCTTACTTCTGGTGTAATAGTAATCACCTTGATGATAAGGGGCAACGGTACGTGTTGCGTATACTGCGCTTTGATTGATTTTCATCCAAGCTGATAATTCATTTAGACGATCATATGCTGCTTGGTCATAATCACCTTTAGGGCCGGGGGCGATGTTCAGCAAATAGTTACCACCACGGGAAATAATCTTGACAAGCGTTTCGACGATTTTCTTTGTCGGCTTGTAATTGTCATTGGGAACATAGCTAAAGGAGTCTCCCATAGTGATGCAGCTTTCCCATGGAATATCCAATGGATGCTCAGGGATAGCCTGTTCGGGTGTTACATAATTTTCCCAGTTTCCGGGAACAGTACGGTCTACCACGATGAGGCCTGGTTGATTTTTTCGGGCCATACCACCGATACGGTCCATGTCAATATTTTGATCCACCTTGATTGTCTGTTGCCAGTCTACTGACTTGTCCACAGTTTCTAAGGGACGTACTTGTCCACCATCCAACCATAGAATATCCACTTTACCATATTCCGACGTTAGTTCATTGATCTGGTTGTAGGTGAAATCTTTAAATTTCTGCCAACGTTCAGGATATTTTTTCGGATCATAATTTACATTTCTGTCTTTAGGTGGAAAATAGGGCCACCAATAATATTCAGAGTGCCAATCCGGTTTGGAGAAATAAGCTCCGATTTTGAAACCGTCGTTGCGAAATGTATTAAAGATTTCTTTGGTCACATTTGCTTTTGGGTTGGAGGAGAAGGGCGTTTTGGTAGAAGTGATCTTATAATCCGATTCTTTGGTGTCGAACATCGCAAAACCATCGTGATGTTTGGTTGTAAAGACCACATATTTCATCCCAGCTGCTTTGGCTGCATCGGCCCATTTTTGAGGATTGAAATCCGTCGGGTTGAATGTTGTCTGTAGATTTTCGTAGTTCTTGAGGTATTCAAAATAGGTTTTACCATGCTCTGGTTTGCGTTGTGTCCAGCCCTCATCTTCGGGGCAGATACTCCAGCTCTCAACAATTCCCCATTGACTGTAGGTTCCCCAGTGCATGAAAAGACCGAATTTCATGTCCTGCCATTGTTCGAGGTTTTCGATCACTAAGGGATCTGTAGGTTTTTGGTAGCCGCCCGATACATTGTGTGCTTGCCCAAAGGTCAAGGTAGAAGTTGTTGCCAGCAATGCGGTTGATATAATGGTTGTCAGTTTTTGCATGTATAAATATAATGAAAATGAACATAAGAAAGCCACCCGAGAGTGGCTTTCTATTTGGTAGATGTAGTGTCGATTAATTGACGTCCCAGAAAATTTTGGTATCACGTGTGTCTTTTGATCGTACAGCTTCATAATTTTCCGAATTATTGGAAATTTCACCTGTAGGGTATAAGAATCTTGCTGGTGGATTCGCATAGTTCGCTAATCCAGCTTTTAAAATAGTGATTTTAGGATACCCAGTTCTTCTATATTCCGACCAAGCATGCTGCGCTTGTAGGAAACCATAGTGAAGCCATTTTTGAGTAAGAATCAAATCTAGCTTATCGGTAGAACTTCCTGCATATTTTATCGTTGAATTTTCTACAAAGTTATTTATGATAGCATCCGATGGTTTTATTTCAGCTTTCAGACCTTCATTTGCCATCAAATTATTCAAATAATAATAGAAGGACACAGATTGTTTAATTGCCACTTCGTATGCATTTTTTGCAGTTGCATCGCTTCCCCAGCGAAGGTATGCTTCTGCTTTGTTTAAATTCGTCTCGGATGCAGTCATTACAATACCCGGAAGTAATTTGTTATCGAAAAATGTCGCCGAGTCTAATACTGAATATTTTTGGTAATTTGTTAAGATATCGTTTTCCGTAAATGTAATAGGCATCGCTTTATATTCCTTGTTAGGCGTAAAAACGCCATCTTTGGTTACACCAAATTTATCATAAAATACAGGTATACGTGGGTCATTTGCTGGTTTCATAACCATATTCAGCATGTAATCCGTTGCATATTGATTATTTCCTTCCGTCAGCGCATCTCTCAATGTGGTCGTATTTGTTGTCAATGGCTGCAATAGGATGTCAGCACTAGCAGCGATATAATTTGCATCGTTGCCGCCATCAACTAAAGGATAATTGGATGGATTGTTTAACATCTCCATAACCTCTGTTCTTGCTTTACCCTCATCGACATTTGAAATCCGCATCAATAAACGTAAACGCAAAGAGTTGGTATATCGTCTCCATTTATCAGCGACACCTTTGCTCAAAATATCGTATTTAGAGAAATATGGCGTAGTGGTAGCTTTGGAGAAATATGTGTTTATTACTTTAAGATCTTCAATAAAGGAATAATAAAGATCCTTTTGATTATCAAATTTTGCCTTTTTTATGGTTCCGTTTGTCGGAAGGCTGCCAGCTTCAGAAAATGGGATGTCACCAAAATTATCAATTAATTTTGATGCTTCATCGTAAACTACCACTTTCGCCGCCTGTAGGAAAATTTCCTGATTAGCTTTTTCTTCAGCTGATAACGCAGCATAAGCGACTTCCATCTTTCTGTAAACACCTAGAACACCAGGAGAATAAAAATCTTTCCAATAATCATATGAATAGCTATCATTTGGCTGATACATATTATTGGATGGAATAAAAGAAGATGTTTGTGTATAGATAGATTGTCTTGACAATATGAAGGTTCTATAGTGCCAATAAGATGGTCTAACTCTGTCATTATTCAAGATGTCAGTAAAGAAACCAGATATACTGGCTTCAGTAGTTTGATCAGGATTTTCAAACGCATCTTCCAGTTGTGTCTTACATCCTGTAAGACCTAAGGTAGATAACGCGAAAAGTAGGGTTATATAAAATGATTTTTTCATGATTAATTGCGATTAAAAATTAGCATTTAGTGAGAAACCAAAACTTCTTGTTGCAGCATTTGATCCTACATCTACACCTTGAGACCACCATTGATTTCCTACTGGAGATTCTGGATCAAGGTTTTCAAGTGTTCTATGGAAATAGAATAAATTTCGTCCTATTAGAGATACCCTTACGTTGTTTAATTTGAGTTTTTGTGTTACAGAAGAAGGAATTCGGTAGCTAATAGATAGTTCACGCATTTTTATGTACGAATTGTCATATATAGCACCTTTTTCAGTCCACGAATCAGCTCCCCAATTAAATGTATTCATGTAATAGTCTGCGGCACTGAGGTGTACGTCATTCTTAGTACCTGTATTTTGGTTTACGCCATCCAATGTGACACCAGTATCTCTATATTCTAAGGTGTTTTCGTACATACCAGCACCCATTGCATATTTCTGATTTTCTGAAACCATTTTCCCCCCGAAGCGGTAGTCAACTGTAAAATCTAGAGACCAGTTTTTATAATTGAATGTGTTTGTCATACCGCCAATTGCTTTCGGCAATATATTACCAACATGTTTATACTTTGTTTTGTCGATAACATAGTAACCCTCGTCAGAAATCAGATTATTGCCCTTTTCATCTTTAGCAATGTCATAAACATATATATTGCCTAGCTTTTCACCTTCTTTGGCTACTATACGTAAGGAGTTTTCATCTGCACTATAAAAAGTTAATTCACTGACGCCAGGAGCTAGCTTTTCTAAAATAGACTTATTGAAGGAGTAATTTAAGCGAGCATTCCAGCTAAAGTTTTCTCGTTGTATAGGCGTACCATTTAATGAAACCTCCAAACCATTGTTAGCAACGCGTCCTACGTTAACGATCTGGGTTGTTGCACCGGTGGAAGCGGGAGTGGTTAATCCAAGAATCTGATTCTTGATATAGTTGTCATAATAGCTGACATCCAATCCTAATCTGTTTTTCAAAAACTTCATCTCCAAACCGAATTCCCATTCGTACTTAGTTTCTGGCATCAAACCCAAATTACCATAAGAAGCACCATAAGTCAATGAGGGAACAGAACCATTAATAGTGGCAATTGCAGATTGAGAGTTGGCAATATTCGCAGCATAAATAGGAGCGTCGTTTCCGACCACACCATAAGAAGCTCTTAATTTACCAAAAGTAAATTTATCGTTCTGTAAGCCGAATGCTTCACTGAATATAAAACTTCCACTGACAGAACCGTATTGATAGTTATTGTTCGCTATTGGTAATGTTGATGAATATTCAGATCTAAAGGTACCATCTAGATAGGCAAAACCTTTGTAACCGATATTTGCCATTCCAAAATAAGCATACTTTAACTTCTCTTTTCGTTCATTTGAGGTTGTTAATTGTCCGTAGCTATTATTTAGACTGAACCAGTTTTCTGTAACCAAACCACCTGCAGTTGCTGAAGACTGATCATCATAATTTTCCTGGCGGGATTGGAAACCTGCACTCACACTGTAATCCCAATCTGTACTAATCTTATTCGCATAAGTTAACAAGACGTCACCATATAAAATAGAGTAGTTACCTTTTGATGTCTCAAAACCTCCTGAACTGCTACCCGTGGAATTATAGCGAGTGGCATATTCGTTGTATTTTTTATTTGTAATTGCAGCAGATGTAAAGTCATTACCGATACGTCCTCTCAGTTTCAAATGATCAACAATATTCCAATTTAATGTTGCACTTGTTAACAATCGATTTTCGGTTTCATCGTAACTATTTCGATATTGTGACCAGAAATAATCAAGTAAGTTATATGGTCGGACAGTGTAAGCAAAGTCTTCTTCGCGTCCCGTTCCAAAGGCTGAGTATTTATAACCGTCTGTTGTTTTATATTTTTCTTTTAAAACGGACATGTCTTCTGTACGGCTGAAGAAGCCTCCAAAGCTACCCAATACCTGTCCCAACAATTGTGAGCGGTTTTGTGTATTCGTATTGGTATAGTTTGCAACGAGATCTAAAGAGAGCTTATCGTGCATCTTTACCGAACTATTTAAATTAAAGGTATTTCTATTTTGCTTTGAACCCGGACTTGTACTTTTGTAGTCCATACGTGTTCCGCTCAAGCGATAGTTTATTTTTTCTGTCTGGTTGGAAATCGCGAAGTTTATATTGGAGTTGTAGCCTGTGTCAAAAATATCACGATAGTTATTTTCGCGGGCTTCATATTTTTTCGTAGAACCATCCCACCAGCGAACATCCTCTCCTGTAAATTTAGGACCGAAGTTTCCATAAGAACGGAAATAAGGGCGTCTTCCAGAAGGTGATTTATCATCGATTATCCAGCCTTCTTCTGTAGCGCCGTTCGCTAAATTTGTGGCAGCATCATAGCCTGGGCCGTAAACATTCTGAAATTTAGGCAAGAAAGCAGCACGTTCTAATGATCCTGTATAGTTGAAATCAACACCTAAGCCTCTTCCTTTAATCCCCTTTTTAGTCGTGATTACAATTACGCCACTGGCTGCATCAGAACCATAAAGGGCACTCGCAGCAGATCCCTTTAAAATGGACATACTTTCAATGTCGGCTGGATTAATATCCAGCATACCATTACCCCGGATACGCTGATCGTCCCAGTAATTATTATTGTTTGATCCTTTGCTTCCATATTGTTCGTCATTACGGATAATCACCCCATCGACAACGTATAATGGTTGACGCTGATAGTTTAGGGAATTGATACCGCGGATCTGAACATTAACAGCACTTGAAGATCCTCCCGGTGCTGTAGTGATCTTAACCCCTGAAGCCTTACCATATAAAGCAGAACCAAAGTTGGTGTTTCCTGCTTTAGTCAATTCTTCGGCTTTGATTGTGCTTACTGCATAACCGAGCGCTTTGGCCTCCCGTTTGATGCCCATGGCTGTGACGACGACCTCTTCTAAAGCCGAAGCATCTTCAGTCAATTTGATGTTAATTGTTTTTGTGGATCCAACGACAATCTCTTGAGATTTGTACCCGACGATGGTTACGCGTAAGGTTTCGCCCTGTGCGGCTTGAATTGTAAATGATCCGTTAGCCCCTGTTTGTGTACCTCTAGTTGTTCCCTTTACAGAAACAGTAGCACCAGAGATAGGTCCATTAGCATCTGAAACTATTCCAGAAATGCTTTGCTGCGCGTAGAGCGATGTTGCACTAAAGAGTGTACATAACGCCAATCCTGCAGTTTTTTTGTAAAATAGACTCATGTTTTAGGTATTTGTGTAAATTATTAGTTTATTATGCGTGCTATATATTTTTCGATTACCAATGCTGTTGTACCCAGTTGTTGAGCGCATTTGTGCAAGTTGGAGATACTGAGCATTGTTTCTTTTGCAATTTTTGGAATGCTGTATTCATTGATAGCAACTTGGATATGCGGTGTTAATATTTGACCTATCTCAGCCCCCCTTCCGCTTATGATTATTTTGTGAGGATTGAGGATATGAATTAGTGTGGATATTCCTTTCCCTAGTAAATAACCGATTTTTCCCGTGTTATTAATGGCAACTTGATCTCCGATTTTGACGGCCTCTATGAGTGCTTCAATTTTATTGTTATGTTCCCCTTCAAGTTTTTCATAAATTGAATATTCTCCCTTTTTGATGTCATTTTGAATATTGCGAATAGCGGCACTAATGGATGCTTCGACTTCGAGACATCCTCTTTTTCCACAAGAACACAATGTCAATGTGTCAGAAAGCGGGATATGGCTGAATTCGCCAGCAAATCCTGAAGTTCCCTTAAATATATCATCGTTGATAAGGATACCTAGACCAACCCCCCAGTTAAGATTAATAACCAGCGAATGTTGAGAAGCTTGTGCGGCGCCGAATTTTTTCTCTGCCCG
>Ga0256907_1000655_pt1 | contig 9890 bp, 8 predicted proteins | sample MC6MC0745MT_FD_186329 | JGI IMG/M metagenome (GOLD analysis project Ga0256907, IMG submission 186329) | Metatranscriptome of enriched soil aggregate microbial communities from Iowa State University, Ames, United States - MC6-MC0745-MT... | ecosystem: Environmental > Terrestrial > Soil >... | reverse complement strand
TTTATTAAAAGCCGAAGCATATATTTTCAACCTTTTCAAAGATAAACTATCTTCTGAATATATTTATCATGATTATTTACATACTTTGCGCGTTGTAACTGCGATAAATGAACTGATAAATGGCGAACATATTTTAGAGCCCGATGCCACGCATTTAAGGCTTGCTGCGTGGTTTCACGATGCCGGTTACATAAATGGACCTGAAAATCATGAAGAGAGAAGTTGCGAAATTTTCAAAGATTTCATTAAAGAAAATTCTTCTGAAAATGTAAATATTGATCAGGTTTGTAGTTTGATTTTAGCAACAAAATGTTCACATTTCCCGACAAATTTATTGGAGATGTGTATGAAAGATGCCGATTTTTATCATTTTACATTAGATAATTACAATGAACTTGGCGATTTATTGAAGAATGAAATTGAAAAAACGTGTACCAAACAGCTAACAGATATTGACTGGTGCACAGAAAATTTGACTGTTTTAACTAAAAATCAATATTATTTTACCAATTATGCCAAAACATATTGGCAGCCAAAAAAGGAGAAAAATATTTTTAAACTTCGCGAAAATTTAGAGAAATTAAAGCTGAACAAAAAAGGTAAAAATAAGGAACTAAAAGAGAAAAAGCTGGAGAAATTGGATCGACCTGAAAGAGGAATCGATACTTTGTTCCGTACAACTTTAAACAATCATACCCAATTAAGTGCCATTGCAGACAGTAAAGCCAACATTTTACTATCGGTAAACTCTATTCTTATATCAATTTCTTTAACGGCAATTATCCCAAAATTAGACAGTCCCAGTAATGCGCATTTAATTATCCCGACATTTATTTTACTTATTTTCAGTGTAATAACCATTGTTTATACCATTTTGGCTACAAAACCAAAAGTGAGTTCAAACACTGTTACTAAAAAAGAAATTGAGCAGCGCAAGGTAAATATTTTGTTTTTCGGAAACTTTCATCAACTTCCTTTAAGTGATTTTAACGATGCCATGAACGATTTAATGAAAGACCGTGATTATTTATACGATACCTTGATTAAAGATTTGTATTATTTAGGTTTGGTTTTGAACAAAAAATACAGAATGTTAAGCATTTCGTACACGGTTTTTATGTACGGAATTATTATTTCGGTAGCTGCTTTTTGTATCGCTTTTATAAGACTTTAGTCAGATAGTTGATAAAATCAGTGTAAGAGAATATTTTAAAATTATCGATATTAAAATCGGTATTAATCGTTACGCGCAAAGCTTTTAAATCGGTAATATCTTGTAAATCTTCAACCGTGAGATATTCTATTTCGTCTGGAAAATAATTTTGATCCTTTAAAAAATCGATATAATTCAAATAATCCTTTTTATCGGTTTCATTTAAGTAAACAATGGTTACTTTATTGGCTTGCACCAAGCGTTCGCTGGTATTTTTAACCATTGCTTTCGCCAAACGTTTTTTCATTAATTCAAAGCGAATATCGTCGTTACTTTCAACATCAAATCGTTTTTCATCCATTCTAAATTTAATCGAAATAGGTTCGTTGTAAACTAAAATCAAGCTTGTTAAATCCATATCAAAACTTAAATTCGTTTTTAAATTTTGATGCATTACCACCACTTTACACATAACCTGAAGTTGCCATAAACGCAGGTTATACAGATACATAGAATCGTAAATCTGGGTCGGAGTTATGCTGTTGCCAATGAACAAATTGTGTTCTACACCATCGCTTCTAAATCGTTCAAAATAATGTGGATAAACGGTTTGCACCGCAATTTGTTCAGTATCTAAAACATCGGTCAACTGCTTGTTAACGGTTTGTATGGCTAAATCGTATTTTTTGCGTTGATGCCAAAAACGCTGGTGTTTTTCATCTAACTGCTCGTTATATTTTTGAATAATTATTTGATATTCTTCTTTTTCGCTTAACTGTTTGAACAACGGATGAATGGTATCGATTATGTAACGATGGATTTGCGCTTCGGCGACAAACTGATGTGTCTTTAACTGATTTTGAAAGAAAATAATTTCATTAATGCGCTGCTGAAACAACAAAGTTTCTTCTTTAGGTTTGATAAATTCCAACACATTCAGAATCTCTTTTAACTGCCTGCGTAAATCGGTAAGCATGGCTTTGTTTCTAAATTTTGTTGATGATTGAATATCGGTTTCGCCATAAAGCGGAAAAATATTTTCGAATTCAATTTCCTTTAAAACCGTTTCGGTATTATGCGTTTTGGCAAAATAATAGTTTTTTGCCTGCTCTTCGAATTTCCAGTTTACGCTTGGATGAAATGTGGTGTATTCTCGCTGAATAATTGCATCTAGTTCATTTTTTACATCGATCTGATATTTTATAAAAGTATCGTTAATCAGCGGCATCACATCATTCAACTTGTTTGCATTAACCGTATGTAAAGCAAAAGGAATACTGCTCGTAATTTCTATGTATGCCTGAAAAGCATCGGTTTTTTTAATAGGAGCCAGAATAAAACTGCGAATATTTTTAGTTTGCAGATAATCTAAATACGGAATCCAATCTTTGTGATGATACAATTCTAAAATATCGGTTACGCAGAAATAATCAACAGAATTATTAAACTGTTTGAAAAATTTCTTTGCAGCATTTAAAAGTTCTTTTGATGCATTTGCAGGAATTTTAAAATCGCTTTTAAAATCGACAACCAAAGGTAATTCTATAAAATCATGCGAAACATCGTTGACAAAGAAAATACCGTAATCTATATTTTTTTCTTTAAATAGCGATCGAAAAACTTCTTGTCCTTCTGTAATGCTGATACCTTCCTGCCCAGGTTTTAACAGATTTGTTTTTATGCTTGATATGGTATTTTCAATCGTAACATCAGTCAAAGTAATAATTCCAAAACCTTTAAGAATCCAGCTGTGAATCGGGAATTTTTCTTTCCAAACAGTAATATCATTATAACTACGTTTCAGCATTTTAATATCGTCTTGCGTAATTTTCAATGCTTTTTCTGTAGGAATCAGTTCCGTAAAATCGCCATTAAACGTAATACGGTAATGCTTTATTACACCGTTTTTATCTGGAATATCGTAAAACATTGGTCGCGATAGATCAAAGTTTTCGCCATACCAACTGTTTAAAATCAAGCAACAACTGAAAATATAATACTGATCGTTATTAAAATCACGAAAATTAATTTCGAACTCCTCACCTGCTTCACTGATTATCTTTTGAAAACGCTGTGTAAAATTAAAGTTGAAATTTTGAAAAGGCAAACTCACCGCTTTTATTTCATTGGCTGTTAACGCAGTAGGAAATAAATCGGCAAGCAGATTATGAATCAACGGCAAATTGTCATAAATAAGTTTTTTAGAGGTGATTCCCTCATAAAGTTCGGGTACTTTAGCAACTTCGTCCAACAACGATTGTGCATAAATGGCACGATATGGCGTTTCGGTTTCCTTTGCGATTTCTTTCAACGCATCAATAACTTTATGGAAAGAAATTACAGAATAAAACGGACTTTGACTAAAATAATCGATACCTAAATTCAACTCGTCATTCATAAATAAACAGGTTTTTACAAATGTACAATTTTGAGTGATTTGTTTTTATTTTGATTATCTAATAAAAAAACGAACACTCATTAAAGTGCTCGTTTTGTGTAAAGTTAAATTGATCCAGTAATTAATTATTTTGCAACAACAGTTCCTTTGAAAGTCAATTGCTTAGAAGAATCACTGTCGCTTGTTGTTACAGTTACACTTTTTGTAAATGCTCCCGCACTTGCAGCATTATAAATTGCATTCACATATCCTGTTTTTCCCGGAGCGATTGATTCTTTACTGTAATCTGTTGCAGTACAACCACAAGCAGCTTTTACATTCGTGATCAAAACCGTTTTTGAAGTAGCATTTGTGAATTCAAATTTAATGGTTTTTGGTGTTCCTTGTGGGATTTCACCAACATCAATTGTTTCAGATTTCCATGATATAACTGCATCCGTAACATTTTCAATGATGCTGTTTAAATTTAAAACTGAAGCTGATGCAGGAATTACCACCAATGAAAGTGCAATTAAAGAAATTTTTAAAATTTTCATAATAAATAATTTTTAAGATTAAACTAATTTTGCTTTGTTATGAAACAAAAGTATAATCTCTATGGTTTTACTGTTGTTAACCGTTTTCAATCTTTTGTTAATGAGTTGTTAATCGTAAATAAACTCGACTCTTTTTAATTAATATTGTCTCAAGAAATCATTACTCATAGCGGAAATTCACTTGAAAATCAAAAAACTAAATATCATCATTGCTCTTGGTTTGGTTGCAACCATCGGGATTCTGATTGCACAATTGATCTGGACTTACAAAGCATTTACTTTAGAAGAGAAGAAATTTTCGCAGAAAATACACATCGCTTTATTGGAAGTAGCTCGTCAGTTATATGAAAGTAATGGACACGAATTCTCTAGTAAAGATCTGATTCAGAGAGTTTCAAATGATTACTACGTTGTAAATGTAAATGATAACATTGAACCAAAAGTTTTGGAACATTACTTGAAAACGGAATTTTCAAAATTTAACATCGTAACTGATTATGAGTATGCTATTTACAATTGTGAAAGCGATGATATGATGTATGGAAAATACATTTCGATTGATGATGATTTGACTCCTAAAAAAACAATTGAATTTCCAAAATCAAATGATTTGGTTTATTATTTTGCAATTCGATTTCCACAAGAAACCTCATATTTGATTAGTTCTTTGCAATTTTGGTTTGTGCTTTCTTTTGCGTTGATTGTTATACTTTTGGTTTATGTTTATTCAATTTATACGATTATTCAACATAAAAAATATTCGGAATTGCAGCGGGATTTCATCAACAATATGACACACGAATTCAAAACGCCGCTCTCGTCTATCCTACTCGCTTCTAACTATTTAAGTAATCAGGATTTGATTAAAAATGATTCAAAACTAGAAACCTATACTTCCATCATCAAAACACAAGGGAAAAAACTGAACAATCATATTGAAAAAATCCTGAATATTGCCAGAAACGATGAATCTGCTTTGGCAATCAATCCTGTCAAAATTCAATTACTTACTTTTTTGAATGAAATTGTAGAACCTTTAAAATTGAAACATGAAAATTCAAAAATTGAAATTGACATAAATGCCGATGAAACAATTTTTGCCGATGAATTTCATTTTACCAATGTAGTGCATAATTTAATAGATAATTCCATTAAATACAGTGAAGAAAATCCTGAAATTAAAATTAAATCAACAAGAAATAATAAAGAACTGAAGCTGGTTTTTTCAGACAATGGAATCGGAATTGCTCCAAAAAATATTTCTTTCATATTTGATAAGTTCTATCGAGTTTCAAACAAAAAAAGCAATGAAGTAAACGGTTTTGGATTGGGTTTATTTTATGTAAAAAAAATAGTTCAGCAGCATCATTGGAAAATTTCTGCTAGAAATAATTCCGAAAAAGGTTTAACGATTTCAATCACTTTCCCTAATTCTTAAAAAATGAAATACAGAATTTTATATGCCGAAGATGACGAAACAATTGCTTTTCTGACGCAGGATAGTTTGCAACCTAATTATGAAGTTGTGCATTGTGCGGATGGGAAATCGGCTTTGGAAATGTTCAAATCAGATTCATTTGACATTTGTTTGTTTGATATTATGATGCCAAAATTGGACGGATTTGAATTAGCACAAGAAATTCGTGCTTTAAATTCTGAAATTCCTATCATTTTTATTTCTGCCAAAACCTTAAAAGAAGATAGAATTAAAGGTTTGAAAATCGGTGCCGATGATTATTTGGTAAAGCCTTTCAGTATTGAAGAATTAATTCTAAAAATTGAAATTTTCTTAAAACGAACGCAGAAAAATAATTCTGAAAGTTATTTACCTAAAGTCGGAAAATACATTTTTGATTCAAAAAATTACAAACTTTCCAACGCATCTGAAATCATAACTTTGACTCAGCGAGAATCTGAATTGCTCAAATATTTCATCGACCATAAAAATAAGGTTGTAAAACGAGAAGAAATTCTGAAAGCACTTTGGGGCGACGACGATTATTTTATGGGTCGCAGTCTGGATGTGTTTATTTCGAGGCTTCGTAAAATATTTTCAGACGACGATTCTGTTTCCATTGAAAATCTACATGGAATTGGGTTTAGATTTTATGGAAAGTAGTTCAAAAATCCCTAAATTATTTAGGGATTTTTTATAACCAAGATATATCAACTAAAAAAATAGTTTAAAAACTAAATAAATAGTTGTATAACTAAAATTTTAGTTTAAATTTGTAATATCAAATTTTGAATATGGAAAAGCTGACGAATAAAGAAGAAGAAATAATGCAGGTTATATGGCAATTGAAAAAAGTATTTGTAAACGATATTTTAGACGAAATGCCCGAACCTAAACCACATTACAACACACTTTCCACCATTGTGCGTTTGTTAGAAGAAAAGGGATTTCTGGCTCATAAAAGCTACGGAAAGTCTCATCAATATTATCCCACAATTAGTTTAGAAGCTTATCGCGGTGTTTTTGTGAAAGATTCTATTAAAAAATATTTTGGTAATTCGGTTTCAAATCTAGTTAACTATTTTGTGAAGGAAGAAGAATTATCACAGACTGAAATTGACGAGTTGATGAAAATTATTGAAAACAATCAAAAAAAATAGCCTATGCATCCGTTTCTTGATTACATTTTAAAAGCGAATTTACTGCTGATCTTTTTCGGACTTTTCTATCTAATCTTTTTAAAAAGAGAAACTTTTTATCAGTTAAACCGTTGGTATTTTATAGGATCAATCATCGTTTCGATCACTGCTCCGTTGGTTACTTTTACAAAAACGGTTTTTGTAGAGCCAATTCCGGTTGAATATTTTGTGAACGATAATGAAACTGTTTTTGTTAATGAAGTTGTTAAAGAACCATCTTTTTTAGAAACAATCGATTTACAACAAATAGCAGTTTATTTGATTCTTTTTTTAAGTTCTGTTTTAATAATCAGAAAAATATATGCGGTTGCAAAACTATATCGTTCTATAAAAAAACTGCCGAGTTTAGATGCTTCAAACATCAAAATTAATGCAGATACCAAAACTGTTTACTCTTTTTATCAATGGATTGTTGTTCCGGAAAACTTTTTTCAATGGCAAAACCACAAAATCATTTTAGACCATGAAAGCATCCACTTAAACCAAAAACACACATTTGATCTCATTTTAATTGAATTAGTTGCTGCTGTTTTCTGGTTCAATCCGTTGGTAAAAGTAATGCAGCGCGCTATAAATACCAATCTGGAATTCATTGTAGATCAAAAAATGATCGAAACCACAGAAAGTGTTTTGTATCAAAAAAATCTATTACAGTTTCAAACGCAACACGCCATTCAATTTGTGAATTCGTACAATGCAAGCGAAATTAAAAATCGCATATTACAACTAAACTCTAAAAAATCAACCAATATGAAAAAACTTAAATTTTTATTAGCAACACCAGCTTTGGTGGCTTTCTTTGCCTTGTTTCAAATTGAAACAGTAGCCCAAATTAAAGAAACTATTGAAGTACAAGAAGTTTTTGAAAACGACGAAGTAGAAGATTCTTTTTATGTAATGATTCACAGTAAATACGACGATGAATATTACAAAAGAACTGTGAAAATGCTTCGCGAAAAATATAATTTAAATGTTACTATTGATAACTTAAAGCGAAATAAAGATGGTGAATTAACATCTATTAAAATATCTTGCAAAGATGATAATCAGTATTTTTTGAATGAACATAAAACCAATACTAAACCCTTTAGCCCTTTTAAATTATATGTTTACAAAAAAGATAATGGTAAATATTATATTGAAACAGTTTCGGAAAAAAGTACGAAAGAGAAGCTAGCTGCTGTTCCTGAATCTGATTTTTTCATGCTCTTAGATACTGTTGAAAAAGATTTAGAAGTATTGAAAAATGATAGAAAAACATTTGATGTAGTTGCTTCTAAATTTCCAATAGTAATTGATGGGGTTTTAATGAATAAAAATGAGTTAAAAAATTTCGATACTTCAACAATCAAATCGGTTCATATTGATGCAGGTAATCCAGAGAAAGGCCCTAGTGTAAATTTATCAACCAATGATGATGATAATTCTGGCAGTCGTATGTTTACTTTTAAACTTGCAGATGATAATTCTCAATCAGCTAATAATAAAACTCATAGCAGTATATTCATTAACGGTAAAGAATCAACTGAAGAAGAACTAAATAACCACATTAATAAAATTAATCAGCAAAGAAAAGACAGTATTTCCTCTTCAAACAAAATACAAGTACAAAAACTAAATGATAAAAACACTCATGTCACTATAAAAGGCATAGGTAGTTCGTCAAATGATAAGATAGTTTATATTGTTGATGGTAAAGAAATAAATCCTAGCGATTTCAGGAAAATTCATCCCGGTGATATTGAACGTATTGATGTTTTAAAAGATAAAAAAGCAATTGAAAAATACGGAGATAAAGCAAAAGATGGTGTATTATTAATTTCAACGAAAGCTAAAAAACAAGTTTCGTTACAAGAAAAAATGCAAGCCTTAAAAGCACGAGAATTAGCAATGAGGCAAAGAAATGAAATTGTTGAAAGAAAAGAGATTATTTTGAAAAGTAAAAAAGAAAGAGAAAAAAGTCGTCAGCAACTTTTAAAGAAACGAAACGAAATTTGAGAAAAAACACAACAATGCAGAAAAGAGTTGGAAGAACAACGAGAAAAACTATCAGCTAAAAGAAAGGAGACTATTGTTGTTTCAAAAAAAAATCAGACAAAAAACTATTGAACGACGATTACAAAACTTTGAACGATATTTTCAAAGATGTTAATAAAACGGTTAAAGAAATTGAAGATGAAAACTTTAAAATTACATCGGTTAGAGCTTCTATAACTCGTGAAGATGGCACAAAAGTCGAATTAGCCGAAGTTTATTAAAATAAAAATCCTCTCGAATTGAGAGGATTTTTATTTTATAAAATCAATCTTATTTCAATCCTTTTAAAGAATGTTCAATCGTTGCGATTTTTGATAAAGCATCGGCTTCTTTTTTGCGTTCGTTTGCAATTACCTGTTCTGGTGCGCCGCTTACAAACTTTTCGTTTGATAATTTGCCTTGTACCGAACGTAAAAATCCTTGTAAATACTTTAATTCTTCTTCTAATTTTTTAACTTCTTCTTCGATATTTACCGAACCTGAAATTGGAATAAAATATTCGTTTGAATTTACTCGGTACGATAAAGCACCTGAAACCTGCTCGTTCACGTATTCTAAACTCGCTACATTTCCTAATTTTTCAATAACGGCATCAAAAGTTTTAGAAGCATTATCGTTGTTCAATACTTTTAAATCTATTGTTTCTTTAAACGAAATATTTTTGTCTTTACGAATGGTTCTTATACCTGAAATTACTTCGCTTGCAAAATCAAAATCTGCAATCAATTGCTGATCAAACGATTTAATTTCCGGCCAAGACGAAACAATCAACGCGTCTTCTGTTGAACGCTCTGCAATATGCTGCCAGATTTCTTCGGTTAAAAACGGCATGTACGGATGAAGTAATTTTAAGTTCGCCTCCAACATTTCTGTCGCGGCTTTAAACGTAACGGCATCAATTGGTTGTTGATATCCCGGTTTAATCATTTCCAGGAACCATGAACAGAAATCGTCCCAAACCAATTTATAAATCGCCATTAAAGCATCTGAAATTCTGTATTTTTCAAAATGATCTTCAATTTCAGCCAAGGTTTTCTGCAATTTTGCTTCGTACCAAGCTACCGCAACTTTTGATGCTTCGGGCTGTGGAATTGTTTCCGATACTTCCCAA
>Ga0256907_1000638_pt1 | contig 10030 bp, 14 predicted proteins | sample MC6MC0745MT_FD_186329 | JGI IMG/M metagenome (GOLD analysis project Ga0256907, IMG submission 186329) | Metatranscriptome of enriched soil aggregate microbial communities from Iowa State University, Ames, United States - MC6-MC0745-MT... | ecosystem: Environmental > Terrestrial > Soil >... | reverse complement strand
CCGAAACCAATCAATCAGCACGTATTGATAAGAGATGACAATCATCTGATACGCTATGCGCGTACGCGACACCTGACAATCACAACTCGGGTGTCGCGTTTCGTGTACTTGCTGCACACCGCGCCGGACCGTGAGACGACGGCGCTCCCTTTTGAGGAACGTGCAGCAACCCCCGGCGACTGCGGGCGAGGCGATGTATTTCGCTGTCTGAGCTGACGCACCCGGGGTTCAACTTCAGGAGGCCCACATGATCGAGTTCCTACTCATCACCTGGGCACTCATCCGCTTCTGGATCCTCTAATGCCCAACCGAAACCTACTCATCTGGGCAATCACCGGAATCTGGCGCATGTGGAGGTGGCAGTAATGCAATCACTCCAAGACGAACTCGACCAAAACGAATGGGACCTCGAACAAGCACGACGCGCAGGCAACCCAAACGCCATCGACACACTCCTCGACCAACGCAACAACATCCTCAAAACCATCCACAACACACGCACAACGAGGTGAACCAATGGCGCGAACCAAACCTTTGGCGACCTCACCGCGTGCGCGAGGGAAGTGAGTGGCGGCATGGACCGATGAAGAGTCCACACGGCTAACCGAACTGCACGCGGCGGGGGAGTCGCTGACCTTCATCGCGAAAGAGATGCAGCGATCTACGGAGACGATTCACCGGCACGCTGAGCGGCTCAAGTTGTCGTTTGACAGGACGCGCACCGCGAAGGCTGCCGAAGCTAAGCACGTCGACAACAAAGCGCGCCGAGCAGCACTCGAAGAACGCCTACTCATCGAAGCTGAGAAAGTCATCGACCAGATGTGGTCCGAGACGTTGGTGTTCAGCTTCGGCGGCAAAGACAACACCTACGAGGAACACACCCTCAAGCAGCCGACGTACTCCGATCAGAAGGCGATCGTCCAAACCGCCGCGACCGCACTCAACGCCGCGAACAAACTGCACGAAATGAACGCCGGCCAACAAGCCGAGAAGGCTGTATCCGCGCTCGTCCAGATGCAAGGCGCCCTCGAACAATTCGCTGCACAGTACGAAGCCGAACAAGGGGAGTGACCGGGTTGTTGCCTTCGAAGCTCGGCACACTGTCCCCGAAGCAAGCCCACAGTATCGGTGCAGCATCAGCGGAAGTGGTCATCTGGCACGGCGCCGTCAGCTCGGGTAAGACGATCGGGTCCCTGTTCAAACTGTTGATGAAGATCGCGACCGCCCCCACCTCTGGTGAGATCGTCATCATCGGCCGCACGAGGGACACCGTCTATCGCAACATCATGCAAGCCTTGTTGGATCCAGCCCTGTTCGGCGATCTGGTTGACCACATCAGCTACAACCGCGGCGCACCAACAGCCACCATCTTCGGCCGCACGGTCCACATCCTCGGCAGCTCAGATGTTCGCGCTGAATCCACCATCCGAGGCATGACCATCTGCATCGCCTACCTCGACGAAGCAACCCTGGTCAGCAAAGAGTTCTTCTCCATGCTCCACAGCCGCCTACGCGTCAAAGGGTATGCGTGCCAACTGTTCGTCACCACCAACCCCGACGCACCACGGCACTGGCTCAAAACCGACTGGATCGACCGCGAACACGACCCCCAGTTGAACATTCGCTGCTTCCACTTCGAAATCGAAGACAACCGCGACAACCTCCCAGACGGATACATCGAAACCCGCCAAGCCCAATACTCCGGACTCTGGTACGACCGATTCATCCTCGGCAAATGGACCATGGCAGACGGCGTCATCTACGACTGCTTCGACCCCGCACGCCACGTCGTCGACCAAATCCCCGAAATCCAACGCATCATCGCAATGGGCATCGACGACGGCGTCAACCACCCAGCCGCCGGCCTCCTCATCGGCCTTGGCATCGACAACAAGCTGTACGCAATGGCCGAATGGGCGCCACCATCAGGCACACCAGCCGACCGCACCAAATCGTTACGCCGATTCATCAACGAACACGGCAAACCAGAACGGTTCTTCGTAGACCCATCAGCAGCAGCACTGAAAATGCAGATGCAACGCGAAGGGTTCGGCATCATCATGAACGCCCACAACTCCCACAAATCGGGCATCGGCGTCGTCTCAGCCCTACTGTCCACCGACCAACTACTCATCAACGGGCCGCTGTGCACCAACCTGCTCGGAGAGATCGGTGGATATGTGTGGGACCGCAAAGCTGCTGAACGAGGCGAAGACGCCCCAGTCAAAGAAGATGATGACTTCTGCGACGCCTGGCGTTACGGCGTGTTCTCGTCGTTCACGTTCTGGCGCAACCACATACCAATCGAAATCACTATCGCCGAGGAGGTAGCCGCATGATCAAAGCTGGCATGGCGTGGCCACCAACTGAACTCGGCAAAGTCGTGGAACGCACCCGCGAATCGCAGGTGTGGTGGGAAGGTGACCCCGCGAAGCTCGACGACTACTACCAAGCAGGGAACCGCACATCCCCGTCTGGGGTGAAGGATCGACTGTCCGCGGCGTACAACGCGTTCTGGGGGCGTCCAGTCAGTCAGACGACGACGCCGATCAAGCGGTTGCATGCGCCGATCGCGGGCGATATCCCGAAGCTGTCTGCGTCATGCTTGTTTTCGGAGACACTCACGGTCGTCGACCCGACAGGTGCCACGCAGGAACGCGCTGACCTGATCTTCAATACCCCCACCTTCCACGGTGACCTGTTCACCGCCGGCGAGTCCTGCTCAGCGTTGGGGGGCTCGTATCAGCGTGTGGTGTGGGATGAGGAAGTCGCCGACAACGCGTGGATCGACTTCGTGGACGCTGACAAGGCGATCCCCGAGTACAAGTGGGGCCGGCTCGTCGCGGTCACGTTCTGGTCTGAGCTTGCAGGTTCGGATGAGCGGGATGTGTGGCGTCATCTGGAACGGTACGAGAAGGGGAAGATCGTCCACTCCCTCTACAAGGGGACACCGACGAACCTCGGCAGCGCGATGGACCTGGACGCCCACGATGACACCAAGGGCATCACTCTCAACGGCTTCGACGACGAGACAGGCGGATACGTCGACCTTGGAGTCGACGAGTTGGCAGCTCGCTACGTCCCCAACGTCCTCCCCAACCCCGAATGGCGGAACCACAACACACTCCGCTACCTCGGTCGCGCAGATATCTCCACCGACACAATCCCACTGCTCCACGAACTCGACCGCATCTACTCCTCACTCGTCCGAGACTTCCGCATCGGCCAAGCCCGCATGTTCGCCTCAGACGACCTCCTCGAAAACCTCGGCGCCGGCAAAGGCATGGCGCTGTCCGAGGACCGGGAAGTGTTTCAGGCGGTCGGTACTGGTGTCGGCTCGACAGGTACCTCGATGTCGATGCTCCAGTTCCATCAGCCCGAGATCCGTGTCCTTCAGCATGATCAGGGCGCGGAGATGCTGATCCGTGAAGTGCTCCGCAAGACCGGCTATTCGCCTGTGTCGTTTGGTATGTCGGATGAGGTTGCTCAGACGGCGACGGAGGCGCAGGGAAAGAAGGAGTGGACGGTCATCACGACCAACGGTAAGGCCCGCTATTGGGGTGCAGCTCTTGCTCCGTTGGCGACGATCTGCCTCCGCATCGACGCTGCAAAGTTCAAAGGTGTTGCGCCGTCTGAGGAGTTGGAGATCGAGTGGCCTGAGTTCGCTCGTGAATCTGATGAGGCGAAGTCGCGGACTGTCCTGAACTGGTCTACCGCGGGTGCTGCGTCCACGAGGACGAAGGTCGCGTATCTGAATCAGGACAAGGACGAGCAGTGGATCAACAATGAGGCCGCGGCGATCGATAAGGCTGGCGCGGTTCCTGATCCATCCGGTGGCTTCGGAGGCGGATTCTAGAAGGGGGTAGGCGATGGCGCTCGACCCGTCCGAAGCAGCAGGCCTCCCCGATGAGCTGATCAACCTCTACACCGAAGCCGAGTTGGCTCTGATGTCGATGCTCGCCGAAGCGATCGTGGCGGGCATCGACACCCCAGAGTGGGAAGCGCGGCAGCCTGCGGAGATGCTTCGGTTTCGGCAGCAGGCCCAACTGATGGCGTTGCAGTTGCAATCCCAGATGCCGGCGCTTGTTGAGGGTGCGGTTGCTGGTGCTGCGGAGCGTGGCCGGGAGGCTGCGGACGAGGACTTGAAGGCATTGCCGAAGACACCTCCGATCCCGCCTGCCACGCCGGATCGGGATCGGAAGACTCGGGCCGCGATCTACGCAGGGCAGCAGGTGCTCTCGACTGTGACTGCTCGGATTCCGGGTGCTGCGGGGGAGTTGCATTCGCAGGTGACAACGCAGATCATCGCCCGCCATTCGGGTCAGACTGGTACGCGGTTGGATGCGGCGCAGCAGGCGTTGGACATCCTCACGAAACGTGGCGTGACCGGGTTTCGGGATAGCGCCGGCCGCAACTGGTCCCTCGCCTCGTATATCGAGATGAAGTCCCGGACCATCGTCAACCAAGAGCTGATCGATGGGCACACGGATCGGATGTTGGAGCGCGGTCAAACCCTGATCGTCGTATCCAGCCACTCGAACCCTGCACCGCGATGCCAACCATACGAGGGGCAAGTCCTCTCACTCGATGGTGAGGCAGGGACTGTGATCCGGCCCAACGCGACCGGCGGGCGTGCAGTAAAGGTGAAGATCAAAGCCACACTGCGAGAAGCCCGCTCGAAAGGCTTCCAACACCCCAACTGCGGCCACGCTGTCAGCGCGTTCATTCCTGGCGGGTCGAGGACGTTCGAAACGAAGCCAGATCCGGAAGGGTATGCGGCGTCGCAGAAGCAGCGGGCGATGGAACGGGACATCCGGGACACCCGCAAGCAGCAGGCCGTCGCAGTCACCCCGCAACGCAAACGCGAGCTCGCGGCCCGGTTGAAGGCGCAGCGGGCCGCGATCGCCGCACACACCACGCAACACGATCTGAAGCGCCGGCCGAACCGCGAACGCCTCGGCGCACGCTAACCACCGCGCTAACTACCCGTATTCGACGCTATTTCAGCCGTAAATAAAAGGCTAACCAGCACTGTTGCGTACCGCGCAAACGCCCCCAAAGTTTCCCGCCGCATGGCGGAATCGCAGTAACCCAACAGCCCCCAGCCGCACGGCAACCAGGGGCCAATGCCGCATGGCACAAGGAGAGAACAAATGCGCGTCCAAAGATCCGTCATCGCACCCGAACCGTTCGACATGTTCGCCCGAGCATCCCGTTGGCCTTCCCGCCAGCACCCTCGACGCGACGACGACGGACACCCCCAAGGTGGCGATCCGGTCGATCCTCCAGCAGACCCAGTCGATCCCGCGGACCCGCCAGCCGATCCTCCACAGGATCCCGCGGACCCGCCAGCCGACGTGGACTGGAAGAAGGAATCGCGCAAGCACGAAGCGGAAGCCAAGAAGAACCGCGCTGCCGCCGCCGAACTGGAGAAGATCAAGGCATCGAAGCGGACCGCCGAGGAGAAGGCAGCGAAGGAAGCCGCCGACGCCAAGGCTGACGCTGAAGCCGCACGCGCTGAAGCGGCCCGCGAACGCGCAGCCCGCAAATACGGACTGTCCGACGAAGACCTCGACTTCCTCGAAGGCACACCAGCCGACAAGTTCGACGCTAAAGCGAAAGCACTCTCCGAACGCATCAAAACCGCCGCCCCAGCCGGCCGATCCGGTCGGCCCGCATCAGGCGGAACCACCAAAACCGACGAGATGGACCCGAAGAAACTCGCCGAACGCGCCGCGAGCCGCAAACCGGGCATCCGAATCTACTAACCAGGAGCACACCTCATGGCAAACACCATCCTCAAGGCCGAGCAGATCCTCTCTGCTGGTCTCGGCGTCCTCGAACGCGACGTAGTCCTTCCGAGCATCGTCGCCTCCGATGCATCGCAGCACTTCTCCAGCCGGTCCCCGAAGAACGACACTGTCAGCATCCGTGTCGCCGGCCGCACGGTCGCGAAGGACAAGCCGTGGCGAGACAAGACCGCCGCGATCGAGATCTCCGACCTGAACGAATTCAAGGTCGACGTGAAACTCGATCAGCACCCGTACAACGCGATCGAACTGACCGACGAAGAGCTGACCCTCGACATCGACCAGTTCACCGAGCAGGTTGTCCTGCCGCAGACTCGTTCTGTCGCAGAGCGCCTCGAAGACAAGATCGCATCGAAGATCACGTCGGCGTCGTACCCGCTGAACTCGCTGATCGCAATCGGCAGCGACTTCTACGCCGCCGCAGTCAAGGCCCGCAAGGAACTGAACGACTACCACGTTCCTCAGACCGATCGAGTGTTCCTCGTCGGCACTGCCGTGGAAGCGTCCATCCTCCTGTCGGATCAGTTCCGCAAGGCAGATCAGGCTGGCGATGCGAACGCGCTCCGTAATGCCACCATCGGTTCTGTCGCGGGGTTCCAGATCGTCGTGTCGAACAGCATCCACCCGCAGGAGGCGTTCGCGTTCCACCGCAGCGCCTTCCAGGCTGTATACCGCGTTCCCGCTTCCCCTCTGGGTGGCGTCGACACGGCATCCGGTTCTTACGCCGGCATCGCGTTGCGTTGGGTTCGTGACTACGACTCCACGCACATGGTGAACCGCAGCGTGTTCGACACGTTCTTCGGCATCAACGTTGTCACTGATCCCGACGACTACGCGGACCCGAACTCGACGTTCAGTCTGAAGCGTGCAGTGAAGCTGACTCTCGGTGACATCAGCTACACCGTCACTCTCGGTGCTGCTACCGCTGGCACGTTCACTCTGACTGTCGGTGGACGCACGACCGCTGGGATCGCGTACAACGCGACCGCGGCGGCTGTGAAGACTGCGATTGTCGCTCTCGATGACGGGATCGCTGCTGCTGATGTGACGGTCACCGGCTCTGCTGGTGGTCCGTACACGGTGACGGTTCCCGGTTCGCTGACTGGCTCGGGTTCGGGCCTCACTGGCGGATCGTTCGCGGTCACCCAGGCGTAACACCTGATGCCCACCCCCCACGCCTCCCTACTCCGGGGCGTGGGGCTGGTGGGACCAAATGCTTGGTGGTTGGTGCGTCAACACACATCCCGGCACAGGCTCATTGACATGTGTGAAGGCCGCTTGGGGTTTTCATGCCGGGTTCCTTTCGGCCCTGTAGCAGCGTACAAACATCTCGGCATGCCCGAGATGGCCTGCGCACCAACCATCAACACCCCGAGGAGAATCCGTGCTCGTCTATGCGACCGCCGATCAACTGGAAACATGGATGGGGGAAACCCCTGAACCTGCCCCCGCGAAGGTGACTGCAATGCTGCGGGAAGCATCCGGCCTCGTCGGCACTGCATGCCAGTGCGACATCTACGACACCCTCCCGAACGGTAAGCCCTCGGATGATGATCTGTCGGAGGCGATGCAGGAAGCGACGTGCGCGCAAGTGCATGCGTGGTTGGCGTCGGGTGATGATCCGATCAAGGGCGCCGGCGGTCAGGAGCCGCGGTTGACGACGACCGCGATTGATGGTGCGTCGTTGTCGTATGACACGTATTTGACGGCTCCGGATCGGATGAATGCGCTGAAGTTTTTGGCGCCTGGTGCGTTGCGGATTCTGCGGTTGGCGGGTTTGGCGTCTTCGGCGGTGCAATCGTCATGAGCGCGATGGATGCTGCGTTGGCCGCTATCGACGCTGAGATCACTGCGTCTCGTGGTGATCGGGTTGAGTTGGATCATGATTCGACTGAGTCTCGCGGGTATCGGCGTGGTCTTGCGTACGCGCATTTCCTGATTCGTGAGGCGGTGGGGTCGTGAATGCGGCTGAGTTGATCGAGAAGGCTTGGTTCGTGTGGCCGATCACCGTGCAGAGGCATGCGGGCGAAGGACCCTACGGACCTGCTTACGATCCGCCTGACTCTGGTACGCCCGAGCATCCGTTGCTCGGGAAGATCACCACCAAACGCAAACTCGTGAAGGCCGCTGATGGTTCTGAGGTCATCTCGGAGGCCCGCGTCAGTTTGCCGGTTGGGACTGCGTTGATTCCTGTCGATTCGCTGGTGACATTGCCGCCCGAGTTTGGTGGACGCACAGCGCAAGTCTTGGCCGATCAACTGCACCATGACGGCAACGGTTTGACCCCGAACTTCTACAGCATCGACCTCACCTAGAAGCGTTTAGGGATGCCACAACTGGTGCGCAGTTTGGGCACCACACACCAGTCTTGACGCGTTCCATTCTTTCTGCGCAACGGAATTCGCATATGCGCAGTGCTTCGGATTCACGCCAATTTTCAGGCAACGTGAACGCGCTTTTTGGCTGATCCATTCCTCAAGTCTACTTCTCGGAGGTGCCGTGAGTACTGCTCTGAACTTTCCGATCGAGCCAGTCCGCTCCGCCATCACCGATGGCTTGCACGCTGCCGCTGAAGTCATCAAGCAGGAAGCGATCGAGCGCACCCCGAAAGAAACCGGCGAACTCCGAAACGACTGCACAACAGCCGCAGAAGGATTCGAAGCAGTCGTCTACTACTCGAAGCCGTACGCCGCTAAGCAGCACGAGGAACTCGGATATCACCATCAGGACGGTGAGGCGAAGTTCCTGGAGAACGCGTGCATTGCGAAGGCTCCCATCGTCGGGCAGATCCTCGCTGAGGCGATACGGAGGCAACTCGGATGACCGAATGCCAGCACACCGAGCAGACATGCACAGCCGTCGACGGAGATGGCGATTACTTCCACTCCACCTGGACGTGCGACGCGTGCGGGCATGAGGAACTGACGACCCACCCGAAAGCCCCAGAAGTCATTGCGTGGGAACAGAGTGGGGGTGCCGCATGACTCTCGTTCGGGCACCGGACACCGTTGAACTCCTCGAAGCCCTCGCCCAACACCTCACCAACCTCGGACTCGCACGCTACGCACCGAACGGCATCTACGCCGGCGAGGGCCTTCCCGCGATCTTCTTCGGGCAACTCCCCGACAAACCAGACACGGCGATCCTCCTCAACAGCTACAACGACGACCGGACACGGGACGCAGCAACACCCGACTACTACGTCCAACTCCGATTCCGGACCGCCGGCCGTGATCCTCGCACCGTCAACAGGTTGGCAGACAGCGTGTTCCGCGCCCTCGACGACAGGCTGCATGAGCGCAGCAACACAGTGTGGGCGGGCGTCAACATTTTGTCCTGCCGCCGCCACATCCGCGGCCCCGCCGGATTGGAAGCCAGTAACCGCTACACCCGCCCCGATTCGTACACCATCACCACAAACCCAGGAGCAACACCATGACCGCACCCACACAGTCACTTTCATCCACACTCGCACGCGACTGGATCCTCGAAGTCCTCATCGGCTCCGACTGGACCCGAGTCCGCGGCCTCACCTCCGTCAGCCCCATCTTCGAAGGCGCCCTGCAAGACGACTCCGACATCGACTCCGAAGGCTACGCATCGGAGATCGCGACCGGCCTGTCGTACCGCATCGAGGGCGGCGGCAAGCGCAAGGGCGAGAACACTGCCGGCTTCGTCGATGATCCGGGCCAGAACTACCTGCGTCAGCTCGGCCGCAAGACCGGACTCGCGAACAAGGTGAAGGCCCGCATCTACCGTCGCGATGACCTGCCCGACGCGTACCAGGGCACGCACCCGGTGAAGTGGACTGACTCGCCGGCATCGGATCCGAACGCGTTGCAGGAGTTCAGTTTCACCCTCGGATTCGGCGGAAAGCCGGAAGAGATCACGAAGCCGCTCGTACCTTCGGGCGCACAGGTGTTCAACGTGTCGTTCGGTGGTGCTACCGCAGGCAACGCCACGCTGACTTGGAACGGCCAGACCACCAGCAACATCGCGTTCAATGCCGCAGCGTCCGCGGTGAAGTCCGCTCTCGTGGCCCTGGACGACGGCTACAAGGCCGCCGACTTCACGGTCACCGGCTCGGCTGGCGAGTACGCCATCACCGTCCCCGGCGGCACTGTGACCGGCGACGGCGCAGCACTGACCGGCGGCACCCTCACCATCACCGCTGCCTAACCAGTACCCCCTCTGAAAGGTTGCACTTGTATGCGTGACCT
>Ga0256907_1000617_pt1 | contig 10187 bp, 11 predicted proteins | sample MC6MC0745MT_FD_186329 | JGI IMG/M metagenome (GOLD analysis project Ga0256907, IMG submission 186329) | Metatranscriptome of enriched soil aggregate microbial communities from Iowa State University, Ames, United States - MC6-MC0745-MT... | ecosystem: Environmental > Terrestrial > Soil >... | reverse complement strand
AAGCTGATATCCCCGATTGCCCGTCTCCGCATCCAGAAGAGCATTTAACACATCTTTTACAAAACTTATGGATTCCTTACTTTGTAAAAAGCTTTTCCGGTTTTCCATCTGTTTGTGAATGCTTACATAAGATGCTACGGAACTTGCAATAAGCAGCACCAGTGAAAGTATAATTCCGATCTGAAGATTTCTTATAATATTTTTTGGCATGAATGGCTTATTTAATAAACTGTAAACTAAAAAAAAGCAGTCTTTTGTTTTTTGACTATTTACAGCAAATATAGATGATTTTGCAAATTATTAAACCGTACGTTCAACATATTCCAGGAGGCCATTAAAATCATCTCTCAATAATACTAAAATAATTATTCTGTACCTATGGAATTGAAGATCCGCATTGCTTTCTACTTCATATCTTGCCACCATTGTGTAAATGTTTGATTGGTATCTTTCAGATATACCACTTCCCCAATCATTGGAGTTAGCAACGGAACCTTATATGATTTATTAATTTCGGTTAATTTTACCAACGGAGTGTCCCAATCGTGGCTTGCCAGTGCAAATTTTGAAGAGTGTACCGGTAAAATCCGTTTGGCTTTTAGATCCTGCGCTGCCATTAGTACATCATGGGGCAGGTTGTGAATGTATTTCCACGCTTCATCGAATTGTCCGTTGTCTAAAATAGCTAAGTCAATGCCGTTGTGCTTATTTCCAATTGCAGCATAATGTGTATCGTAACCACTATCGCCACCAATATAAATTTTCATGGTTGGTGTCTGTAACAGATACGAAGCCCATAAGGTATTGTTTTTTGAAAATCCCCTGCCTGAAAAGTGTCGGGCTGTTTCTACAAAAGCAATGAAGCCGGTATCTAATTCTAGTTTATCGTTCCAATCACCTTCAATAATTTTGCTGCTATCGTAACCCCAATGTTCAAAGTGCGACCCAACGCCCAAGCCACAAATTACTTTTCGGGTTTTATCTCTTAAGGCAATTGTTGTTTCGTAATCCAAGTGGTCGTAATGGTCGTGGGAAATAAACAGATAATCGATTTCGGGTACGTCGGCAACCGTATAAACATCTGTACCGTTAAATGATTTAGCTGTTCCCGGAACCGGAGAAGCATTACCGCTAAATAAGAAGAATGCCCGAACCAAACCAATACATCTTTATCAGCAGGCAAGTTTAGCAAATCTGTTTTTACGGACGGGATCGTATCGGTTGGGTACTGTCTGGGTTTGTTTTTAATGTAAGCCTGATATAATACTTTAAACCAACTGTGACCTTCGGCAAGCGTAGTCGTGGTGCTGAGGTTTTGGAATTTACCGTTTTTAAAATTCGGTGACTGCTTCATTTTTTCGAGCCTTTCGCCGCCTGGACTTTTACCAAATTTATCCTGCTGCATATACAGCAGCGTTGCAGTAACTACTACTGCAATGATGATGAATGTTGTTATCATTATTCTTTTGACTATTCTTAAAAATTTCTTTTTCATTTTTTATCGTACAGATAATTAAAGTCTGCCCATGTTGATGAGTTATTTTATATTCTATAATTACTAGTGATTTTCGAGTTCGCCACAAAAGAGCTCGTTAATCATAATTGTATCCAGATATTCGCGCTGTTCGGTAATAAGATCATTCTGAACCCTTAAATGTACCAAGATATCATTATCGTAAACCTTGCCATCTACCCGGGTTGCATTATTATGTATTTGTACCGCAGCATATTCACCGTCTGCAATAATGGAATTTATGGTAATGTTTAATCCGTTGGGAAAACGTTCTGCTACAAGCGCCCACAATTTACCCATAGATTCATGTGAATTGTATCCTCCGAAAGACCACGAGCCCTCACCGACAATCCAGTATTTTTGACTGGGTGCTACGTACTTTTGCATGTCTGCGAACCTGCCTTCTTTCATGGCATTGAAATAATTTTCTACTACTTTTTTTGTACTCATGATTTAAATTAGTTTATTGGTTAAGCAGCAAAAATATCGCGTATATTTGTAACGTGCAAGTATGAAGTATAGTTGATACTTTGTATTTTTTTATGAACAATTACCAGGGCTTATGTTAATAAACGAATTGTCTAAGCGCACCGGCGTGCCTATTGCTACTTTAAGGTATTATGAAAATTATGGTTTATTTAAAGGAACGGTTAACGAAAAAGTAAAAACCAACAACTACAAAGACTATGATGAAAGCATTGTACAAAAAGTTGAAATGATAAAAGGCGCAAAGGACGGTGGGTTTACTTTAGCTGAAATTAAAAAGCTGTTAGACAGCTGGTATAACAAACGGCTTTCCGTTACCAAGAAAGTTGAGGTAGTAACCAATAAGATCAATGAAATTGACAGCAAAATACTACAGTTACAAAATGTTAGGAAGTTGCTTGCAGACTGTATTGTTGATATTGAGGATGGTGGTTGTTAAATTAATACCTTAGTACTGGCTAACTATTTTATAATTCAATATTTAAAGCAAAAAATAATTCTTTAAAAGTTATTTTAAAGAATTATTTTTATGCTCTGAAAATTGGAGTTGTGCAACGGTTACCCTTGTGATCTATTCGCCCTTATTGTTCTTAATATAGGTCACGATAAAAACCTGTTCCTAAGTTTATATTTTCTTTATCAGGATTTACTTGTTCTAGAGCATTTATGATTTTTAATTTTAATATTTCATTATAATCCTCCTCATTTATTATAGATGTAATTATCTCTAACAGTAAGTCTTTTTCAATGATATTGTCTGCTACTGTCACTGCAATGTTCTCCATCTCAATAATAAATTTGTCAATAAAAAAATCAAGTCCATTTATTTCTAAAAAGAATGCTCCCATTGCAATTGACGTTCTCTTGTTTCCATCGTTAAAGGCATGAAATTTATTGAATGAGAAAATCAAATGAGTCATTTTTTCTTCAAAGGTTGGATAATAGTCATCATTTTGAATATGAGTTAAAGAACTATCAATGTTTCCATAATTTATAATTCCATCCCTTCCTCCTGATATTTCTAAAATTTTATCATGAATTTTTACGGCATACTCTGTTGTAAAAAAATTTAATGCCATCTTATCGTTCTTTTAATCTTTTAAAAACTTCTTTATTATCTTCTAAGCGTTGTTCTAAATCCATACTTCTATCTCCCAAGAATTTATCGTAGTCATCAGAACTAACTTCATTGACGTACTCTTTGAGTTTTTCATGTAAAGCATCTCTAAAAGCCAAGTCTCTACTTGCCATTAAACTTCTTGCTTTTTCTCTTAATGGAATTAATGTAGCTTCTGTAATTTGCTCATATGTAGTGAACAATAAATTAGCTTCAGAAAGACCTAATTTTCTTCCTAATCGTTCAAACTCTGATTTAAGAAATTTAGAAAATCCATTTTCATATCCTGCGATTAAATCAAGTATTTCTGAATACATTGTACTACGAACGCTTTCCTTCGTACTTAGTTTCAATATTTGTCTATACTCTTTTGCATTTTCTTTAAATATACTTTTATAAATCTTGTCTGTTAGCTGTGCGTATTTAAATTTATTTTCAGTTATATAATAATCTAGAGCATTTGTAAATTCTTGTCTATAATTGTATTCTCTAATTGCACTTGGTAAAAATTCTTCTTCTCGCTGATTGATAAACTTAGTTTTTCCACCAAGTTTTTGGTTTAAAACATCAATAACAATGTCTAGAATTGCGGAACGAAGAACTTGAGCTTTTTCCGATCCCGTTAAAAGCATTCCAACGTTTAAGAAAGATTTATATGTAAAAACTGCTAACTGAGGTGTTCTTGATAAACCATCTAATTCATTTTCAAATGATTGAACCATGTTCCCGACATTTGTGTCGGGAACATAATCACCGTCATTTATCCTTTTTATAAAGTCAGTTATCTTATCTTTAAAATCTTTTAATTTATATCCGCTGTAAATTTCATATCCACTTTCAACTATTTCATTTCTGTGGGTTTCAACAATCCTCTCAATTGTTCGTATGTCAACTTCAAAATATTCTGCAAGTTGTTGTTTAGTAAATCGAAATTTACCATCATGTTTAAAACCAAAAAAACCTACTTGCTGATACACTTCTTGTATAGCAATATTATTGTTTAATATATTTTTTCTGTCTAAGTCGGAATTTGTTAAATCTTTTGCCATGTTCAAAGATACGATATTTCTATTTGTACGAGGTTCTAAAGGGTGACAGCTAATGTTTGGTCTGTAACCGCAGTCGCCGATCCAATCGGACTTAGTTCTCTCTATTAAGATATAATTTCTTCGTGAAAACAAATTGTCAATTCACTGAAAATTTCTCGATTAAAATTACAGGCAGTTAGGTAAAGACTGATGTAATTTGATTTTTAAACGCCTTTCAAATAAAACGCTACACCATTAAAAACAGAAACTCTATTACCTGAACTTATTTTTCCTGCTAAATTATAAGTAAATGGATTATTGCCAATGAGGATTATTTTTCCTGCTAGATTATAACTAATAGAAATGTTTCCGATCGAACTTACTCTTCCCGCCAAATTGTAGCTCACAGATATGCCACAGATTGAACTTATCTTCCCAGCCAGATTATAAGAAATGGGCATATTTCCAATTGAGCTTACTCTTCCTGCTAAATTGTATGCAATTGAGATATCTCCCACTGAACTAACCTTTCCCGATAAATTATAAGATGTGTTTCCAACTAGGCCAATATTAACAATCGTACCAGTTGAGTTTATGGAAAATGTATCATTTCCCGAATCTAAGGTAACTTCAAATGTTCCTGCTACTTCAATTTCAGCTTTAGTTAGTATCATTTCACAAATCCCTATACGTGTCGGGTACAACTTTGATTAAGTAATTTTTATCCAAATTTATAAAGCATTTTGCGTCGGCTCACGCAGCTTGTCGCTAACTAGTATAAATGCGAAGCCTTGATACTACTTTCTTCCAAATAGGTAATATAGGCATATATTTTTATCAATTTATTTCGCATATTAATTTATCAAATATAGTTGTTTTGAACATATATCAGTTTCGTATGATATTCATATCAAGCATTATTCACAGGTTCAATTTTCAATACTTCACTCTTGATTACCTTAGTTCCTGCTTCGTTATATGTCTGTTCTACCGTTACTTTTATTTTATCATATTCCGGAGTTGGAAACTTCAGTAAATCTGAAATATTTTTAAAACCAAATGCTTTTGCTAAAAGTGTTAGGTGACGGGTTGCGTATTTATGGCGCTGTGTTGCCGATTCCACATTACCCACAAAAGATTTAGCAACGCCCATTTTTAAACTCAATTCTTCTTTAGTAATGTTGTGAATTTTGCGTAAACCTTTGATATGATTAATTAAGTCATAATCAAATTGTGTAGTTTCAAGATCAATTACTTTTTTCATTACTTAAAAATATTTATCCTACATATTGGATATTTGAAAAATATTTGTATATTTGTTTTAGCGAATTGATAATGAGTCTGCAAAGACAAATTAAAACGATGTTATCTCGAGTCAAAACGACCAATTTTACTATCGAGAGTATCGTGAAATCGCTCCATGTCTAAAAAGTTTTGTACTTTCGTATACGGCATGGGCGGTTTTCACATATGCTTTAGATAGTAGCTTTATGACTTTTAGTTTTAAAGCGGGTTTGGTCGCCCATGACTCTAAAGTGTGAAACCGCTCCTTGCTTTTTCTGCAAGGAATTCTTTACACTCCAAAAACATCGTTCCATAACCACATAAAATCTTATTTATGAGAACGAAATTTGTACATACCGCCATAACGCATCCGCCTTAATTAGGTGCCGAAATTTTTCCTTTTTGCTGCTCCTGCACTGAAAGTTATATAACAGCAACAGGCTTACCGTGTGGTAGCAGTGTGATAATCTGCTATACACAAAAGGCACCGCCGTATATACCGTACCTTATTACTTTGGCATCAAATATTTAGGCATTTTAACTTATAAACTCGCACTTTAAAAGTATTGCCTTTATTTGTATTTTCCAAATTGGAGGTTGAAATAATTTGGTTGGGGTGCAGGGGCTTTAAAAAGGGTTGGGTTTTAGGGAATAGAGGAAGCTAGTCTATGCAGTTTTCATTAAGTTTCATTAGAAAGAACATTAAGCTCTGTAATTTGTCTTAACTTTTGTCTTGATACAAAAGTTACAAAAGATCAAGACTGTATTTTTTAAACGGTCAACAAACTTCTTGAAAAGAAAATCAAATAATCGCTCCCTTCGGTCGTATTTGATTTATTCCTTTTCTTCAAAGAGTTGACACTCGCTGAAAAAATAATGTCGGTTTTAAAATACGAGTTTGTTCAATATCTGAGTTTTGATTGAAAGTGAAATAGAGTAATTAGCAGTATTAAAGCGCCATTATCAGTAAAACGAGCGTTGACAAGTTGAAGTAAGCGCAAAATCATAAGGGAACGAAGTGACGTTTTTATGATTTAGCTTACAAAACGTAGTCGACCGTTTTAATGATGAGTTAAGACAAAAAAGAAAAGATTTTTTGGTACTTTTTATCTTTAAAAAGTACAGAGAAACCGAATGTTTCAATTACGAATTATGGAGAATGTAAATCGAAAGAGATCTTTCACTCCATTTCATACCGTTCAAGATAACAAAAAAATAGAGTAAAAAACAGTATTAAAATAAAACCTTAGAGCCAAAACCGAATCATAATACACAATCAGTGGCTGCTTAAGGTCAGAGCGAAGCACATAACGACTTCCAAACCATAATAGAGATAGAATATTAATGATTAGTTGATTGCAAGTAGTTAAACCCGGGAGCGTTATGTGCCGAAGCTCTAAAAAAACATAAACCGAGACTTTTTTTTTGACTACGTGGAGAAGCATTTAAGCTTTGACTTTACGAAAGTCAAAAATATCCTTAAATGTCTTATTGAAGTAGAAGTATAATTAAAAATCACCCCATTATGCCAGAAAGAAATTTTGAATTATTAAAAAACAGCGACCCTGCTGCTTTAGAAAAGATTCATGCCCAATACAAAAGACTTATTTTTTGGGTGGGCAGACAGTATCTTGACGATGATTTTGTGGTGGAAAATTTGGTACAGGATACTTTTTTAAAATTATGGGATTATCGTGAAAAGATCGAAAACCCTTTGCATATACTGTTTTTTTTGAAGGTTGTCATGAAAAGAAGTTGTTATTCGCACCATGCAAAACCCCGGAACAAGTTTTTTAAAACCAACGTGAGCTCGTTTGAGAGTTATGAAAATTATGAGAACTCTGTAACAGGTTATGATCCTGCGGATGAGTTACAAAATCTGAAGGATCAGGAATCACAACAAATACTTTTCGATCTTATGAACAATACATTGCCTTTGATCAATCCGGACAGAAGGCATCTTCTAAATCTGTGTTTGAAATACGGTTTTCGATATAAAGCTATTGCACGTGCTATGGGAAAAGGTACTATGGAAACCGTTAATGAGGTACAACGGGCAATTGACGATATAAAAAAAATTGTGAATGTTGGAAGCAGGGCTGAATCTACAAAAAACAAGATCAGACCTGAAGATGTAGATAAGGAACTTAGCGACCTACAGTTAAAAATACTGAGAATGCGATGTGAACTGAACCTGTCCTTTGAAGCCATCTCAAAAGAATTGAACCTTCCCACAAAAGAAATACATAAGGACTTTATGACAGCCTACAGATTCACCCAGCGATAGCTAAGTAATCAATATAAAAAGGTTATTATGAAAAAAGCAACAATGACATTAACCCGAAGAATGCAGATAACAATTGATCTGCCAGCCGGAGAGCAACGAAAAGAGGTGTGGAGTAAAATGTACAAGTGGCAGGATATATGCTGCCGTGCAGCAAACCTTATCGTTAGCCATTTATACGTGCAGCTGATGATCACAGATTTTTTTTACCTGTCTGAAGGAGTAAAGTACAAACTGACCGATGAAAAGAAAGACATTGACGGTATACTGCAGCGCTCGCACATAAACTGTACCTACCGTATGCTAAGCGACCGTTTTAAAGAGGAGATTCCAACCAATATGCTCGCATATCTTAACCATGAGCTTATAGCTAAATTTAGAAAAAACTATAAAGAATATTTGAACGGTACCCGTTCTTTAGATAATTTTAAAACCAATAAGGGATTTATTTTTGGAAAGGAAGGCGTAAGGCAACTGCAATACAACGAGGAGAAAAAGTACTTCGGTTTTGTTCTGTTTAAAATTCCTTTCAGAGTTTATCTGGGTAAAGATTTTACCGATAAATACCTACTTTTACAGCAGGTACTGTCTGGTGAGGTAAAACTTTGTACTTCGCGGATTAAAATGGATAACGGAAAAATATTCTGGCTGCCGGTTTTTGAGATTCCTATGGAAAAGCACTCTCTGAAACCCGAAATCGTTGCAGAAGCTTCACTTTCACTTGAGTATCCGATTTCTGTTAAAATAGGAAAAAACAGGTTACAGATTGGCAATAAAGAAGAGTTTTTGCACCGCAGGCTAGCGATACAGGCTGCATGTACCCGAACCAGAAAAGCGGTAGCTTACTGCAGAGGCGGGAATGGTAAAGACAGAAAATTAAAGGCTTTGAACAGATTCAAAGAGATGGAACGTAATTATGTAACGAACCGCCTGCACGAGTACAGCAGAAGGCTTATTGATTTCTGTGTAAGTAATCAGGCCGCTACACTTGTGCTGCTGGATATGCAGGAAAATATTGATATTGCAAAAGAGGAGCAGTTCTTACTGCGTAACTGGAGTTACTACGAACTAATAACAAAAATTAAATACAAAGCAGAAAAGGCAGGTATTGAGCTTATCACTACCTAAGTAATAAAATTTGAGGGTGCTTGTACACCCGTAGGGTGAGGTTGCATACACTCACTGAATGCGTAAAGCATATACAATCATGACAGCCGTCCGCTTTTATTAGCGAATGTTTTGAAACCTATCTACCGTTACAACTTATAACAGAGCAAACGGACTGTAATTGGATGAATAAGAAATAATGATGGTTTACCTGCTAAATGTGAGATCAGTTGGCAACACTCACTAAACGCAATGCATATACAACATTTAGATCCTTATTTTAAGGAGCGATTGATTAATGTACATCGAAAAGCACAATAATCACATCTTATTACTTATTTTTATTAACAAACCCGAGGAATGTACTTATTAAACGTATGGGAATATGGATCTTCCGCTGAACCTAACCAGTGTTAAACCAGTCGCAGTATAAGGGCAAAACAATTTCACCCTTTATGTTTGGTTTTAAAATAAGATATGCATTTGAATTTTAGTTAATGCTTTTTTATTGGACTTCGCTAATCGGATGTTTCTGAATTTGAATGCATTAAATAAAAATGCCGCTTAATTGCGGCATTTTTTATTATCTGTTGGCAATAACTTCAATAGTAGTTTTGTTAAACGCAGGCAGATCTTTCGGTGTGCGGCTGGTAATCAGGTTTCCGTCTACAACAACTTCTTTGTCTTCCCAATTTGCGCCCGCATTTTTAAGGTCGACTTCAATAGCTTCTACCGATGTTATTTTTTTGTTCCGAACAACTTCAGCATTAATCAACACTTGCGGTCCGTGGCAAATAGCAGCAACGGGTTTATTTTCGTTAAAGAAAGCCTGCACAAATTTTATAGCTTCTTTGTTGACACGCAGTTTGTCTGGATTAATCACTCCGCCCGGAATTATCAAGGCATCAAATTCAGCAGATTTTGCATCAGACAACTTCAGATCAACATCGTACTCCTTCGTCCAATCATCACCCGATTTTGCTTTTACCTTCCCGTTTTTAGGCGACACAATCAATACTTCGGCACCAGCTTCTTTCAAGGCATCGCGCGGACTTGTCAATTCAGTTTCTTCAAAACCGTCTTCGGTTAAAATGGCAACTTTCTTTCCTTTTAAATCATTCATAGCTTTAATTTTTTTAAAATGAAACTACAAGTTAGCAATAATTCGGCAGGTAAAAAATGCATAATCAGCCACTAAAGAACATCTTATCAAAAACTTAACAGTTCCATGTCGTTTTTAACAGAGCAACGACATTTTTAAAAAGTAGGAAATAAGTACCTTTGATAAGATCATAAGAATGAATGTTTTGGAACGAATTGAAGAGAAATTAATGATTCTTGCCGATGCCGCAAAGTACGATGTAAGTT
>Ga0256907_1000613_pt1 | contig 10200 bp, 11 predicted proteins | sample MC6MC0745MT_FD_186329 | JGI IMG/M metagenome (GOLD analysis project Ga0256907, IMG submission 186329) | Metatranscriptome of enriched soil aggregate microbial communities from Iowa State University, Ames, United States - MC6-MC0745-MT... | ecosystem: Environmental > Terrestrial > Soil >... | reverse complement strand
GGTTAAAATTATGGTATATGCCGTACCTGTAAATGATTCTTTTTATCAGATTACCTTTATGGATTCAGAAAAAGAAGATAACAACAAGCTTTTTGAAAAGATTATTGAGTCGATCAGGATTGAATAAAATTTCCATTAAATAGAAAAACGTAGAACTTTTAAACAAGTAACTATTTTTTATTGTTAACAAGAAAAATACAGATTTCTTTAAAAACAATACTTTTGCAGTTAGATCTACCTTAAATCACCAATTTAAAATGTTTTGTTATAATTAACAAATAACCAAATGAGCATAGAGTTTCAACAGAAAAAAGGATTGAATTTTAGAAAGTTTATACTTACTTCTGACAAAATAATTGTAGAAAGAAGAACATTTAGAAAAAATGAAAAGTATGAAGTTAAATTAGACAAGCTTGGTTTAGATATACACTACCAGGCAGACAATAACATTGCCGGAAAAATATTTCTGGGAGTTTGCCTGGTACTGACTATTGGATCTGTCTTTGGTATTTTTTTAAGCACTGGAAAAGATATTACTACGTGGATTGTTAATGCCGTATTATGGACGGTAATGTCTTTTATTGCCTATATTAAACCGCATGACGATGATATATTTTTAGTAGGCGGTCAAATTAACCTTGTTTTTTACAGAGATGTACCACACGAAAAAGATGTTGTGGCTTTTATTGAAAAGATAAAACAGCATGTAAAGATTTATATGCTTGAAAAATATACGGTATTTGACAGTATGACAAAGGATTTTGATTATTACAACAGATTACACTGGCTTCGAGATTTGGAAATAATAAGCCAGTCGGAATACACTGAATACAAAAAAGCATTTGATTTACAAAAATTGCTATAGTATACTGTAAATCTGAAACTTGTATTTATTTTTTAAGCACAAGACAGTGTAAAATACTAAACACCACTTTTTTAAATACCAAATGAACGAAATTGTAAATTCAAAGACTTTACGTTACCTATCAAACATACTGATTGGAATAACTGTTTATTTTTTTTTGGTTACCCTAATAAGGTATCTGACTTTAAAACTGGATCTTAACAATCCCATTTTATCAGAAGAGTTAATCAGTGAAATAACTAACCCTGTATATTATAAAACCTTATTTTTATTTAGTTCGATACTGCTAATTTGTGTATTGAAATATTATAAAAAAAACATCTTGGTAATTATACTTTCTTTAATAGTAATTTTAGCTACTGTGTTAGTTAAGGACTCTAGTATTGGATGGCATACGGTAGTACATTAGGATTGCATAACGTAAAAAAAATGGCGTTGAAATATTTTACCGATTAACTGCAAAACGCATATTTATTAAACATAATACTGACTGATTAAATGGACTCTACTGCTCCCTTTTCTTTAATGATCTTTCTTCTAATATTAATTAGACCTTTAACTGTATTATTTCATGAAATGGGACACGCTATTACAGGGTGGTTAATTACGAGAAATAAAGTTGAGGTATTTATAGGATCTTTTGGAAATAAAGAAAAAAGTTTGAAGCTACCTTTTAAAAATTTTGATTTCTTTATCTATAAAAATCCATTAAAATGGGGAAAAGGACTTTGTGTTACCAAGGAAAAGAAAATCTCTATTAACAATCAAATTTTATTCGTTCTCGGTGGTCCATTCGCCTCTTTACTTGTAGCAGCAGTTTCTTTCGTTTTAATAAGGTTATCCGGTTCAGCAGATTTTTTTCTTAAGCTGCTAATTGCATCATCAATACTAGACTTTTTTTTAAATATTATTCCAACGAATAAAACCCTTCAACTAGCAGGCGGCAATACAACTTCAAACGACGGAAAAAATCTGATTAATTTATTTAAATTAAAAAGGTTACCAAAGGAATATTCAGAAGGAATGCAACTGTATCAAGAGGAAAAATATACTGAAGCAGCAGATATATTTGAAAAACTTTTAACTAAGAATGAAGATGCCAACATTTACAGGATGCTTATAGCAGCGAATGTTCAGACTAAAAATTTTGCAAGAGCAAAAGAGGTAGCCGATAAATTTAAAACAAGCTATAAAAAGCTAACATCAGACGATTTAGCCAATATAGGTTTAACATATACAGAGAATAGAAATTTAAAAGAGTCTTTAGAAATATATGATCAGTCTTTAAAGATAAACCCAAATAACAAATTTGCACTGAACAATAGAGGTTACAGTTTAATGTTATTAAAAGAATTTGAAACTTCTATATTATTTTTTGACAAAGCAATAACTATTGATAAAGAATTTTGGTACGCATACAGTAATCGAGGGCTTGCAAAAATAAGAACCAAACAACTGGAAGAAGGTAAAAAGGATATTGAATATGCTTTAAAATTAGATTCAACTAACTCTGATATCTATAAAAATCTGGGAATTTATTATTTCGAGAAAGGAGAATTTAAAACTGCTTTAGAATTTTATAAAAAGGCTAAAGAGATTGATTTTACCACGTATTTAATTGATGATCTGATAATGGAAGTTCAAGGTAAGATAACCTAAAAGTATTTAGTAGATCAGCAAAGGTTAAATGACACAACCCAATACATTACTGCGCATTTAAGTGAGAAATTAATGAGGCAGGATTTATTATATTTTAACAGATAGTATAACATAGCGTATCACAAATTGAAAAACAAGAAGAAAAAGACTGTTGTAAAGAAAAAGAAAACTGTCAATAAATTTAAAATATTTCTGATAAGCGTAGGGCTGATGGCAACTGCACTAACAGTGTATATAGGTTACAGAGCGGCACTAAGTGACAGGAAACTTTTTTCTGTTGGACTTTTTGCCTTGTTTGCAGGGCTTTTTTATGAGAGTATTAAGGTGTCGAGAAGCTGGAAAGCAGTTACAGGCATCTTTGCAGCGGCATACCTGTTCAGTCTTACAGCATTCTTACCAGGAAAGAGAGAAGGTTCTTACAATTTTGAAAACCATATTGAAGTATGGCCCTATTACCTGATAGTAATATTCTCGGTTATTTTCATATTTGTTTATAAAGACAAAGTTACCGCAAAACTTACCGAAGGGATTACGCTGTTGCTTTCGATCTCTTTTATATACTGGATAATTGATTACGGTTTTACTGACTATCATCATTGGTTTGTATATCTTCTTATGGCTACGGGTATCTTTTTTTCAGGATTTTCAATTTTAAATGCACTTACCCCCATACCTCTTTCACGTACCAACAGACTTGTATTAAGTATCTGGAGTACGATTATCTTGACTGCTTTTGCTTTTGACAATATTATTCGTGTATTCAGCAGTAAGGAAGATGAAGGTTCACTTTATATGACAGACAACCTGTACATAGCCATACAATACTTTTTACTGGGAGTTTCTGCTGTATATATTATGCAGAACTTTATGTTGCTGGTTTCTTTTTTACCAAGTAAAAACGGAAATTACAAAAAAGATCTTAAGGAGATAAAGAAGGACCATATTGAGCGTTATTCCATTGATCAAATTCCCATATACCAATCATTATTCTGTATAATTGTTACCACAGCTGTTTACTGGCTAAACTACATTTACAATATTCTACCGCGACACAGCATGATCTGGCTTGTTTTTATCCTGTTCCCCTTGCTTTTAAACTACACTGTTTACATAAAAGAACTTAGAGCTAAAGAATAATAGCAATTAGTTTTGAATAAATCAGGCAAGAACTTTTACTTGATACCGACATCCAAATTTTTGCTGCTTTTTAAAATTATATCGTATTTTTAGCATAAAACATTTTTATGAAAATACTAGGAACCTTTTTACTTACTGTTCTAACCACTCTTTTCTCTAAAGCTCAGGAATTTCCTTTAACATACAGCAACATTTCTGTATCTATACCCGGATTACCGGGCGCCTGGATTAAAAATAACGATAAATTTTACTGCTATTTTGAAACCGACAACGGCAGTATGAGTACAGCTGCAACAAACCATTTCTATATTTTAGATACTGTAGGAACTATTTTGAAAAAAGTAGAACTCCCAGAAGAACTTCACACCAGATATTATGATTTGTACTTAAAAAATGACACCTTGTTTACCACAGATTACTATGAGCAGCATACCTTTTATCTTGACGAGAAAGAAGCTGTATGGAGAGCAACAGACAAAAACCCGCATATTTACTATCAGGATGAACTGTATACAGTATATTCTATGGATTTTGGCGAATGGGGTGCCGTTACATGGTTTGAAGACCTACAGACAGGTAAACAATATGAAGTAAATGCAAATACACCGGTAGTAAATAAGTTTGAAAATGCTTACTACCTGAGCAGTGGCGAAGATATTCTGAAAATTGCAGACCCGAAAAAACTTGAAGAAAGTACTGACCCTTATAATTATGAAAAATATACCGCTGAACAAAAGCATTTCCGGGAAGGGAGTTTTTCGATTAAGGGAGCACAGCCAGTAAAATCGTTCGGAACGAGTATAATATACGAACCTACACCAAAGACATCTTTTATACTGAACGACAAACTGTACTTTTTATTTGAAGAGCAGAACAAAACAGGAATTTACGGTTTTGAAAATGGCAAAATTAATCTGATTTCAACTCTACAGCCCAACATGCATCTTTACAGAAGGTACTATGATACACGTAACCCGATTTGGGACAAAAACCAACAAAGCATCCAGTTTGTAACCGATCAACCCAATGTTTACGGAATTATTGCTGTAGATGGTAAAAAAATGGAAGTGACCTACTTTACAAATACATTTGCAGAGCCCGTGGCTACTGTAAAAGAAATGACGATGTGGTTTGAAGATACTTTTGAAAAGTATCATTCAGAATTTTCATCATTATTAATTGACCATGCAGATGCGGTTGAGAAAAAGGAACATGCAACCGACCTTACCCAGCGACATAAAATTACACACTACCTTTTAGATGGAAAAGATTTGGAAACACCAAGAATTTATCGAAAATACGAAGGGGATGATCTGCAATTAATAACCAATTACTATTATTGGAAGCAAGGCGGCAAAGTAGAACTTGTAAATTTTGAATGGAACAGACACAACAATCAGTTTCAATCATTTATTGAAATGGAAGAGTATGAAGCAGAAAATCCGAGAATAAAACAGTATAAAGAAAAATTTGAGCAACTTGCCGGCTTTCTGAAACAGAAACTTGGAATTCCGCATAAGGTTTTAGTAGAAAGCGATGAAAGTGAAATGGAATGGCAGGAAGGAAACATTATTACTGTATTGATGTATACTGCCTACACCGTAGAGGTTACAATTTACAAAAAAAACTAAACGAACAACCTAGCAATGAAACGAACCATTTTATTTATCTGCTCTGCAAACAAGCAACGATCTAAAACAGCTGAAGACTATTTTAGCAGTAAGTATGCCGATTAAGATTGTTAGCTAAATAATGCAAATGCTTAAAATTTTAATCTGTGAGAAAAATGATACCGTTGTAATATTTAGCAATGATAAAAGCTTGGTATTTTAATTAATATGACATTTAATAATCAGTAAGATTTATGCGATCTATAAAAAATATAATTTATTTACCAATTGTACTGCTACTATTAAACTGTTCGCTGCAAAGAAACCTTACGGTACCAGCCAAATATAACGGAAAATACGGTACGATAAACACAAAAGGTAAATGGCTAATTAAAGCTACATTTGATTCTTTGGACAGCTTCTACAACGGATATGCCGATATTTATAAAAATGGTAAAGAAGGACTTATAAATACCGAGGGAAAAGTTATACTTGACTGCGAATATGATTTTATAGGTCTTGTTGAGGATAACAGGGTATTGGTTAGGAAAGATCATAAGTATAATTACTCTGATTTAATGGGAAGTTTTATATTAAAATCGTCTGTTGCAGATGCAGAGGATTTTTCGGAAGGACTTGCTGCTGTTAAGTTTAATGAAAACGGCAAGTGGGGATATATTGATATAAAGGGTAATTTAAAAATAGACACCTTGTTTTACCTTGCTTACGAATTTAAAAAAGGTACTGCAGAAGTAACCATAGAATCTTTTGACACGATAAGAAGCAATGAAAATTATACAATTTTAGAACCACTATATATTGATTACAACATAAACCGATCAGGAAAAACTACCGATACTATTGAATACAAACAAAGGGTAAGAAAATTTCCATTAATTGGTTCTGCAAATGCAAATACACTGGGAAGGATTAACAGCCGAGGAGATACAATTATGCGGCCAAAATACAGATCGTTTGGTTATGTGCAGGAAAAGTATATGCGGTATTACGATGGAAAGAAATACGGACTGGCAGACACAACCGGTTTAATTTTGATAGAACCTATTTACGATGAACTTGAATACTTTAGTACAAATGGGCTGGCGGCTGCAAAAAGGTATGGCAAGTATGGCTATATAAACAAATCGGGAGCCGTTGTTATAGATTTTGTCTATGATGATGCGCGAGGTTTTGCCTATGATCTTGCTCCTGTAAAAATTAATGGAAAATGGGGTTTTATTAACAGCAAAGGGAAACTTAAGATCAATCCTATCTATGAACATATTATAGGTCATTTTAAAAAACCTAAAACCAGAGGCAGTAATATCTACAAATTCAGCGATGATTAATTTAAGTATAACTATGTTGCTATACACTAAAATATTCTGTTGAAATAAACAATATAAAATTAGAAGCAGAAATTTACCTTTACTAGAATTCTTATAATTTATATAAAAATGTGGTTTGAACAATTAACAGGATTTAGAGAAGAGTCTCCAGAAAACGTAAGAAAAAATATTTTGATTAGCGGTACCGAGCTTATCTCACTTGCAAACAATAAAAGATACCATTTTGGAAAACTGGAAATAGCAACATTAGCTGACCTACGGCAATATAACCATGTTTTAGAAGGATATAACGATACTATTGAAATTACAGAAGTTGTAGCAGACGCACAAGATTTGCACTGCCAACCGGAAAATGCCAATGCGTTGTTTCAGGTTGCATCTCAATTTAACCTGCTTGAAATGATAAGTCCGAATATTATTCCCGAACAAGGAATAGACCGGTATGAAAATGACCATACCCAAGGACCTGTTTGTGCCATTGCATGTGGTGCGGGCACCCTATTCAGAAATTACTTTGCAGAAACAAACGGACAAATCGGACAGACAGAACACAACCAGATTGACTGTTTGGATTTAATTGCAAAGGAACTGGATAATGAACGTTTGAATCTTTGGAAGATGCGAAACGGATATGCAATGATAAGTGAAAGGGGATTGCTAACAATAAATAAAAAGATTGCACAGTTAAGCGCAGACGACCGCGAAGATTTAAAAGGAAAATTAAAGACAGGCATACAGTGGAATACGGAAGTTACATTGGCAGCAACCAAACACAGGGTTTCACAAATATTCTGTTCGGCACTGCCTGTTGCGTACTGCCGAACCGAACCTATATACTGGGAAAGTTTTGCACGGGTTATTTTGGAAGCACTTTACGAAGCGACCCTTTATGCAGGAATGCTGAATATGATAGAACACCAATCTAACATTGTTTACCTTACCCTGGTAGGAGGCGGCGCATTTGGCAATGAGGAATACTGGATTATTGAATCGATGCAGAAAGCTTTTAAAAAATTTAAAAATGTTCCTTTGGATGTTAGGATTGTCAGTTACGGAAAATCGAACAAAAATATACAACAGTTGTTGCAGGAGCTATAAACAGTCTTTATTATTACTAACGTTATAGCGAAAAACAAACACATGTTCTGAACTCTCAATTATCAATTTTACATGAAATTTGGTAGTAAGATCATGAATAATACTTATTGCCGATTAAAGTTTAAGTTATGAAGGAGGGATAATATGGGAAAGGCAGTTCGAAGGACTCACTGACCGAAATTATTTTATCCGAAAAAGCAACTGTACGCATCTTCCCTTATAATTTGCAACAAATGTTGAATGTTACTGCTTACTGGGAAAGGTTCATACAGCTCCCATTTTCCACTGGCACGCATCCAGTACAGTTTCCATTCTTTTGTAGATTTAATATAGCGGATTTTCGCAAATTCACTGTTTATTGTTTCTTCCCGATTGTTCCACTTTGGACGAATATCATACAAAACAGCAATGTTGTTTTGCCAAGTGAAACCGTAATATAATTCTTTGCGGACTTCTGTATCTTGTGGTCGCAATTGTTCGACAAAGTGATTTAAATACTGTGCTGTTATATCAAATTTTTTATCCATCCCTTAATTTAATTACCATTACTGCTTACTCTGCATCTATTATCAAATAAACAGCTCCTAATATATACTATGATCGAATTGAATAATTACGTCTCCAAGGGCATAATCTAAATTTAAACTGTCGATAATTATTCTCGTCAATCTGCCCTTTTGTTGTAATCTGTTTATATAGCTGTATTCGTTAACAATTTGTATTACCGTTAAAATTTCGCGGTGCTCTGTAGTTGAAACCGGAGTGTTGTTTAACCTGAAATACAGAATTTCTAACAGATGTGCTTTTGCGATGACAAAATTATTTTCTTGCAATTATTACTATGATTACTTTGTGGGTTTTATTCACAAATTTATATTGAATTGTAAATATTTACAGAATATTCGATTCTTTCTTTATCGAAATAATTTTCGCTGAGTGTAACAAGATTCTCACCTAACAGCGATGTGAGTACTACTTCCTGACGATCTACCATTATTAACTTTATATAAAAGTAATCTTCGAACGTTAGAAAAGATATACCAGACTTTTTCATTTTTTTTGGAGAAAGGCTGATTACTACTTTCTCAACATCTTTTTTCAGATAGACCTGTAATATATGATCCGTGATATTTGTTACTATGATTTTATCTTCATGAAATTCATACTGTGTATTGCCATTGAGTTTGTAATATTTGTAATGTATGTGAATAACCGGAAGTATAAACATTATGAAAAATACAATCAATACAAAAATGCCCCCAAATTTAATTCTATCATTCGATGCATTTAATACTATATAAATTATTAAGGGCAGTACAATAATCAAAAAAACTATTAAATCATATAGCATTTTGAAATGACTTTTGGGTGTTATGTTAACTTTCACTGATATAGATTTGGTTACTTACTTTTAAAATATTCTCTTTCTACTATTAGTATTATAAAGAGCAAAACGGTATAGGTTATAATTAGTACGTAGTAGTATTTATTCACCAGAGTCTTATTTTGAAACTGTTTGATAATATCCTTCAATTTATCCATTTTTATGAAATAGATGTAGTTAAATAAAATGATTGTTCCGAATATTATTCCAAAAGACAATCCTGTAGGAAAATTATTAAATACTGCGAATATTTCGATTTTCTCTATGAAGATTACATTTAGAATTAATGATAAAGGGAAAAAATGAAAAAAGAACAATAACGATAAATACAGTACAAATGAAAATTTATAAGTACCATGAGTACGTTCTTGCGTTTTTGATACTAGATATATACTGTAGATGAGTGTTTTCATTTTAATAATTTACTTTAAGTAAACTGAACTGTTATGTTACAGCTGGAGGGAAAATGATAGTTTGAGTAAATATAGGAATTGTTGAAATGTAAAGGAAAAAAAAGTAAATGAAATTGTGATGAGGAAACCCGTAAAAGAATGTAACTTTTGAGTTAAAACTAAATAACAGAATCTTGTTTTTAAACTCCATAAAAAATACCAATCCCAATAATTGTATTTTATACTATATTGCACCCACTAAACAGTACATTTATGAAAAACTACATTAATATTATCACCGCGTTGATACTTACTTTATTTTTAACAGGTTGAGGTGCTATGGGAACAAACACCCTTTATAGAAATGAAGCAAAAATAGCTAAACCTGTGCGTATAGGCTTCAGTCAGGTAGCCAATGAAGAAATCATGGAAAAGATTGTAAAGGGCAGTACACGTGTATACGACCTTACAACTACCGAGCTGCTGGAGAAACATAACATAGCATCGACCAAAATTTACGTTGACGGTTTTGAAGGATTTGACACTGCAGAAAGTAACAGGATTAAAGAACTTTGCATGGAGTACAACCTTGACGGAATGCTGCTAACACAGCTGAAATTTTTAAATGTGCAGTACAGCAGTATGTTTATCCCTATTGGTGTTAGCGAGGATACGGAAGTTGAAATGCAGTACTACAATGCAGATG
>Ga0256907_1000605_pt1 | contig 10261 bp, 6 predicted proteins | sample MC6MC0745MT_FD_186329 | JGI IMG/M metagenome (GOLD analysis project Ga0256907, IMG submission 186329) | Metatranscriptome of enriched soil aggregate microbial communities from Iowa State University, Ames, United States - MC6-MC0745-MT... | ecosystem: Environmental > Terrestrial > Soil >... | reverse complement strand
GCGGTATCTATTATTGAAAAGAGATATGATGAACCTAACAGAAGAAGAATTATTGATTCGTATTAGCACCTTCATTGTTCAAGAAATGAAGGGTGAACAGCGTGCAGAAGACCGTTTGCTTTTAAAAAAATGGTTGAGTGAGTCTCCAGAGAATCAGGCGGTTTACAAACGTTGCTTTGATCAGATAATGCAAAAAAAGGCTTTTGAAAGTTTACAGGAATTTGAGAAAAATAGAGATTTTGAGAAAGTAAGATCAAAACTATTTGTAAGGCCTGTTTCTCAAAAAGCTTTTCAATTTAAACGTCTGCTACCGTATGTTGCCGCAGCATGTTTGCTTATTGCTTTTGGAGCGGTTTGGTACTCTAACCAGATTGGCTTAAAAATTCCTGCTGAAAACCAACTGTCACAGACAGATAGACTTCCTGCTAAAAACCGAGCTACTGTTACTTTTTCTGATGGACGCCAATTTCAGCTCAATGAGCTTGAAAGTGAAGTTTTTATCAGCTATAAAGGAGTTCATTATGATGATGGGGGGGCAGTGGCAGAGACACAAGCAGCTCAATTTGCCACAATTGAAACTCCTCGAGGTGGTATTTATGATGTTGTTTTACCTGATGGTACACGTGTCAAATTAAATGCGGCAACGACACTTCGTTATCCTACCGTATTTGCAAAGGATAAACGTGAGGTCAGTGTGGATGGTGAAGCCTATTTTGAGGTTGCCAACCGTCAAAATCAACCTTTTATCGTTGAAACTGCAAATCAGCAAGTTTCTGTCCTTGGTACACATTTTAATGTGAACACCTTTGGTGACAAGAGTGAAATCAAAACAACGCTACTGGAAGGTAAAGTACAAGTAAAAGAATTAACTGGTGGAAAGCATATTGTCCTATTGCCAGGTTACCAATCTCTTGTAAATAAAGGTAAGCTAACCAGCCGTGCTGTTGATGTGGAGCAGGAACTGGCTTGGGTAGATGGTCGATTTAATTTTGACGGAAAGTCTCTCTTTGAAGTCATGGACGATTTGTCGCGGTGGTATAATGTGGATGTCGAGTACAGGGGCGAGATGCCTGATGTCGAGTTTTTCGGTGGAACGTATCGCACTAGTAAACTGAGTACCATATTAAAGATCTTAAAGGACCAGAATTTACATTACCATTTTACACCAAATGGAAAATTAATCATAGAAAAGAACTGATTTGAAAAAGAAAGGAGGACTATTAGAAACAACTTAACACAAAAGCCTACATGAACATTATTGGACCACGTCCGACAAACTAACCTAAACATTATTAATGAAAATAAATTCTTACTCTTTAAAAGTGACAAAGCCATTGTCATTGTTTGTTGTGCTTCTATTTTTCATCTGTCAAAAGCTGAATGCGCAAACCATTACCTATTCGGGTCGCGATGTGGCACTTACAGAAGTATTGAAGTCCATCAAGAAACAGACTAATTATGAGGTCATGGGTGCTAAAAAACTACTTGATAGAGCAAAGCCGATAACCGTGAAAGTCGAAAAGGTGACACTTAGGGTTTTTCTTGATCAGATTTTAAAGGATCAAGATATGAGCTATACGATTGATTCAAAAACAATATTTTTGGAAAAAAGATCGCCTACTACTAATCAAAAAACTGCTCCCACGGCTAAAAAACCTTCACAACGAGAGATCAAAGTTACCGTAAGAGGTAAGGATCAAAATCCCTTAAACGGAGTAACGGTGCTTCACAATGGAAAGCCAGTCACGATTTCAGATCAAAATGGACAATTTTTTCTAGCGGAAGCAAAGGGTACGCTGACCATGAGTATGGTCGGGTACCGGACTTATTTATTGGAGTTGTTGGATGATAAATTTGACTATTCTATTCGCATGGAGGAGGAGCCTAATGCACTTGAGCAAGTGGTCGTAACGGGGTATCAGGTCATCAAAAAAGATTCTTACACAGGTACTGCTGTTACCAAAAGCGGAGAAGAATTAAGACAGGTGAACCCTCAGAATGTGCTCCAAGCGATGCAAGTATTCGATCCATCATTCAAGTTACTGGACAATAATTTAGCAGGATCAAACCCCAATGCGCTTCCCAATATCAATGTCAGAGGATCTTCTTCCTTGCCTTCTGGAAATAATGAGGTACTGCGCCGTGATAATATTACGACCTCGATCAATATGCCTGCCTTTATTATGGATGGTTTTGAAGTTAGCGTTCAAAAAGTTTTGGATCTGGATATGACCCGTATTGAGAGTGTCACCATTTTAAAAGACGCTGCTGCAACAGCGATCTATGGATCACGTGCTGCAAATGGGGTCATGGTGATCACAACAAAAGCACCTAAAGATGGAAAGTTACAGCTGACTTATACGCATGAAAGCAATGTCAATGTTCCTGATCTGACCGGATATAAAGTCTTGAATGCGCCAGATAAATTAGCTTACGAAAAATTGGCAGGGCTCTATGATAGTGATTTACAGCGACAGTCGCAAGATGTTCTTGATGAATTATATTATAGCAAATTGGCAAATGTGTTGGGTGGGGTAGATACATACTGGCTCTCTCAACCTGTACGAACTGCTGTTGGGCAAAAGCATGGACTCTACATCCAGGGAGGTGCAGAAACATTCAGATATGGCGTCGACCTTCGTTACCAGACACGACCAGGAGTCATGAAAGGGTCCGGTAGAAACCAATATTCAGGAGGTCTGAATTTCAGCTACAATCTTCGTAATAAAGTTCGCTTCCAAAATGAATTATCAGTGACCATCGTAAATGGTACGGAATCTCCATATGGTGATTTTTCAGATTATGTGCTGATGAATCCATATTATCGGATGAAAGACGATAACGGCAATATTCTTCAGGAAATTGATGTTTGGACCAGGGTCGCCAACTCTGGATCAAGCCAAAGGGAGCATGTATTGAACCCACTTTATAATGCTACTTTAAGTAGCTTCAACAAATTAGGCTATACCGAACTATTAGATAATCTATCTGCAGACCTAGATCTAGGCAATGGTTTGCGATTACGTGGACAAGTAAGCTTACTGAAGAGACTAAACAATAATGACAACTTCCGTTCGCCTTTGGCCAATGAATTTTTTTATTACCCGACAAGTCAAACAGATTTAAAAGGTAGTTATACCAGTTATACGAATAATGAACTGTACTGGGATGCCAATATACGGGCGAACTGGATGCGGACAATCGAAAAACATAATTTCAATATTGTAGCGGGAACAAACATAAGAACGGAAAGTTATGATGAGCGTTCTTTTACAGCTGTCGGTTTTCCTAATGATCGTTTTACAAGTGTCGGTTTTGCAAAGGGGTATGCTGAAAATGCAAGTCCACAAAGCAGCTTAAGCGCTTCCAGATTATTTGGTGCATTCTTGAGTTCAAACTATTCATTTGACAGTAGGTATCTTTTTGATGCCACTTTGCGGATCGATGGTTCATCTAAATTTGGGGCTAACAGGCGTTCCGCTCCATTTTGGTCAACCGGTATCGGCTGGAATATACATAAGGAATCCTGGTTCGATAAGGAATCTATCAGCCAGTTACGTGTGCGGGCAACGATCGGTCTGACAGGTTCTGTGCAGTTTGATCCCTACATGGCAAGAACTACTTACAATTATGATAAAAGTAACTGGTATTCGTCGGGCTTAGGAAGTACAGTCCGGAATTATGGCAATGAGAATCTGACCTGGCAAAAGACGCAAAATACAGACGTTGGGATCGACTTGGGTTTCTGGAACGACCGCTTGACATTTTCTCCAAGATATTATCATAAGATAACACGGGATATTTTGGCGGACATCAACTTAGCACCTTCTACCGGATTTACATCCTATAAAGAAAATCTGGGCGATATGGAAAATAAAGGTTTTGAGCTGAATGCAAACTGGATACCTGTCCGGAACGAAAACTGGACGCTCAGTTTGCTGGCTAATTTGGTTCGGAACGAAAATAAGATTATCCGGATTTCCAATGCACTGAAAAGTTATAACGACAGGGTGGATGAGTCACAGCAAGGAAGTGATCTGATGGCTGTGCCTTTGCTGAGGTACAAGGAAGGACAATCTTTAGATGCCATTTATGCCGTGCCATCGCTTGGCATCGACCCTGAAAATGGAAAGGAAGTTTTCATTAAAAAAGATGGTTCGTTGACTTATGACTGGGATGCAAAGGATATCGATGTAGTGGCTGTGGCCACTCCTAAAATGGAAGGATTTTTTGGTGGAACGCTGCGTTACAAGCAATTTATGATGGTGGCTTATTTTCAAACACGGTTGGGCGGTAAAACCTATAATCAAACTTTGGTGGATCGGGTGGAAAATGCAGACCCAAGATATAATGTAGATAGCCGGGTGTTGGAGGAAAAATGGAAAAACCCGGGGGATGTGTCTTTCTATAAGAGTATTCAAGACCTTGGTCAAACACGTGTCTCTTCGCGATTTATAATGCCAGATCGCTTACTTGCGCTTCAGTCACTCAATATTTCGTACGATGCTGGAAAAGCTTTTACTAAAAAATTAGCATTGTCAAGCTTAAGGATGGGGCTGGTTGCAAATGATATCTTTCGTTGGTCATCGGTCAAGCAAGAACGTGGGATAAATTACCCTTTCGCACGGAGTATCTCTTTTACCCTTCAAGCGGGTTTATAAATATCTAATGAATTATACGAACTGAAGAATGAAAAAGATTTATATAATAGTAATGTTTATTTCCACTTTATGGTTTGTTTCCTGTGCGAAATGGCTTGATATACAACCTGAAAGTGATGTGGATAAAAATATCCTGTTCTCGACAGAAGATGGTTTTAAAGAAGCTCTTATAGGTGTTTACACCAGAGCTGCGAAAAGTGATTTATATGGTAAAGAGTTGACGATCGGTACATCTGAAGTATTGGTACAGAACTATACCATCCCCAATAATGATCCGTTAAGATACCAACAAACTAAAAACTTCAAGTACAACGATGCGAATTTCATCGCTCGTAAGGATAATGTATGGAAAGGATTATATAATGGCATTGTCAATGCCAATTTGATTCTAGGCGAAGTCGATAAAAAACAAAATCTTTTTATAGGTAACAACTACGCCTTGATTAAAGGGGAGGCATTGGCCTTGCGCGCTTTTCTGCATTTTGATGTCCTGAGATTGTTTGCTCCAGCGCCTGTTAGCAATAATAAAGTGGATGCAATACCTTACGTTACAACTTATTCCAACAAATCGACAAAATTGTCCTCTGTATCTCAAGTGCTGGACTCCGTAATCCGTGATTTGGAACAGGCAAAGGATTTGTTAAAAATAGACCCCATTCGCCAAACATCCTACATTGTCGGTTATCCGACAAGTACAGACACAATAGAAAATTCGGAACTCAGCGACCGAAATCTTTTCTTGCAAAATAGGAGACACAGACTGAACTATTTTGCGGTATGTGGCTTACTTGCTCGTGTCAATTTGTATAAAGGTGACCAAATAAAAGCGTTAGCATATGCCAAAGAAATTATTGCTGCGAAGAAGTTTCCGTGGACAAATCGTACGGATTTCCTGGCAGTTGATGCCGATAAAAAGGACCGTATCCTGTATAAAGAATTGTTATTTGCTTGGTATATTCCTGCAATGAGCAACACGTTTAACAACGAGTGGTTTGCAGAGGGAAATTCGGGGATGTACCTGGATCAAGAGGAAGCCAAGATTATATACGATGTAGGTGGGGCTGGAGGAAGTGATATGCGCTACACGCAGTGGTTTGGAAGTACAAGTGTAGGTTCAGCTTTTATTTCTCCTTTGCTCAAATACAGAAGAAATACTTTCAGCGAGAACTTTTCTGCCAACTTGCATTACTTGGTCGCTCCAGCAATAAGATTAAGTGAAATGTATTACATCGCTGCTGAATGTACTTTTGGCAATGATCCCGCTCAAGCACTTGCTTATTTAGATGAGGTTAGGCAAAATCGGGGAATTGGGCAGAAGCTGGAAATGATGAGCCAAGCTGCTTTTCGTGAGGTGCTGATAAAGGAGTATCGTAAGGAAATGTATGCGGAGGGGCAATTGTTTTTTGTATATAAAAGATTAAATCAACCTATAGTTGGTCAGCAGGGAGCTGTAATACCCGTGAACCAGCAGGTATTTACGTGGCCACTTCCTGATGATGAAATAATTTATGGACAAAGATAATTGAACATCAAAATGAAATATACTACTTTTTTAATCATGTCACTTGGCATGTCTATGTTCTTTTCTTGCAAAAAAGTATCGGTCTTGACCTATGACCGGCCGGCAAATATTTATTTTGATCTGACTGCTGCAGATCGTGACAGTATGGTGTACACTTTTGCATATGATATGACTAAGGCTACTGATACGATCTTTCTACCGGTCAAATTAATGGGGTATCGAGATGAAAAATCACGAAGCTTCCAGGCGTATATAGAAACGGATTCTTCAACAGCTCAAGCGGATATCCATTACGACAAATTGAAGCCAGACTATCCGCTTACGGAAGGAGCTGGACAAACTTTTTTACCCGTTATCATTCATAACGTCAAGGATCTGGAAACTCATGCCGTGTCTCTAATAATCAAACTCAAAGCAAGTACGGATTTAGGTACAGAAAATAAGAACCTTATTCGTGCCCGGATCATCCTCTCCGCACAATTGGAACAGCCCCAATGGTGGTCCATGTGGCTGGATAATTATTCCAGGGTAAAACATCAATTGTTTTTGCTTGTAACAGAACAGCGCACTTTGTCGATGCAGGGTATAGATGCACCAAAGAATCTCTATTTCGCCAACTTATTGCTGATGATGTTAAATGATCCCTTCAAGTGGGTTCAGGATCATCCTGAAAAGGATTACAAATTGGAGTCCACTGACGATGGGCAAACTTATGTCTTTTACCATGTGGATAATCCAAATCGAACCCTATTGTTAAGGAAAAATACAGGTTCGGGTAAATATTTTTTTATTGATGAAACAGGAAAGGAGGTGAGGTAATATGGCTATAAATATTTTTATGAGAAAAGGGGTCTTCGCATCTATTTGTATTGCGATGATTATAGCAACTTTATACAGCTGCTATAAAGATAAAGGTAACTATTACATTGCATTACCGCAGGAGCCTCAAATCACGGGGCTGGATACGCTGTATGAGGCTTCAGTGGGTGACAGCTTGATCATTAGTCCAAAAATTTCAGGAATTGATCCAGTTTCGGTACAGTGCAACTGGCGAATTGATGTTCCTGAAGCAATTAATCCGGAGACTAATCATTACGAAGGACATGCCCTACGGATCGCTTTTGGCTTGGAAGCAAAGCGTTATCGCGCAAGACTGACAGTTACAAACAAGGCAAATGGCATGAAGTATTTCTATGACTTTCAAATCCAAGGAATGACAGCATTTTCGAGAGGATCATTGGTGCTGTCGACCGATAATGGTATTAGTAAGCTCTCTTTTATAAAGCCTGATCATTCGGTTCAGGCTAATATTTACGAAATCATTAATGGTGAAAATCTTCCGGCTAATCCATTACATATCCATTATGTCAGGAATCAGTTTACAGGAAACACTCCGTTAGGATATTGGATTATTTCAAAAAACGGTGGGGTTCGACTGGATGTGAATAATTTGAAGAAGGAGACCTTGAAACCGGGGACATTGTATGACAACTTTTTCTTAGCTCCGCCACGTATCGATGTCGGAAGTTTACAAACTTATCCGTTTGGTGCGTTATTGGGTGTGATCAATGGTAAATTTTATGGTGGAGCGACGACTACATGGGACCAATCGGTAACGTATGGTATGTTTGGAACGTTTGCAGATGGTGATTATGAGCTGGCTCCACAATTTGTCCTATCATCGGTGGATAATAATTTCAGTATTATCGGTTTTGAGAAAAATAAAAAACAATTTATCCGGATCAATATATATGGTTCACCCATGTATTTTGGTACGCAATATACGAGCGTGAATCCAGAAATATTTGATCCTAGCCAGGTGGGGATGGATCTGTTGCACATGGTGCAGATCAATAATAAGGATACTTATGCTTTTGTGAAAGATGATTCCGGTAGCGTTTATGAACTGAAGTTTACGGCTAATTTTAATGGACCATTTTTAGTTACCGCAAATCATAAAAAGCTTTTTGTACATCAGGAATGGATCAGTGCAAATACTAAAATGGTGGCTAGTCGAATTGGATATATTTATGTGGGTTATCAAAACAAAGTGTTCCGTTATAATCCGCTCAATCAACAGGTGCAGGAATTAAAAGTTAATATACAGTCGCCTGTTAGTTTATTGAAATTGGATGATGACGAAAATACTCTTATAGTTGGAGCTGGAAGCTCACTCTACTATATGGATATTCAGATAGGAAAAGATGGACAGCTCCTTAAGAAAATTGATGGAATACCAGGCGACATAGTTGACCTAACCTGGAGGAAATAAGTAATACACTATAGCTAAATAATACATATGAAAATTTTAAAATTTGCTGCCATCATACTGGTAGCAGCACCAACATTATTGTTGGCACAAGAGACTGCTTTTCAGATTAAAGGAACTGCTCCTAAAATGTTAAATGGTAAGATGATCTATCTGGACTATACGAAAGATGGATTTCCCGCATCGGATTCTGTCCAGATTGTGAATGGAAAATTCAGTTTGCAAGGTACGGTCGATGAACCCATTTATTCGAGGATGGTTCTTGATCAAGAAGGAACTGGGAAGCTGATGGCACAAAATGTGGGGGATCGATTATACTTTTACCTCGGCAACGAGAATTATAATTTTACGATTAAAGATTCTTTACGTACGGCTTCAATTAAAGGGTCAGCTATTCATGATGAATATAGGGCATATTTAGAAGAAATAGGCGGAGGATTTATGGATATTATTGACGCTGGCAATAGGGCATTCTCTGCAGTAAACAAAGACGCTGCTGATGCAAATGAACAATATCAAGCTATCCATGAAAAATTTGAAGCCAAATTTGAGGCGCGTCGGGTAAAGGAATTAGCCTTCGCAGAAAATAATCCGAACTCTATATTTTCAATTGATGCATTAATAGATGCTTCCAATAAACGAAAGCTTTCTGAAATTGAGCCTATATTTTTAAAACTTTCGAAGGAGGTACGCCAGCTCACTACAGCGCGCCAGTTGGAAGCACGGTTTTTAGCGGAGCGAAGCATAAAGATCGGTAGTAAAGCTCCCGATTTTTCACAACCGGATACCAAAGGTAAAATGGTTAAGGTTTCCGATTTTAAAGGGAAATATGTCTTGATCGATTTTTGGGCGAGCTGGTGCAGTCCATGCCGTGCTGAGAACCCGAACTTGGTTAAAGCATATCATAAATATAAGAATAAAGGCTTAGAGGTATTGGCTGTTTCTCTAGATGATACTAAAGGAAAGAATGCTTGGCTAAAAGCAATAGAAGATGATGGCATGCCATGGATCCAAGTTGCTGACTTGAAGGGGTGGTCTAACGAGGCAGCAGTTTTATATGGTGTAAGGGCTGTTCCGCAGAATTATCTGGTGGATCCGCAAGGAACTATTGTAGCAATCAATTTAAAAGGTGATAACTTACACACTGAATTGGCAAAGGTATTTGGTAATTGATTATGCATTATAAAGTGCATAATTTGGTGAAAATTTAAGCTTATTTCTTGCTATTGTAAGACCTGTTTTTAATGGCATTGACAAGTGTAATGGTTAGTTGCTTGCTAAATAAGTTGTTAGGGAGTGAGTGGTTATTAAACTCATCAAAAATTTTATTATTATTAAAGGGGTAGCGGTATGCTACCCTTTTTTTAAAAGTCAAAAGGGCCTAATTTTCATTAGACCCTTTATCTTGACGTTTTGATGTACGGTAATTTTTTTTATGTTTCTTATCGTTTCCTCTTTTTTGTTTCGTCATCCAAAAGTTTTGGGTGCATTTGGATTTTCTACTGTACTACGTCGATTTATTTGCTGCTTTATAAAAAGCAGGTTTTGCTATAGTTTTCAATAATAAAACAACTGTCTCCTTAAAAGGTTCATAAAAAAATATTTTTGATGCTTTTTTATATAAAATAATACCTCCATATTCAATTTGAAATGGCAGGCGATTCATGCTCCTTTGTTTATCTGTCATCACTTTATTTAGGCGGAAGCTCAAGAATATTGACAATGAGAATGCACTGTTTTGAAGTTAAATGTAGCTGTGATTAGAACAGTTTTAGTGGCAATTTTTTGAATAGCTTTTGTTAATATATC
>Ga0256907_1000602_pt1 | contig 10266 bp, 8 predicted proteins | sample MC6MC0745MT_FD_186329 | JGI IMG/M metagenome (GOLD analysis project Ga0256907, IMG submission 186329) | Metatranscriptome of enriched soil aggregate microbial communities from Iowa State University, Ames, United States - MC6-MC0745-MT... | ecosystem: Environmental > Terrestrial > Soil >... | reverse complement strand
ACAACAAGCTTTCAAAAGCAAATACAAGAGAAGATATACAGCAGGTAATTTACGATGCTTTAAAATAATTAATTTTCCACATTTAAATATGAAAATAGCCATAGTTTGCTATCCAACCTTCGGAGGAAGTGGAGTAGTAGCAACAGAATTAGGTATTGAATTAACAAAACGCAATCACGAAGTACATTTTATAACCTACAGTCAGCCGGTTCGTCTGGCGCTTTTAAATAAAAATATTCATTACCACGAAGTTGTGGTGCCGGAATATCCTTTGTTTCATTATCAGCCTTACGAGTTGGCTTTGTCAAGCAAAATTGTTGATACTGTGAAAGAATACGGTATCGATTTACTGCATGTACATTACGCCATTCCACACGCTTTTGCCGGTTATATGGCAAAACAAATGTTGGCAGAACAAGGCATTTCGCTGCCTATGGTAACCACTTTGCACGGTACCGATATTACGTTGGTGGGGAATCATCCGTTTTATAAGACCGCAGTAAGTTTCAGTATAAACCAGTCTGATTATGTTACTTCTGTTTCGGCTGATTTAAAAAAATCGACTTATGAATTGTTCGATACTACAAAAGAAATACACGTTATTCCGAATTTTATCGAAGATAAAAATATTACGCATGTACAATGTAAACGAAATTTGTTTGCCGAAGACGGTGAGCGAATTGTTACACACGTAAGTAACTTTAGAAAGGTAAAGCGTATTTTGGATGTTGTAAAGGTTTTTAACGGAATTCAGAAAGAAATGCCTGCAAAGCTTATGATGGTGGGCGATGGTCCGGAACGATTGGGTGCCGAAGAATTAGTGAAAGAATTTGGTATTGAAAATAAAGTGATTTTCTTTGGAAATTCATCAGAAATCGATAGTATTTTGAAATATTCCGATTTGTTTTTGCTTCCGTCAGAAACCGAAAGTTTTGGTTTGGCAGCATTAGAAGCCATGGCAAATAAAGTTCCCGTGATTTCATCAAACACTGGCGGATTACCCGAAGTAAATGTTCAAGGTGTTTCCGGTTTTATGGACAACATTGGAGATATTGACGGAATGGTTAAACACGCTATTGAAATTTTAAAAGACGATGCTACGCTGCAACAATTTAAAGAACAGGCGTATGCTCATTCAAAAAACTTCAGTGTAGATAAAATTGTTCCGCTGTACGAAGCTATTTACAATAAAGCATTAAAAAACACGCTTGTTTAAGCGTGTTTTTTTGTTATATACTAATTGTTTATTATTTAACAATTACCTTTTTAGTGGCTTTCCCTTGATTGGTTATAACCTGAACATTATAAATACCTTTTGCAAAACCACTTACATTAATTGTTTTTTCTGAAGTTTCTTTTACCAATTGACCGCTTGTATTGTAAATTAAAACTTTTTCTAAAGTTAAATTTTCTTTCAATTCAATATTTAAAATATCGGTTGTAGGGTTAGGGTAGATATTGAAGTTTTCTAATACAAATTCATCTGAAGAAAGTAAGTTTGAAATGTCAAAGACTTTAATATATCCAGAAAAATTCATTTTTGTGTGTGTTGAGGCTCCAATAGCAATAATGTTTCCACTAGAAGAAAGTGAAACACTTATTCCGAATACATCTGATGTCGCAGTACCATCAAAATCATTACCTATTTGTACCCAATTTCCAGAAATATTTTTGTAAATCCTTGCTGCCCCTTTACCATTCGACATTCCACCGTCTTTATAAGGGACTCCAATAGCAATAATATCTCCATTTGCTGAAAGGGAAACACTTGATCCAGTTTGTTCATCAGCAGTTTTTCCATAAATATTATTACCAACTTGTACCCAATTTCCAGAAATATTTTTAAAAACGCGCACTAGACCTGATTCAAATCCATTTTCTGAATGTCGAGGTGCACCAATTGCAACAATACTTCCATCTGCCGAAAGTGATGTACTTAAACCATTTTCATCTGATAGTTCATCTCCGTCAATATCATTACCTATTTGTGTCCAAGTTCCTGAAATATTTTCATATATGCGTACTTGTCCTGAAAAGAGAGTGGTACCATTCTTTTTGTTATATTTAGTACTTATTGCTACAATATTTCCCATTGAAGAAAGTGAAATTTTAGTACCACTTTGTTCATGTTGGTATTTTCCAATTATGTCGCTACCAATTTTAGTCCAATTTCCAGATATGTTTTTATAAATGCGAACACATCCACTAGCTTGACCATTACTATTATTATTCTGATGTGCACTAACTGCAAGTATACTTCCATCTGAAGAAAGTGATACAGATACACCACTTAAGTCTCCTTGATTCCCATCAATATCGTTACCAATTTTAACCCAATTTCCCGATACATATTTATACACACGAACATGTCCAGAATATAAACCATTTCCACTATTAAATACTGCACCTATAGCTATAGTGTTACCGTCGGCTGAAAGTGCTGTACTTTCGTTACCATCATTCGCACCTTCTTTATCTATACTATTTCCTAATGGTATGTAATTACCAGAAATATTTCTATAGATGCTTACTTTACCTGGATTAGTCATAAAACCTATCCAGTAATTAGATACAGCAATTGTAGTTCCATCTCCGGAAAGAGAAATGATACCTCCAACTTCATGTTGACCTGTACCAAAAATAGTTGCCCCAATTTGTGTTTGTGCATTACTTATTGTTGTAATTACAAGTAATGCGAAAAGTAGTTTTATTTTCATAAATGATTATTTTGTTAATTGTCAAATATATATAATTAAATCGGTTACAAAGAATGTTAAATAACAAAAAAGCCGTTTCAAATTTTGAAACGGCTTTTTTTAATAATCTTTAGAATTTCGTTTTGGCTCTTTTATCGTTGGCCATTCTGTATTTGTTGGTAAAACTCTTTTTTCGTTTGATATTTCATTAGGACCGTTTGCTGCTTCTAAAGTTAGTATTGCCGTTGTAATTACATTTTTCTCTAATTCTTCAAAAACAATTTTATCATAGGTATCGCGGTTGGTGTGCCATGTGTACTGCACAGCCTAAACCAAAAGGTTTGGCAAAGGTATTTGTAATAGGTGAATATTTTATAGGTACACATAAGGTCGCGCTGGTTTTAAGGGATAATATTTTCTATTGGAGCGTCATAAGTGATCTGTTGCAAAACTGTACCAAATAAGGCGGCGGCATACCGATTACTGAAGTTGTTTCAAAATCTTAACATCAATAGATTTGTTTAGTATTTCACAGGTTTTTAAACTGTTGTGTATTCGAACAAACATTTTTACATAACGTTCTATTGCTGTGAAAAGGATTTTAAATAAATTAGATTTTCTGCAAGAAGTATATTACTAAACTTATGCTTATTTGTAATGCTATGTCCCGCAATACGATAAGCGTCTTTATCACTTTTACCCGTTTGAATACCTAGAGTTTTTTTTAAGTTCTAAAGTATTAATCAAATAAAACGTATGGCCTTTTTTCTAAGGTAGTTAACCAAAGTTGCTCCATAATGTCCAGTTTGTTCTAACACAAACAACCTAGTCGGTTGATCAAACTTGCTAGGCTGTTTTTATATGTTTTTTTTAATTATAATCTTATTAAAGGCTTGGGCAGTGTTTTATCCAATTGACAAAATTCCAATTCCTACTTGTGCATCAGGTTTTAAAAAACCATTCAGATAAAACACAGTTATTTCTGGCTCCTTTCTCAGCTAAATTCAAAAGATACTGTTTAAGCAGCAATTTGTCAGGCTTAATATTTCCAGATCTCCCAGTAATTATATATTTTTCGTTTCCATGGTGACTATAACTACCTTCATCTCCTTCTTCTGCTAACTTTGCAGCAAAATTAACACCGGTTCTACCATGAGTACAGGTAAATACATAATGAATGGTTACAGGGGAAGAAGGGAAGGGGTCTATTTGTTCAAAATATTTCAAAATGTTCTCTTCAAATTTAGTAGTTTCAGAGAATTTAGGAACATTGCTTTTTGTTTTAAAAAACGAAAATTTCATTGGGTTTGCATAATTAAATTAGGAGTTAGTAAACTCTGATTTTATTTTGCATAAGTGTAAACAAATATATAATTAAATATTAACACTTATTATTAAATTTGTTAATAATTAAAGTAAATTTTAGTGAATAATTCAGTATTTAATATGTTCTCATCTCAATCTTAAAAAAGCATTTAGCTCTTCCGAAACCATTAGAAAATTACTGGGAAAATGTAAATCAAAACAGATATAAATCCTTTATCGTAACATATCATTAATTCGTTACTTTATTACAATTTCATACCCTAATTTTAGAACAAAAGCATCCATCACCAAGTACCCATCATTCAGTACCAATACCCAATATTTAAAAACCTGCAATATTTTCTTCAAAAAAAAGTGGTAAATTTCACCTCAGTTTGTAAACAGACATCAAAAAATAAAAAATACGCAAATAAAGCAATGAAAAATATATTGGTAACAGGCGGTTTGGGTTACATTGGTTCACATACGGTAGTAGCGTTGCAGCAGGCAGGATTTAATGTATTTATAATCGATGATCTTTCAAATTCACAATTAGAAGTTTGGGAGAAAATAACAGGTATAACTGGAGTCCAGCCTGTTTATTACAACATCGACCTGAAAGATTTTAATGCGGTAAGCATCTTTTTTCAGTCGCATGTAATAGATGGTATTATTCATTTTGCTGCATATAAAGCGGTGGGCGAATCAGTAGAAAAACCATTAATGTATTACCGCAATAACTTAATAGGGCTTATGAATGTGTTGGATGCTATGGAAGAGAATAAGATAGATAATTTTATATTTTCCTCTTCATGTACGGTGTATGGCCAAGCCGATACTATGCCGATAAATGAGAAAACCCCATTAAAACGTCCCGAATCTCCGTATGGCAATACTAAAAAAATAGGCGAGGAAATAATCGAAGATTTTGTAAAGGTCACTTCTAAAAAGGCTATATCGTTAAGGTATTTTAATCCGGTTGGTTCTGAATCTCAGGGATTACTAGGAGATTTACAGCCAATTCCTAATAATCTGATGCCTTACATAGTACAAACCGCTATGGGAATCAGGGATAGTTTGGGAGTATTCGGTAATGATTACAAAACTAGAGACGGTACAGCTGTACGCGATTATATAGATGTAAACGATTTGGCAGATGCGCATGTAAAGGCAATACAGCGTCTGTTGAAAGGTAATAATAAATCTGATCTAGAATTTTTTAATTTAGGATCCGGTAGGGGATCTACCGTATTAGAAATTGTAAATGCCTTTGAAAAGGCTAACGATTTAAAAATTAATTACGAAATAAAACCGCGTAGGGCAGGAGATATCGTAGAAGCTTATGCTGATTATTCGTTTGCTAAAACCGAATTGGAGTGGGAACCAAAAACTCCGCTGGAAGCATCAATGCAGACGGCATGGAAATTTCAGCAGCAGTTGGGATCGTCAGCAGATTAGTACTTGTAAGAAATATAATTTAAATGAAATCCTGAATTTATTTGCAGTGAATAATCAGCAATATGATTCAGGATTTCAATTATATATGATCAAAATGATGTTTTCCATTATAAATGTAATTAATAAAAACCTTGTCAAATAACATTACACTTTATAACCATACAACTTTTTAACAGATAACAACTAAATTGATCTTGTCTCGATAGCTAACAAGATCAACGATTCAACCTTAAACTCTAAACCAAATTTGTCCCTAAAGATCGGGCTCCACCACAGATTGAATTATTTACATGAATTAATCTACTTACTCTGTCATCCAACATCCAGCATCCATTTATTTCCTCATTCCCCCCCTTTAACTCTCATCCAATTCCTACTTGTGCGTATTAATCCGAAAAAGAAATAATATTCCACTCGCTTAAAATACAGTTAAACTTAATTCCCTCTTCAGCTATAGATAAAAGCCACTCTTTTATTTCCTCTTTGTTTAGCTTTAATTTTGGTGTTGAACCTGTAATCTGGTATTTTTTTTCAGTGCCCATAAAATAATTTACATCATACCCGCTTTCAGCCAATATTGCCGAAAATTTATCACCATTTCTACCGTGATCACTTGTGAATATGAAATTAATAATTATTTCACAGGATGATGTTTGAAGTTGGTGTTGTAAACGCTCAGTTACTTGATCGCGCAAATTTTTTTTAGATGTTCCTGAAAGTTCAGAGATATTGGTGTTAGTCTTAAAAAACGGTAGTTTCATTTGTGTGCATAATTAAAATAATGACTATATAAAGTGCTAATTTTTATTGTGCATAAGTGTATGTAAATGTATTGTAAAAAATTGAAGATTGTCTGCGAATGATGATAATTTAAAAATAATTTTTCATCATCACTAAATATTCTCAAAAGCCCTTTTTTATTTTATAGAATACACAAATGAATAGGAGTTTTTACCTCGTTAGTCGGTCAGTCCGTCACATTTGTAATTTCATTCCCATTCCATTTTACTTTCTTACTAATTAAAGTGCTTAAATTGTGTGATATGTTTGTCTACCAAGACAAAAGTATCTATATATAACTGAACAATTCAACAATTAAAACAGCAATAATTATTAAAAAAACATTAAAATTTTCCTTTCCCTTTTTAATCCTTTTATTTTATATAATAAATAGTATAAATTTACTGCCTAAATAACATATTCATGCTATGTATCAAATAACGGAAGAATTAGACGCAGCCGGCTTTAGTATAAACACAGTTGAAACTGTTGTACTGAGAAATAATGGTAAATTTAGCTTCAAAACCCTTGAATATTTCGTTATATATATTTCGTTAAAGGATTCGTGTATTGTTGTAGATGGGAATAAAATAGGGGTCAAAGCAAATAATTTGGCATATATTGCCCCGTTTAAAAATGTTGTATATGATTCAGAATCTCCAGATGATATAATTATAGCTTTTTCATCTTCTTTTTACGAACGGTCTGCAAAAGATAGTTTTATTTTAAATTCAGATCTGTTTTTTAACAGTCAATATAATGTTTTTACGGCTCCAACCATCGGAAATGGAGCAGATATAAAAAAGCTGATCGTTAACAGGCTTGGTTTGTATCGAGAGAAAGAAATGGGCTTATATATAGCCGTGGCGCATAATTGTGTAGAGATATTGTTGTTAGATGGCTTGTTGAGCATACAGAATCAGCTGGTTAAACCGGAAAAGATCAATTTTTCCTATATGGATTCCGTCAATAGGTTTAGGGTGCTGCTGCAGAAGCATTTTAAGACAGAAAAAGGAGTATCGTTCTATTCTCAAAAATTGGGTGTTACCTCTCAAAGGTTATCTGTAATGACAGAATTGGTGTTGGGTAAAGGTGCAAAGAAAGTTATAGTACAAAAAATTATAGATGAAGCCGTAAAAATGCTACAGAATTCCTCACTTAACATTTCAGAAATTGCTATGGATCTGGGTTTTGCAGACGAGGGTAACTTCAGTGCATTTATCAAAAAACACTATAACAAAACCCCAAGTGAAATTAGAGATACAAATAAGGTGCACCTATAAATTTACAAATTTTCAATGTTTTTTCACAAGTGTATTGTCTTTTAGTTACAGTAATTTTGCACCGTATTTAGAATTTTAAAAACTGCCTTATACAAGATGAATATTAATCTATGTTTTTTCGATTAGTTATTATACGTTTAATCAAAATAGTTTACTGAAAGTTTTTAAGAAATCACAAAACCAAAAACACGCTTACAGTAGTATTTTTAAAATTTAAGCTGTTACATACATGAAGTTATTCTTTTGTTTAGCTACAACTATATACATGTCGTATTCGGTAAATTCGCAGAATACCTCACCTTCTGTAAACGAACTGAGTAGTTTGGTTAAAGAGTATAATTCACTTTTTTCACATACAAAATCATTTGTAGATGATGGGCTTGCGCAACCAGTTTCTAAAAACAACAGGTTGCTGGCTGATATTGTTTCTGATACTGATATAACAGCTAATAGTAATTTCATTGTTGATAGAAATACCAGAATCAAAGAATCACAAACCGATTTCGGTCTTAAATGGGTATCAGACGCTACCTATAACTTCAGCCCCGGTATTTCAGAAACAGAAGATGTTTTTTTCAGATCTCGGGTTTCAACCGGTTTAGACTGGGTAGTTCTTGGCGAAGGCAGTATGCAGCGAAATAAAGAAGCAAAACGCATCTTTAATCAGCAGTTTCAAAGAGATTCACTTCAGTTAAACCTTCAGAATAATTCTTTTGCATTGCACAACAGACAGTTGCTTTTACAGCATATATTCGATCTGCATCGTCTCGAAATTCTAAAAAAGTATCAGGAAATAGTAGAGATGCAGGCAGCTTATCAAAATAAAATGCATCAGGCGAAGCTTGGCAGCAGTGCTGATAAAATCAATGCCGATAATCAGGCGCAGGCTGTTAGCGGTATGATTGATGTTTACGAAAACTATCTGTCGCAAAATATTCCCGATCATTTGGTAAAACAATATTGGAACATTCCGTACGCTGATGCCGTTTTACCCAGTCTGTCTACAATAAATGCCGATAATCTTCTAAAAGAAGAAGAAGTCTTGGTACAGATGCAGAAAGATCTTATAAGCAGCAGGCACAAACCCGGCGACAAACCAAGTTTGCGTGCCAAGTTCAGATACAATTATTACGACAATGCAGAACAAACAGGCAGATCATTCGCAAGTGTGGGCGCTTCGCTGTCTGTACCTATCCGCTTTGGTAAAGACAATCAGTCTCTTGCGTACGAAATGGCTACGTATGACAATAATCTGTATGCCGAAAAATTAAAATTAAAAGACAGGCTAATTGCACAGCACAAAGATTTCTATCTGTTAAAAAACAAGTTGTTTCAGCTGCAAAACGAAATTTCGTATGTTGAAGCACTTTTAAAGAACGAAATAGAGGTTTATCAGCAACAGAACAAAAATTTCAGCCCTGCAAAATACATAGAGTATGCCGGTATGCTGGTTCAGAAAAAACTGGCTGTGTTAGATGTTAAGGAGCAGTTGTGCGAAAAGTATGTGATATTCCACACATTAAACGGTCTGAATAATGATGAGCAAATCAATCCATCTGAAGAAAATACCGACTATTTGGAAAGATGATTTCAAAACAATTGGTTGAAAGCCTTGTGCGATTTTTAACCGCTACAAATATCTTTTAAATGAATATTAAATTTGATAAAAAGGTTGTTTCGCAACCCGATATAAAGCCCGAACAAATTAAAAAACGCCGCTGGGATCGCTGGATTTATCTGGCAATCCTAATTTTTCTGGTACTATCTTTCGTTAAATGGTTAACCACACCCTGGTTCTTTAACTTTGCGCACGGTGTGCTGTTACAGCAGCAGTACGATGTACAGTTTGCAAACGATATCCGCATTCTAAATTACAACGTAGCCGAAGACCAGCAGGTTAAGGCAGGCGACACCTTGTTTCTGTACGAACGTTATGGGGGCGAACGCACTACTTACGCCCAAGATTCCATACAGATGGTACTTAAAAATCAAGACGGTAATTCTTCACTTATTGCCTTAAACAGCCAGATCGAAAAGAGGAGACTGTTTTTGATAGATCTTGAAAAAAGACTAAAATATTGGAAAGCCGAAAGGCTGCAGAAAGAGAAACTGGTTTACCTTAATGTAATAACTTCTAACGAACTGGCAAACGTAGACCGATCTATAGACGATGTTCAATATCAGATTGCAACTGTAAAGGCAGAATACCAGGTACTTTTAAATGAACAAGAACAGATAAAGTCTGGATTGCAGGGGAGCAGCGATCTTAATTTTAGAAGTTTGAATGTAACCCACCAAAAAACTGCGTTTACAGCTCCGGTCGCTGGCAGGGTAGACAGGCTGCGTATTCCCGTACAACAAATTTGCTACAGGCAAGATAAGGTAATGTCCATCATACATCCCGAATATTATGTAAGGGCTTATATTGATGTGGAAGATCTTGACGATTTTAAAGTGGGCGATCACGTAGTTGTTGTACTGCCTTACGGATATGAGAACCTGCAAGGAACTGTACAAAAAATACATGCAGTTTCAGAACTTAGGGAAGAAGTGGTTTCCGAAAACACATTAAGCGATCAAAAACACGGTATAGTGGTGTATATCGTACCGGCAGCTAAAATGGGATGGGATAAACTAACGGTAAGCAACATTCCGGTAAAGATTAGAAAAGGAAGAATTAATTTATAAAACATAAAATAATGACAGACACCGTAATTGAAATTCATGGAAAAAAAGTGCTGCTT
>Ga0256907_1000599_pt1 | contig 10275 bp, 8 predicted proteins | sample MC6MC0745MT_FD_186329 | JGI IMG/M metagenome (GOLD analysis project Ga0256907, IMG submission 186329) | Metatranscriptome of enriched soil aggregate microbial communities from Iowa State University, Ames, United States - MC6-MC0745-MT... | ecosystem: Environmental > Terrestrial > Soil >... | reverse complement strand
CTCTCCAGATGGAATTGTGTAACGATTACTTTCTTGATGTAGCGTCATTTTTTTCCTCCTTTAGTCGTCCTAGCTTCTGTTCACTTTATGCGGACAACCTTCAAAGCATGACAACTTTATTTAAGTTGTGTCATACTTTCACCTACAAAAAGAAAGGCAGGACAACAATAGGAGGGCTAGAAAATAAATTTAGCTTTAATCCTCATCATCAATAAATTCAGGCTCAATCTTTTCAAGTCGTTCTTCTTTCAAAATGGTAAACATTTTTGCTGCATCTTCTTTTTTCACAGTATCACGTATTTCTTCTACACGTGCCGTTACTATTTTTTGACCAAAACGGATAGCAAGCTCATCACCAGCTTTCACTGTACTACTTGCTTTTGCAATCTTTTCATTGATTGTAATACGTCCTTGATCGGCCACTTCTTTGGCTAAAGTACGGCGTTTTATTAAACGGGATACTTTTAAAAACTTATCTAATCTCATAATCTTACTCCTTTTCTAGTTGCTTTGCTTCATTCCAAAATGCATCTAATTGTTCTAATGTAAAATCGGAAAATGGTTTTCCACTTGCCTTTACCTGTTGCTCAACATAACCAAAACGTCTTGCAAATTTCTCATTTGCATGTAGCATGGCTTCTTCTGGTGATAATTTATAGAAACGTGCTAAGTTTACTAATGTGAACAATACATCGCCAAATTCATCAAGACGGGACGCATTAGAGCCTTTCGTCACTTCATGGCGAAATTCCTGCCATTCCTCGGTAAATTTATCCCATGCTCCCTCCACATCTGGCCAATCAAAGCCCACTTTTGCAGCTCTTTTTTGATAATTGTAGGCTGTCTGTAATGCCGAAGATGCTCTATATTCTTCGTCTAATAAAGGTTTGTCGCTAGTTTCTTTTTCCTCAGCTTTAATAGCCTCCCAATTAGCCACAACATCATCTGCATCTTCTACTGCAACATCCCCAAAAACGTGCGGATGGCGGCGAATCATTTTTTTACTAATCGAAGCTAACACATCTTCAAGTGTAAAATAACCTTGATCTTCTCCAATTTGTGCATGCAAAAATACTTGTAACAACACATCACCAAGTTCCTCAATCATAGCAAAATCATCCTCAGCATCGACCGCAGCCAAGTATTCATGTGCTTCCTCAAGTAAATATTTTTTCAACGACTCATGTGTTTGCTTTTGATCCCAAGGACAGCCATTTGGACCTCTCAGCGTTGCAATGATTTGACGGAATGTTGTCCAATCTCTTAATGACTCCTCCTGTGATTTTACAGGTGGTACATAGACTGTTGTTAAATTATTTACTTCTACACTTTGATCGAGTTCATAGAGTGGCACTGTGACAATCTGTTCCTGTGAAGATCCAGCCGCTGTCACAACTGTCACAGGATACTCATCATCATATTTCTCCATCAACGTTAACTTCACTTCTGATGCACTGAATGTATCGTATACTTGAGCGATCAAGATATGCTGACGCATGTTAATGTCATGCATTGAAAAACTAGTACCATCAAGTAATTGAAAGCCTTCAATTGGATCTATTTTTAACGCACCAAAAATGGGATCTAAGAAACTCTGACCACCCTCAATGACTAGCTCAATTTTCCCTTCATTTGCGGCTGCAATAAGTAATTGCACTGTTTGCTCTGCAACTAGTGGATGCCCTGGCACAGCATACATAACATCCTCAACAGCGGTAGCTTCTATAAGTGAATCAGCTATTTCTGCATACACAGGTTGAAATGTATCGTGTTTTTCATAAACGTCGTCAAAACTTTCAAATCCCACACCCTCTGCTGCTAATTCCTCTAAAACCGGATGATCCACTGTTCGTACATATAATTTTTTAGCAGCCTTTAATTTTTTATAAACACCCATTTGCAGCTGATTAAAGTCACCTGCACCTAAACCAATAATTGTTAATGTATTCAATATTACACCTACTTCCTTGAATTTAGCCAAAGTTGGTAAACAGCCATTCTACGTCCAAACGGCAGTAAATACCATTCTTTTTCTATTAGTACTCTTTTCTTTGCAATAATTGTTAGCATAACAAACGCCCCAATAGATACTGCTGTCAAACCCGCCACCATGGCTATCATACGTGAAGACATCAAATGGTTTAACAAGGACGATACTAGCTGTAACCATATAAGAACGACGATTGTCATACTGAAGGAGGCTATACCTACTTTTTTATAAAATGCGCCTGAAGCTAATTGAATGCCAGTCAATGTTTTTAAATAAATAATTAGCAAGGTTGCTGTTAATAATAATCCTATATCGTTTGCGATGGCAGCTCCTAGTACACCTAATCCACCAATTAAACGTACATTTAATATAATTTTTATTAGAAAACCAATTATGAGAAATAAAGCTGGTTTTTTTAATTTTCCATAGCCTTGTAAGATCGCTGTAAATGTAAGGATAATCGACAAAGGGACAATTTGAAATACATAGACAATCAATACCTCCGATAAGGAATTGGTTTTAAAAAGCATTTCATTTACATAAGGCATAACTAGCATTAAGCCTAGTGCTGCAGACCAGCCGAACAGGACGGATGCTTTGTATGTTAATTGTATGAATGGCACTGCACTACGTCCCGCTTGTTTTTTCGACAAATGGGCGACAAGTGGCACAATGGCCAACGACAATGAGGATGCAATGACAACACCTAGTTGAACTAACGGTTGTCCTCGATCATAAATACCCTTCGTTTCCTTTGCAATTGTAGGAGTCATGCCATTATCAATTAATGAAGAATAGATTGTAAATGAATCGACCAATTGATAGCCAAGTAGTAGTAGACCACTCATACTGACACTCAAGCTGAGCCAAGTGACCTCTTTAATGATAGGTAAACTTGGATTACGTTGTAGATGTTGTTTAACTTGCAGTAGACCAAATCGTTTATATGAGATATAAGCAAGTAATAGCAAGGCTGTAATTTCTCCAATTACTGTACCGATAACAGCCATTTTTCCTGCACCATAAAGAGATTTAGTCGTTGTCATAATAAGAAAGGTACCTGCTAATATGACAGTTACTCTCACTGCTTGTTCAAGTACTTGGGCATAAGCAATAGGCTCCATAATTGCTCTAGATTGAAAGCTACCTTTTAAAATAGCCAGCGCCGGCATAACCAATACTACTAAGGAGCCTGTACGAATAAGTGGTGCTAATTGAATATCTCCCATTAAATGGGCAATCTTTTCAGCACCTCCAAATAAAATGGCAAAAAACAGTAGTGATAATACCGTTAAATACCTGAAAACTACCTGTGTTATAGTGCGACGTCTTTCATCACGTTCTATTGTATCAACAATACAATCATTGTCTGCAAGCATTTTAGAAATGGCTATAGCAAAGCCACTAGATGTCCAAACAACGAAGATTGAAATAACTGGATATACCTGTTGATAGATATAAAAGCCTTCATCACCTACTAGATTTTGAAAAGGCACACGGTAAATGGCACTAAGAACTTTTACAATAAGGGCTGCTATCGTCAATAAGGCGGCACCCTTCATGTAGCTTTTCATACCAAAACGTTGCGACATAAATTGCCCTCTTTCCTTCTTAACAATGCCAATAGTATAGCATATCTCAAAAGTTTGACGTGCAAGGTGGCATTACTGTTCCTATAATGATTCATCCTTATGTACGCAAAAAAGTTATTGTTCAGCCTTAAAGGTCATCGCAATAACTTTTCCATGCATTAACTATTCATTTGTTTTGCTAAGAAGTTTGCAGCTGTTTCCACTACTTTGACTTCTACCTCACCAACAAAGTGTACTTTAGACAAGACGATAATACAGCCTATTGGGTCACCATTCACCATAATAGGTGTCGCACAATATGATTTTACTTGCTCATATTGTCCAGGGACAATTTCAATCGTTGTCTCCATTTTTTCTATTTTTGTGGAGCGTTCGTCCATAAAGCTTTCCGCAAAGGACGTAATGCGACGATTTATATATTCCTTTTTCCCTATCCCTGCAACAGCGATTACTTCATCACGGTCAGTGACAAATGCTGGTGTGCCCATCGTTTCATAAAGTGTTTCAACATATTCTCTTGCAAATTCCCCCAAATCATTGATGGGAGAATATTTCTTTAAAATGACTTCGCCTTCACGGTCCGTATAAATTTCAAGCGGGTCGCCTTCACGAATACGTAGCGTCCTACGAATTTCTTTTGGAATAACTACACGCCCTAAATCATCAATACGACGAACAATTCCTGTTGCCTTCATTCTAATGCCTCGCTTTCGCTACAATGAAATTTTAATTCAATGATAGTATGGTTTTTATTTGAGCAATCTATGCAAAAACTGAAGAAAAAGGATTTCACAACCATCAATCAATTTTTTTCAAAAAACGGTATTACATCAATCAACTCTTTATTAGATTACCCAAGGAATAAGTTTCTATAATTAATTCATAAAAAATATTGGAAAAAATCAATTATTCCTGTGAGCAAATATGTTAGAGATGATGATTACTGAAGCAACATGAAAAAGGCTAATCTTATCTTTTATGGTAAAAGATAAGATTAGCCTTTTAACTACTATGGCTGCTTTTTTGCTTTATCAATAATTTGCATTAGCTCTTCCAACATATCAAAGGGTTGATATTTCCCACTCTTGCGTTCATCTATTGTTAATTTTAACTGCATGCCATCCATACCAAAACCAACAGCACGCTCGAATTTCATTGATTCTTCAATAATCTTACTGCCATCGACACTGGCCGTCCCTTGTTCTGACAATAGTATTGTAATAAGTTTTTGCTTCTCCTTTACAGATACTACTCCCGCACCTAAGCCCCAAACTTTCATTCGTGCTATTCGAAGTAAACGCTCTGTTTCAATTGGAAGATCGCCAAATCGATCCTCTAATTCCTCCATGATTTCGTCATACTCCTCCACCTGATCCATGGCTTTAATTCGTTTATACATTTGGATCTTTTGATAACCATCTGGAATGTAAGCGTCTGGAATATAAGCATCAATACTCAGCAAAATTTCTATATCTGGCTTTTCTTCTTTTTTCACGCCCGTTTGACGTTCCGCGATGGCATCCTGAAGCATTTGTGAATATAAATCAAAGCCAACTGAATCAATAAAGCCATGTTGCTGCGCTCCAAGTAAGTTTCCTGCGCCCCGAATAGATAAATCTCGCATCGCAATTTTAAAGCCTGAGCCAAGCTCTGTAAATTCTTTAATTGCTTGTAAACGTTGCTCCGCTACATCTGTCAGAACTTTGTCGCGTTGGTACATAAAATATGCATAAGCTACTCTGTTAGAACGTCCAACGCGCCCGCGTAATTGGTAGAGCTGTGCTAAGCCCATGCGATCAGCATCATGGACTATTAATGTATTTACATTCGGTATATCGACACCAGTCTCGATAATCGTTGTCGTAACAAGCACATCATAATCGCCCTCTAAAAAGGCTAAAATTACGGATTCTAGCTCTGACTCAGTCATTTTTCCATGAGCAAAGCCTATCCGTGCTTCAGGGACCAGCACTTGAATCTCCTCAACCCTTCGAGCCATATCCTCTACCCGATTATATAAATAAAATACTTGTCCGCCACGTGCCATTTCCCTCTCAATAGCTTCTCGTACTAATGCGCCGCTATGCTCCATCACATATGTTTGAACTGGGAAACGATTAGCAGGAGGCGTCTCAATAACAGATAAATCCCGGACCCCTACCATGGACATATGAAGTGTCCTTGGGATGGGTGTAGCTGTTAAAGTTAAGACATCGACATTTGTCTTTAACTGCTTAATTTTTTCCTTATGCGTCACACCAAAACGTTGCTCTTCATCCACAATTAGCAGACCAAGGTCTTGGAAAATTAAATCTTTAGATAAAATACGGTGTGTTCCAATAACTATATCGACTCGGCCCTCTTTTAAGCCCTTTAATGTAGCTGTTTGCTCCTTTTTCGTCCGGAAGCGAGATAACAATCCAACATTAATGGCAAAGTCCTGAAAGCGCTCACGAATAGTCTCATAATGTTGCTGAGCTAGAATAGTTGTAGGGACAAGGAATGCCACTTGCTTTCCATCTTGAATAGCCTTAAATGCGGCACGAATGGCCACCTCTGTTTTACCATAGCCTACATCACCACAGACTAAACGGTCCATAGGGCGTTCACGTTCCATATCTCGTTTTACTTCAACAATTGAACGTAGTTGATCTTCTGTTTCTTCATAGGGGAACATCGCTTCAAAATTACGCTGGTCATCGTTATCAGGTGTAAAAGCATGCCCTTTCTCTGCTTCACGCTTTGCATACAGCTTTATTAAATCATCCGCAATATCCTGTACAGCAGAGGATACCTTCGCTTTCGCCTTTTTCCACTCTGCTCCACCTAATTTATGTAGCTTTGGTTCTCGATCCTCTGACGCCACATATTTTTGGATTAAGTCTATTTGCTCTACGGGTACATATAATTTATCGTCTGCACGATATCGAATATGCAGGTAATCCTTATGTGTACCATTAACCTCTAATGTCTCTACACCAATATATTTACCAATCCCATGATGAACATGTACAACATAATCACCTGGCTTAATTTCCGTATAACTTTTAATACGTTCAGCATTGGTCATTTTTTGTGTGCGTGCTTTTTTCTTTGCCTGCTGTTTAAAGAGCTCGTCTTCTGTTACAATAGCTAAACGCTGTAGGGGCAATTCAAAGCCACTCGACAAGCCACCATCTACAATATAAATACCAGGTTCTGTTGGCTCACCTATCGCTGTATGAATATCGTATTCTTCAAGCATTTGCTGAACTCTTTTCACTCGTTCTTTATCCCTTGCTATGATGAGAACTGTAAATTTGCCAAGTAACCAGCGTTCAACCTCACTTTGAAGCAAGGACATTTGTCCATGAAATTGCTGCATTGGCTTGCAAGAAAAGTTGGTTGTTTTAGTAAACGTAATCCCTGCAAATGTTCGCGAAAATAATGAAAATGAAAGCTTTTGTTGTGACAACATCGCCAATATTTCTTTTAATGAGAAGGCAGGTTTGACATCATGAACCATTTTTCCCTCTTCGATTAAAGATAAAAACCATTCATCCTCTTCACGTTCCCATGCATCCATTACCTCTTGAATACGTCCAAGTTCGTCAAAAAGCACAATACCATCATGTTCAAAGTAATCTCCCAAAAAGGCTGTTTTATCGTATAATAATGAACCATATTTGTTTACATAATCAGGTAAATTTCCTTGCTGTAGCAACTCAATATCATATTGAATATGCTGATACAGAAGTTCTTTTGTCTCCTGCTTTTTCACCTTCTTTAGGCTGGCTGCTAATGCCACTTCTAAACGGTCTGCTAATGCCTGTCTTTCTGATTTCGTAAGAATGACCTCAGAAGCAGGAAGAATACGAATTTTTTGTAATTTATCAATAGAACGTTGGTCATCTGCTGAAAATGTTCGTATGGAATCAACCTCTGTATCAAATAATTCAATACGAATTGGTGATTCTAAATAAGGTGGATAAATATCTAAAATTCCCCCACGTAATGCGAACTCTCCAGGTGATGTCACCATTGAATTCCGTACATAGCCCATCTCAACTAACGTTTGCAACCATTTATCAATTTCAACATCTTCGCCTAATGCGGTTTGTAAAAAATAATGTAGCCAGTGTTCTTTTGGTTGCATTATTTTACGTAGACCAGCCACAGGTATTACATATACGGCTTTCTCCCCTCTAGCTAAGCAATCGAGCGTCGCGATTCGCTCCGCGCGAAGTTCTGGTGAAGCCACAGAAAGATCAGCTGCAATAAATTCATCCGCAGGGTAATAGTGAACATGTTCCTCGCCTAATAGTCCAGCAAGCTCATCCACCATTTTTTGTGCCTGCAATAGATTAGGAGAGATAATGTAGATTGGCTTCTTTACATATTCAAATAACACATCAACCATTACTGGGCGTGCGCTTCCTGTTAAACCTGTTATAAGCTGTGATGCAGTTTGACCGCTCTGAATTTCCTTTAAAAATGATGTAATATGTTTATCTTGCGACACAAGCTGTCGTAAAACCTCCACAGTCAAAAGCTCCTTTCAGCATAAATTCTATATTTTTATTTCTATTATTCTAGTGTTATTTTACATATCTCTATTAATGGCTGTTTTATGAAATGGAAAAAGCCTTGAACACACATAAGTGTGTCAAAGCATCCTTCCAATTATTGAATCCATTTATTGAGTGCGTGATAATCTGGATATTGTCTCAGCGAATCCTCACATTGCTCACAAATGCAGTGCACAGTCGTTTGACCATGTTGATCTTTCTCAACATAATCATCCGCTTCTCCCAATTCGAAAATATGCAGCTTTCGAATTGTATCATCTGCATCAAATGGTAGTGTCCCTATTTCTACTTCACAATGCCGACATCGATAGCGAACTGACATCTCCAAATCATCCTCCTTTAAGCAACTTTCTACTTAAAGTATAGACATTTATAAAAAGGATTATGCACTTTTCACTGTCATCCTCATTGCAATAACTTGAAAATTAGAGAATTAATTTTTACCTGTAGCTAAGACTATTCACTACAAATATTAGCTGTAATAATAGTGTAAGGCAGTTCATTACTCACCTTACACCATGCCAATTATCCAAAAACTTTAACAGAAATTTTATTACTTCCATCTATTTGCTTGCGTTAAAGTGATTCATCACATCAAGAAACGGCTTTGAAAGAGATGCTTCAACAGCGTTTACAGAATTTACAATGGCGTCTTGCATAAGAACTTGGTCTTCCTTCGAAAATTTAGCTAAGACATAGTCTGCTACCTTCATGCCCGCTGGCGGGCGATTAATGCCCACTCGAATACGATTAAATTCCTGAGTGCCTAAATGTTGAATTAATGATTTAATGCCGTTATGACCACCTGCACTCCCTTTTTGTCGCAGACGTAATTTACCTGTCTCTAAATCCAAGTCATCATAAATGACAATTAAATCTTCTACCTCTATGTCAAAATAGTCCATTAGAGGACCAACACATTCCCCTGATAAATTCATATATGTTAATGGTTTAACAAGTAGAACCTTTCCTTCTGGTCGATGTACAGTTGTGTACATCCCGTTAAATTTTGAATTTGTTAAAGGTGTTCCCCATTTTTCTGCTAACGCATCAATAACATCAAAGCCGATATTATGTCTTGTATGCTCATAAGGTTTACCTGGGTTTCCTAAACCAACGATAATTTTCATAAGTACCTCTCTTCTTTCAAATCTAATAGTCATTATTTTACCATATAGCATGCCTAGAAAGCATTTTGTACAATTGTTAAAAGGCATAAAAAATAAGGCTAACAAGAAAGCTATAGCCTTCTTATTAGCCTTAAGCGTATTTACTTTTATACTGACTCTTGCCCTTCTTCATTTTCTATAGTCTCTTCCTCTACAGAAACAGGCGCCACAATGGTTACTAACATATAATCATCTTCACTAATAATTTCAACAGGTGTAGCATCGCGAATATCTGCTACTGTTAGGGATTCCCCAATTTTCAACGATGAAATGTCCACATCAATTGATTCGGGTAACTCTGTTGGCTTTACTTTAACTTTTAATTCTAAGTTAGGCTGCATTAAAATACCGCCCTCACTCACACCAACTGACTGTCCAAGTAATTTAATCGGGACATCAGCTTCTAGCTCTTCTGCCATATTAATGGCTAAAAAGTCAATATGATTTACTTCATCTTTCAATGAACATTGCTGAATCTCTGACACAACAGCATTCACCTTTTTCCCCTCTAACTCTAGCGAAAACACACTATTTTGCCCATTTTTTTGAATGGACTTTTTAAAATCTTTTGCAGCAATAGAAATTGGGGTTGAATCTACTTTGTAGCCGTAAATAACTGCAGGAATGGCTCCCCCTTTTCTAAGTTGGGTTAATGTTGAACGATGCCCAGTTTCGCGCTTTGTAACACTTAATACTGTACTCATACTTCTTTATTCCCCTTCCAAGAAAATTATTTACGCCTCAACAATAATTCGTTGTAGGCTATGATAATACTTAGCTCTATTTGTTTAAGGTAGAGTAAATATTATTAAGACACATTATTATTATACCCCTTTGTGAGAAGGCTCACACATAAAACACTCATCTATTTCTTCGTCTTGATGAAATAGTGTCCAATTTATATAGAAAAGACCAATCTACTCAAAGAGTAGATTGGTCTTTTACTTACAATATTT
>Ga0256907_1000584_pt1 | contig 10408 bp, 11 predicted proteins | sample MC6MC0745MT_FD_186329 | JGI IMG/M metagenome (GOLD analysis project Ga0256907, IMG submission 186329) | Metatranscriptome of enriched soil aggregate microbial communities from Iowa State University, Ames, United States - MC6-MC0745-MT... | ecosystem: Environmental > Terrestrial > Soil >... | reverse complement strand
CCGGTATCAATCATGTTTCAGTTGCCCCGGGTCCCCTCATTCCCGGCCGACCGCCGTCGGCAGTGTGCCAAGCTGGCATAGCGGGTGGACACGACCCCCGCAGCCCAGCCGACCCGGCAGAGGGTTGCCAACGACGCACGGCAGGACAGGAACCCCCATCAGTAAGCAAGGAAACACCGAGCACAGCGCACGCAAGCGGAAGAGTTCCGCTCTTGCCGTGCCCGCAATGGTGTCTGTCCTGCTGCTGACAGGCTGCATCGCAGACGGGGCGGGAAGCCAGGTTTCGTCCAGCTCCCCTTCACTGTCCGTGCAGGAGGCCCCTGCAAGCAACGCTCCCTTGGAAACCACGCAGGCTTCCACGAAAATTCCGGTGTACTGGATCGGCCGCAGCAAGGACGAGGTCTACCTGTATCGCGAGTTCAGGGACATCGACGGTGACGACAACCCCGTGACCACCGCCCTGCGGATCATGATGGCGGAAAAGCCACTGGACCATGATTTCTTCACGCCGTGGCAGCAACCAAGCAACCTCGCTACCTCCATTTCCGGCAAGAACGTCATCACGGTCGACATCTCCCGAGACGCCTTTAATTCGAACCTCGATGCTGTCATGGCGCAACGGGCAGTTCAGCAGCTGGTCTACACGGCCACTGCCGCCGCTTCTTCGTCGGGCCTGATCAATTCCGGCCAACAGATCCAGGTGGTCATCCTGGTGGACGGCCACCCCGACTACATGGCATTCGGGCAAGTGAAGCTGGGACAACCGATGGCGCGCGACGCCTCACTGGTGGCACCGCTGTGGATCATCGATCCGCAGGAGGATGTCACCCTGCCGCCGGGCGCGGTGAAGTTCAATGGCCGCAGCACCGACAGCTCCAAACCCATCGCCTGGCAGATCCTGAGTGACAACGGCAAGGGCGAGAAAACGGGCTTGCTCAACGGCCAAGCCAAGCCAACGGGCGAGCCGGGCCAGTACGGCGTCTTCACTTTCGGCGCAACGTTGAAGGCCGGCAAGTACGAGCTGAGGGTGTCCCAGGTGGATGCCACCGGCAACGTCATCGACTCCAGTACCGACACGCGGCTGTTCAGCGTCGGCTAAGACTCGACAGCGTCCTACCAGCGACCCAGGACATCACTGGCGAGAACGACGGCGGCGGGTCCCGCCGTCGACGACCGCAGGACATGGTGCCCCAGCAGTGCCGTAACAGCCCCGGCGTCACTGAGCCGGGTGACTTCTCGCGGTGAGATTCCGCCCTCAGGCCCAACGATCAGGAGGACCTCACGGGGTGGGCCTTGATCTGGACCTTGCGGCATGCCCGATTCCTCCAGGACGGTCCGCAGGGGGTTCTTGGCGTCCTCGTGAAGGATGATGGCCAGGTCCGCGGCAGCGACGGATTTCGCCAATGCCGCAGTATCCACGACCGGGCGGACCTCGGGGATGTGCGACCTCCGGGCCTGCTTCGCGGCGGCGGCAACCACCGACTGCCATTTGGCGTGGGCCTTGGCCGCGCGATCACCCTTCCAACGGACAATGGAGCGTTCGGACTGCCACGGGACCACTGCGTCGATGCCGAGTTCAGTGGCCGTTTCGGCGGCAAGTTCGTCACGGTCCCCTTTGGCCAGCGCCTGGACGAGGACCAGGCGAATGGCTGGTTGCTCCTCGAACACCACGTCTGAGGCCGTAACGGCCAAGGTGCCCGAACCAACCTCGGAGACCGTGCCCGTCAACCGGGCGCCGGCACCATCGGCGATGTCCACCTGTTCGCCAACGGCCAGCCGCTTGACGGTGACCGCGTGGCGTGCCTCCGGACCCTCCAGGACGAAGACAGAACCGGGCCCCAGGTGGCTGAGGTTGCCGGCCTGGGTGAAGAAGACGGGGTTGCTCACCGCTACAGGTTACCGAGCTTGTCCCGCAGTTTGGCGAACATGCCACCGCTGGCAACCAGCTTTCCCTCGGTGAACTGTTCTCCACGCAGTTTGGCGAGCTGCTGGAGCAGCTCCTCCTGGGCGGCATCTAGCTTTGTCGGCGTCTCCACGTGCAGGTGCACCTTGAGGTCGCCTCGGCCGTAGCCGCGAAGGTGGGTCACACCCAGGCCGCGAAGAGTGATGATCTCGCCCGACTGGGTTCCCGCCTTGACGTCGATGTCCTGCGCGCCGTCGAAGGTGTCCAGCTGGAGTTCGGTACCCAAGGCAGCGGCTGTCATCGGCACGCTCAGAGTGGCGTGCAGGTCGTCGCCTTCACGCATGAACATGGAATCGTTGTTGACACGGATTTCGACGTAAAGGTCGCCGGCAGGACCGCCCGCGGGGCCGGCTTCGCCTTGGCCGGACAACTGGATCCTGGTGCCGGTGGCCACACCGGCAGGAACCTTGATGGTGAGGGAACGACGGCTGCGGATGCGGCCCTGTCCGCTGCATTCGTTGCAGGGATCCTTGATGACCGTCCCGAAGCCCTCGCAGGAGCCACACGGTGCCGTGGTCATGACCTGGCCGAGGATGGACCGGACAGCCCGCTGGACCTGGCCGCTGCCACCGCAGATGTCACAGCGTTCAGGATGGGTACCGGGGCGGCAGCAGCTGCCATCACAGGTGGGGCAAACCACCGCCGTGTCGACTTCGAGCTTCTTGTTGACGCCGAATACTGCGTCCTTGAGGTCGATCCGGACGCTGATCAGTGCGTCCTGGCCTCGCCGGACCCGGGAGGCCGGCCCGCCGTGGCCGCCACCGCCGCCAAAGAAGGTGTCAAAAATGTCCTGGAAGGCGAAGCCCTGGCCGGAATAGCCGCCGCCGAAGCCGTTTTCTGTTCCGTTTTCATTGCCGGTGGCGTCGTAGACACGGCGCTTCTGCGGGTCCGACAACACCTCGTAGGCGTGGGTCACTGCCTTGAACTGCTCCGCGACATCTTCTCCGGGGTTGACGTCCGGGTGAAGTTTCCGCGCCAACTTGCGGTACGCCTTTTTGATCTCTTCCCCGGTGGCTTCCGGCGAGACTCCCAAAACGTCATAGTGGCTGCTCAAAGTCGGTATCTCTTCCTTGTTGTACTGCGGATGTTTCCTCGGGCCGGCGTTCAGCCGCCGAGAATGCGGGAAAGGTATCTGGCCACGGCCCGGACTGCGGCCATGGTGGTGGGATAGTCCATGCGGGTGGGGCCAAGGATCCCTACCTTGGCTCCAGACCCGTAGCCCGTGGCTACGACGGAGGCTTCAGCCAAACCGTCGTATGGGTTCTCCCGGCCAATGCTCACTGTCACGCCGCGCGGATCATCGCCCATATCGGACAACAACCGAAGCATGACGACTTGTTCCTCAAGGGCTTCCAGTACCGGGCCGATGCTCAAGGGGAAATCAACGTTGGAGCGGGCCAGGTTGGCGGTGCCCGCCATCAAAATGCGCTCTTCGCGGCTATTGTCGCTCAGTGACTGCAGGCCGTGGGCGAGGGTCTGGGCCAGGCCGCGAAGCTCGGGCGGGCAGAGAGCTACAACCGATGGCAGCACCTGTGGAAGGAGGTCCAGTTGCGTTCCGGCGATACTGCCGAGGAAACGCGACCTCAGCAGCATCAAGGCCTCGTTGGCAACATCGGATCCGGCATCAATGACCTTCTGGCCCACGCTGCCAGTGTCCGCGATGAGGACGACGAGGACCTGTTTGGGTGCCAGCAACACGAACTCGACGTGGCGGACGACCGCCCGGCTGGAGTGCGGGTACTGCACGACGGCGACCTGGTTGGTCAGCTGGGAAAGGAGCCTTACGGTCCGCTCCAGGATGTCATCCACATCATCCGGACCCTCCAGGAGGGAATGGATGGCACGGCGTTCCGCCGCGGAGAGTGGCTTGACCTGGGAAATGCGGTCCACGAACAGGCGGTAGCCCTTGTCGGTGGGAATGCGACCTGCGCTGGTGTGGGGCGCAGCGATGAGGCCCTCCTCTTCCAGGACAGCCATGTCATTCCGGATGGTGGCACTCGACACACCCAGGTGGTGGCGCTCAACAAGGGCCTTGGATCCAACAGGTTCCCGGGAATGCACGTAGTCTTCAACGATGGCACGCAGCACTTCCAACTTGCGTGGCTCACTCATTGCTCCACCTCCTGACGACTTCCGTGGTCATGGCGACCGGTCACTGCGGCCCGCCCAACGGGCCTCCGCACTTAGCACTCAACATGCCCAAGTGCTAACAAGTCTATTATGGGCCACCCCGTTGCTAGCATTGAAAACGCCCGCATTCAGCTTCCAGCGTGCAGGCTCGGCAGCTTCGCAGCCAAACGGCTCCCCACCCATCCAAGTACTCAAAGGTAGGAAATATCCCTTGGCTTTCGACAACTGGGGTCCACAGGATCTGTCCGCTCCCGCCAAACGCCAACTCCCCGAGGTAGCGGTGCAGCGGGGAATGGTCCTCGAAGACGTCCAGTCCGGCTGGGTGGGCGAAGTGACCCGGGTCGAGAAAACCGGCGGCATGCACATCGTGTCCCTTGAGGACAGGCGTGGAAAGTCCAAATCGTTCCAGTTGGGATACGGCTTCCTGCTTGAAGGCCAGCCCATCCGACTGATGCCTCCAGCAGCCCGGCAGCCGGCGTCGGCCGTCCAACCGGGCCGAACAGCCTCCGGTTCCGTGAGGGTGCAAGGCCAGCGCGCACAGGTGGCCAAAGCCAGCCGCATCTGGGTGGAAGGAAAGCACGACGCCGAACTCGTCGAGAAGGTCTGGGGTGACGATCTTCGGGTGGAGGGCATCGTCGTTGAACCGTTGCATGGCGTGGACGACCTCGCTTCAGCCATTGCGGATTTCAACCCTGGACCGGACCGCCGGCTCGGGATCCTGGTAGACCACCTCGTCGAGGGGTCGAAAGAATCCCGCATCGCCGCCGACGCCATGGCATGTCCCGGGGCCGCGGGAAACGTCCTCATTGTGGGACATCCTTACGTGGATGTGTGGCAAGCCATCAGGCCCAAGGTCCTGGGCATCGAGAAGTGGCCCACGGTTCCGCGCGGCATGGATTGGAAGACGGGCATCCTCCGTGCCTTCGGCTGGCCCCATGAGACCGCCGAGGACGTCGGATTGGGCTGGCAAAGGCTACTCGGGGCCGTACGGAGTTACGCGGACCTTGAAGCATCCCTGCTGGGCCGCGTTGAGGAAGTCATCGACTTCCTGACGGTCCCGTGAAGCACCGTCCCTGAATCAGTGCAACCGGAGTGCCACCGGGGAGTTGGTCCGGAGAAGCGGGCTGGTGCCGGTATTCTGGGACAGCAACACCGCAGCATCTTTACAGCAAAGGGAAGACACCGTGGCAGAGAACGCTCCTGAAGAACCGGGCAGCGCCGCAGGGCGGCCCCAGTACCATGGCGCGCCAGCCAATGCACTACCCCTGACGGCCGGCGAAGACCGGCAATGGGCCACGCTGGCGCACTTTGGCGGCATCCTTGGCTGCCTGCCTTCCCTGCTGATCTACCTGATCTTCCGGGACCGGGGACCCTTCACGGCACAGGAGTCCAAGGAAGCGCTGAACTTCACCCTTCCCCCGACCATCGCAGCGGTGCTGGCCAACATCCTCGTCCTGCTTCCGGTCGTGGGCAACGTCTTCGCCGTCATCGCGACCGGCATCTGGGTAGCGCTGACATGCTTCTCCGTCTCCGCGGGAATCCGCGTGAACCACGGCCAGCCGCACCGCTACAAACTCAACTTGCGCTGGATCAAGTAGCAGCCTGACCGGCAGGAGGGTCCGGGCAGTGCTGCCAAACGGCCGTGATGCTCAGTCCGGGAGGATCCTGCGGACCACTGCGTCTGCCAGCAGGCGACCCTTCAGGGTCAGGACCAAACGGCCCTTGAAGGCTTGGATCGGATCCACCAATCCGTCTGCGATCAAACCTGCCATGGCGTGCCGGCCCACGGCGTCCAAGGCATCCACCGCCAGGCCTGTGCCCAGTCGGGCCTCGAGCATGATGCGTTCGACCTCGCGCGTCTCAGTATCCAACGTTTCCCGGCCTGCCGCAGGCGAGCTTCCCGCTCCCAGCCGTGATGCGTAAGCAGTTGGGTGCTTGACGTTCCACCAGCGCACACCACCTACATGGGAGTGCGCTCCGGGACCAACACCCCACCAGTCATCTCCACGCCAGTACGCGAGGTTGTGTCGGCATGCCTGCTCCGGGGAACGGGCCCAGTTGCTGACCTCGTACCAGCCCATTCCCGCCGCCGAGATCAGTTCGTCAGCGAGTTCGTACTTGGCGGCATGATCGTCGTCGTCGATGCCGGGCACCTCGCCGCGCCGGATCTGGGCAGCAAGCTTGGTGCCGTCCTCAACGATCAAGGCGTAGGCGCTGATATGGTCCGGGGCGTACGACAAGGCCGTTTCGAGGGAAAGCCTCCAGTCCTCCATGGACTCCCCCGGGGTCCCATAGATGAGGTCCAGGCTGACGGCGAGTCCGGCGTCGCGGGCCCACTGCACCACCAAGGGAACGCGGCTGGGGGTGTGTGTACGGTCCAGCACTTTCAGGACATGCGGAACCGCGGACTGCATCCCAAAAGATACCCGGGTGAATCCAGCGTCCGCCAGCAGCTTCAACGATTCGGGCGTGACGGAATCAGGATTGGCTTCGGTGGTCACTTCCGCGCCGGGCTCCAGCCCCCACATCCCCACGGCGGCGCGCAGGATCCTTGCCAGGTCTTCGGCCGGAAGCAAGGTGGGAGTTCCGCCGCCGAAGAAGACGGTGCTCAGGGGACGCGGAGGAAGCAACGAGGACTCGAGTGCCGAAGCGGCGAAGTCGAGCTCCGAAATGGCGGTGCTGGCATAAGCGTCCTGTGAGGCGCCACCGCCCAGTTCCGTCGCGGTGTAGGTATTGAAATCGCAATAGCCGCAACGCACGGCACAAAAAGGGATATGGACGTACAGCCCGAACTTACGGTGCTCGACGCCCGCCAGCACCTGCGGAGGCAGAATGCCATCCACAGGTGCTGGATCGCCCAAAGGAAGGACGCTGGGCATTTACTTCTTGGCCTTGTCCTTGGACTCGTCGGTGGTCAGGGCGGCGATGAACGCCTCCTGTGGCACCTCCACGCGGCCCACCATCTTCATGCGCTTCTTGCCTTCCTTCTGCTTCTCCAGCAGTTTGCGCTTACGGGTGATGTCACCGCCGTAGCACTTGGCAAGGACGTCCTTGCGGATGGCCCTGATGCTCTCACGGGCAATGATGCGCGATCCGATGGCTGCCTGGATGGGCACTTCAAACTGCTGGCGCGGGATGAGTTCGCGGAGCTTGCCCGTCATCATCACGCCATAGGCGTACGCCTTGTCACGGTGCGTGATGGCGCTGAACGCATCCACTTGCTCGCCCTGGAGCAGGATGTCGACCTTCACGAGATCGGCGACTTGCTCGCCATCGGCCTTCCAGTCCAGCGAAGCGTAGCCCCGGGTCTTGGACTTCAGGAGGTCGAAGAAGTCGAACACGATTTCAGCCAGCGGAATCCAGTAACGGAGCTCCACACGGTCCTCGGACAGGTAGTCCATGCCCTTCATCTGCCCACGACGGCTCTGGCACAGTTCCATGATGGAGCCAACAAACTCGTTCGGCGCAAGGATGGTGGCCGAAACCATTGGTTCGCGGACCTCGGAAATCTTTCCGGTCGGGTACTCACTGGGATTCGTCACGTGGACAACCTTCTTGTCCTCGAGCGTTACCTCATATTCCACGTTTGGAGCGGTGGAAATGAGGTCCAGGTTGTACTCGCGCTCAAGGCGCTCCCTGGTGATTTCCAGGTGGAGCAGTCCGAGGAAGCCAACGCGGAACCCGAAGCCCAGCGCAGCCGACGTCTCGGGCTCGTAAACGAGGGCGGCGTCGTTGAGCATCAGCTTTTCGAGGGCATCACGAAGCACCGGATAATCGGTGCCGTCCAGCGGGTAGAGCCCGGAGAACACCATGGGTTTCGCGTCGGCGTAACCGCTCAGGGACTCCGAAGCAGGTTTCGCCAAATTGGTGACAGTATCGCCAACCTTGGACTGGCGGACGTCCTTCACACCAGTGATCAGGTAGCCCACTTCACCCACGCCGAGACCCTTGGACGGGGTTGGTTCCGGGGAACTCACACCGATCTCCAGGAGCTCGTGCGTGGCCCGGGTGGACATCATCTGGATACGCTCACGGGGATGCAACATGCCATCAACCACCCGGACGTAGGTCACTACGCCCCGGTAGGTGTCATACACGGAGTCGAAGATCATGGCACGGGCCGGTGCGTCCGGGTCACCCACGGGTGCCGGAAGGTCCCGGACAATTTTGTCCAGCAGTGCCTCTACGCCCACGCCCGTCTTGCCGGAAACCTTGAGGACATCCTCCGGGTCGCCGCCAATCAGGTTTGCCAGCTCAGCAGCGTACTTCTCCGGCTGCGCCGCCGGGAGGTCGATCTTGTTCAGCACGGGGATGATGGTGAGGTTGTTTTCCATGGCCAAGTACAGGTTGGCCAAGGTCTGCGCCTCAATGCCCTGCGCCGCGTCGACCAGGAGAACCGCGCCTTCGCATGCGGCCAGGGAACGCGAAACCTCGTAGGTGAAGTCCACGTGGCCGGGGGTATCGATCATGTTCAGGGCGTAGCTGGTGCCATCGAGCTCCCAAGGCATGCGTACAGCCTGGGACTTGATGGTGATACCACGCTCACGTTCGATGTCCATACGGTCCAGATACTGGGCCTTCATGTCGCGTTGTTGAACGACGCCGGTGTACTGCAGCATGCGGTCGGCCAGGGTGGACTTACCGTGGTCGATATGGGCAATGATGCAGAAGTTCCGGATGATGGCCGGATCTGTTGCGGCGGGCACCGGTGCGGTGCGGGCCATGGGAGACACGCAGGATCCTTACTGTCGATACTCACACGGCAATTCCGCGAACTGGGCATAGGCCAGCCGGAACGCGCCGCGCATCTGATCCTCCAGTCTCCCACGAACCAGCGGTTCACCGTACATTGACCGCACTGATGAGTACCGGCAGTTGTAGCGTTGTCACATGGCTATCGACTTGCGCCCCCTGGGCAAACTCATCCTGCGATCGCTCAGGTCATTGGGAGGCAGCAACACCAAACCAGCCACCCGCCCGGGCGCCGTAAAGGCGCAAACCCATGCTGGCGGCGTCGGCGGCTCCTACCCCGGCGACTTTCGCGGACCGCTCCGGCCCAAGTACTCCCCCAAGCCGGATGGGCAGCCGGACCCTGGCGAGATCGTGTGGGGGTGGGTGCCCTACGAAGAGGACTACAGCCGGGGCAAGGACCGCCCCGTGCTGCTTGTGGGCGATGACGGCCGGTGGCTCCTGGGCCTCATGCTGACGTCAAAGGACCACGACCACGGTGCCCAGGCCGACGACTACGTCGACATCGGCGCCGGGGCTTGGGACCGGCAGGGGCGACCGAGCGAAGTCAAAGTGGACCGCGTGATCCGGCTTGACCCGGGGTCCATCCGCCGGGAGGGCGCCGTGCTGGAAAAGGCCCTGTTCAACGAGGTGTCCCGGGCGCTCCGCGCGCAGCACGGCACGCGTTGAGTTCAAAGTCGCCGCCGGGGCCAGCCTTCTGCTATTCTTTATAGCTGTGTGTTCGTGCAGGTCGACGGCCACACATGGTTGGCTGCCATAGGCATCCCCACGCCGCTCAGTCGATGGCCAACCTGAAAACCCTCTAGACCATTTCCGCATTAAAAAGAGAGTTCATACGTGGCTAATATCAAGTCCCAGAAGAAGCGCATCCTCACCAACGAGAAGGCTCGCCTGCGCAACAACGCAGTCAAGTCCGAGCTGAAGACTGCCATCCGCGCCGTCAACACCGCCGTTGAGTCTGCTGACAAGGATGCTGCTGGAACTGCACTTGTTGCTGCCAGCCGCAAGCTGGACAAGGCTGTCAGCAAGGGCGTTATTCACAAGAACAACGCTGCAAACCGCAAGTCGGCGATCTCCAAGAAGGTCAACGCACTCTAAGGTTTTTCCAGTTCGACTGAGCTGATCAAAAGGCCGGCGCCCATAGGGTGCCGGCCTTTGGGTTTAAGCGGCATCGCCAGCGGCACAGCGGCTGGGGTGGTGCCGTGCCGCGAGCCGTGCGGCCTGGTCCGCGTCGACTGGCCGACGTGGCGATCACCGTCACTGCGTGTTCCACGGCATATACGGGATCACGGGACAGCCCTTTGACCTGTGCATCCGCTTCCGCGATGACCTGAATAGACCTGATGAGACCCTCGGGGGTCCATCGTCGGACATCCCGTTGAGCCTGCTCCACGAGCCAGGGCTGCATCCCCAAATTCCTGGCGATGGTGGCCGGAGAGCCATTGGCCCCGGCCACCTTGGCCAGGGTACGCAACTTGGCCGCGAGGGCTGCCACCAAGGGCACAGGATCTACTCCTGTTGCCAGGGCGTGCCGAAGCGTTGACAATGCCACCGGACCATTTCCGG
>Ga0256907_1000582_pt1 | contig 10418 bp, 10 predicted proteins | sample MC6MC0745MT_FD_186329 | JGI IMG/M metagenome (GOLD analysis project Ga0256907, IMG submission 186329) | Metatranscriptome of enriched soil aggregate microbial communities from Iowa State University, Ames, United States - MC6-MC0745-MT... | ecosystem: Environmental > Terrestrial > Soil >... | reverse complement strand
TAATTTTTTCCTCATACTTCAGTTCAATGTAGTCCTGTGCTTTCTGGATATCCAGATCTTCGTGATTGCGTTGGCCGCGGAATATCGCAAATTGGGACTGACTATCACGACTGATATCCAGCGCAAAATATTTGGCTATCATAACTGCCGTTTCACGGTCGGAAAATTTTTCGACAAGATATAGAATCAAATTCCATAGACTGCTGGCACCACCACTGCTGTAAATATTATCGTTTTCTGTAATAACTGCCCCATCTTCCACTTCTATTTCAGGGTATTTTTCCTTGAATTCGCTCACATAGGCCCAATGGGTTGAGCATTTTTTACCATTTAATAAACCCGTTTCGGCTAAGAGGAAAGCTCCCACACATAAGCTGGCCAGGCGGGTACCTTTTAAATGGAGTTTTCTGAAATAGGGTATTGCTTCGGCATTATCCTTTATTCCGGTGTCAACATCTCCGAAAGTCGGTGGTATGATTAATAAATCTGTCCGTTCCACATCTTGCAGCAAACGATTGGTTTTTATGGTATACTCACCACTATTAGCCGGTACATATTCACTAAGACCTACATACTCAACATTGAATATCGGTTTTTTTCCAAAAGCCGAAAGAAATTCATTGGCCGTGAGAAAGGTTCTAAATGCTGGTGTAATGCCTTCAATAGTACCATATTGGGGAACAAAAACAGAGATTTGCATATCTTTTTGATTTATAAGATAAAGGTACAAATTGTTTTTGTCGTAATCCACCCCTAAAGTTGTCGTTTTTACAATGTACCTCCCCTTAAAATCCTTCGCATCTTTGCTATATCATAATCAACAAATAAAAAGAAATCATGGAAAGACAAACAAAAATTAAGGTAGAAGCAGCGGTAAACGCGCCAGTAGAAAAGGTATGGCAACAATGGAATGCGCCAGCAGATATTATGCAATGGAATGCCGCGGATGAAAGCTGGCATTGTCCAAGCAGTCAAAACGACTTGCGTGTGAATGGCACTTTTAAAAATCGGATGGAAGCAAAGGATGGAAGTTTTGGGTTCGATTTTGAGGGAACTTATGATAAGGTTGAATTGCATCAGGAAATCGCCTATACCATGTCTGATGGTCGGACAGTAAGCACAGTGTTTTCCGAAAGAGATGGAAAGACAATGATGAGTACCACTTTTGATGCGGAGCAGATGAATGATCCTGAATTTCAGAAGCAAGGTTGGCAAGCTATTCTCAATAATTTTGTAAAACACGTTGAATCAACAAATTAATCACCACAAAATACCAACATCATGAAAAAGAATAAAATTATCTTCTGGATAGCGACAATATTTATTGTTATCTGGGAAGGCGTTATGCCACTGGGCACATTACTATTTGCACCGCAATATATGAATGCAGGAACCAAACCCTTGGGTTACCCGGATTATTTTGCCTATGCCCTTATTATCTGTAAGGTTCTTGGGGTTATTGCCATTGCTATTCCACAGTTTCCGGCTAAGCTAAAAGAATGGGCTTACGCAGGATTGACATTCAGTTTGCTATTTGCCTTTATCAGTCATGCGTGTGTGGATAAAAATATAACCTATATGTTATTGCCACTTATCGTATTGGGTATACTGATGTTATCTTATGTCTATCGGTCCAAGCTAGCTGGTGCAAGTCGTACCTCGCAGCAGAATGCACATACTGGCGCATCGGCGATATCGTAATATCTTGGTATGACAGTGTTCGCTTCCGAAAGGTTGGATCCTGCGAAAATTTATTAGAAAGAACAAAAAGTAGTATTATCTATTTACATTATAAACAATCAATCGAGATGAAAACAAATAGTGTTTCTTTACATCGGGTTATTCAGGCAAGCCCTGAAAAAGTCTTCCGCGCATTCGCGGATCCAGTAGCGCACGCTACTTGGTTGCCTCCTTATGGTTTTGTCTGTACTGTACAACAGATGGATTTTAAAGTCGGTGGTCAATTTAAGATGACGTTTATCAATTTTGGTACAGGTCATGGTCATTCCTTTTGGGGAGAGTATTTGGAAATTACACCCAATGAATTTATCAAGTATGTTGACCGCTTTGATGATCCGAATTTACCCGGAGAAATGACAACCACAGTTTCACTGCGTGCTGTCAGCTGTGGTACTGAACTTAAAATAGAGCAAACAGGAATTCCTGAAGTTATTCCTGCTGAAATGTGTTACCTGGGCTGGCAGGAATCTTTGGAAAAAATGAAAAAACTTGTAGAACCCGTCATACCAGACGCATAATTAATTTAGGATATGGAAGGGTTAAGAAGCGGGGTTTTTATCACGTTTTCAGGGAATTGTAGAAAGGCACTTCGTTTTTATCAGTCCTGTTTTGGCGGAAGCCTACATTTTGACAGGCTGGATAAAAAGATAAATGGGTATTCAGAGTTACCCATTGTAAGTGCCTCTCTTACTTCCCCAAGTGTGGTCATCTACGGCTCGGATCTGGTACATGATGATGGACGAAAAATTGGCAATTATCTTTCAGTGTTTTTGCCTTGTACAAATGTGATTGATCGTGGTCGTCTTGTCACCAAGCTTGCGGCTGGACGACAAGCTGTATTGGGAAATAATGAGACAGACCAGCTGGTAGAAGTAACAGATATTTTCGACGTAAGGTGGATATTGGGGATTCAATAGTGATTTTTAAATCTTATTTTTTTGTTAAGTTAAGGCAAAATCAGTAGTATTATAAAAAGCTTTATTGTTATGGTATATGTAGAAAATGAGTTCGCTCCTTTGCAGAAAGTGATCTTGGCGGTTTCAGAGTTTGGGTTTCCGAAAGCAATTCGAGCGGAAGATCTTCGTTTTCTCCCCTATACCGACACTGAAAGTGATGTTGCAAATGCGGGAAAAGATTTCGCAGAAGTGCATCCTGAGCAACAAAAAGCATGGGATCTTGAACGTGCAAATTTTGCTGCTGTACTGGAAAAATATGGAGTAGAAGTGTTGCGTCCCCGTCAGTTGACAAAATTGGAGAAAGAAGTCGAAGCTAAAGACGGCTATGCCAACTTCTTTGTACGCGATCCTTTTTTTACTGTGGGTAATGCTGTCATCGAAGGTTCCTTGCGTTTTCTCCAACGAAGAAATGAAATCTTGCCGATCCGGGATATTTTTGAACAACAGGTCTATCCAGATGACTGCCTCTATGTTGCTGCACCCAAACCCGCGATCCATGATCATAGTGATCTTTCGCGTTGGCATGGGCCTTTTATCGAGGGTGGGGATGTGTTGGTACTTGGCAAGCAGGTATTTGTCGGTAACTCTGGACTTGCATCCAATAGCTTAGGAATTCGTTGGTTGTCAAAATTACTCAAACCCTATGGTTATCAGGTCGAGGAAATAAGATTGCATCCGGATATTTTGCATTTGGACTGTGCACTCGGACTTATTCGTGAAGGGCTAATGGTTGTTTGTGAAGATGCTTTTCTCGAGGGCATACCGGAACATTTAAAACAATGGGATAAGATTAATGTTACCCTAACCGAGGCCGGGCAGTTGGCAACCAACGGTCTACCGATCAACCCCAATGTATACGTCACTGACCCTGTATTTAAACCTATTGGCGATAAGCTTTCACTTTATGGGATATATGTCGAATATATTGACTTCCAGATCAGCAGAAGTTTTGGTGGTTCATTCCGCTGTAGTACGCAACCCCTATTGCGACGATTTTAAGCGGATGATATTCGTTCAGAAGCCAGGACTGATACCGCAAGATGTATCTGATCTGTACCCATTACTACTATTCGCCGAACTGTAACTTTGTATATGCTTTAGGCATAGTTTTATTATAAATAGCTTAGTCATCATCATGGAATTACAGATACAGAATAGCACACTTTACGATATTGATTCGATCTTTAAGTTTTATAGGATTGCAACTGATTTTCAAAAGGCAAAATCCATGGTTTATTGGCCTGAGTTTGATCGGAAACTTATCGAACAGGAGCTGGAAGAGCGTAGACAATGGAAAATGATTACTGATCAGGATATCGCCTGTGTCTGGGCGACAACATTCGACGACCCTGATATTTGGGAAGAGAGAAATGACGACCCAGCAGTTTACATCCATCGCATCGCAACGAATCCCAATTTTAGAGGTAAGAATCTTGTTAACAATATTGTGAATTGGTCGATTGAATATGCTATTGCAAATAATAAGAAGTTTGTTCGATTGGATACAGTAGGTGAGAATAAAGGACTGATTGACTACTACACCAAATGTGGTTTTGATTTTTTGGGTTTAAAGAAGCTTCGTAATACAGCAGGCTTACCAGCACATTATGACAATGCTATTGTAAGTTTGTTTGAGATAAAGCTTTGAGAGAAGTAATCAAGCCAATTTGTTTACACTGTTTTTTCGAGATGTGGAAGCTGGATTAATAGCTGTTTTTATTTGATATTGTGCTGAAAAATAGATAGATCTACGGATTTTCTTATGAACTTTTGTTATATTGTTGTAACAAATTGTCGTTTTAGCATACTAACGAATTATTAACAGTTAAACTAATTTATGAATTTATCAATAGAAAGCCTCAGTAAAACCTATCCGAATGGTGTAAAAGCCCTTGATGAAGTAAATTTGGAAATTAAACCGGGTATGTTTGGTCTTCTCGGGCCAAATGGAGCGGGAAAGTCATCCTTGATGCGTACCATAGCGACGCTACAAAAGCCAGATAGCGGTCGCATTACTTTTGGTGATATTGATGTACTTGGCAGGCAGATGGAACTGCGAAAGGTTCTGGGTTACCTACCACAGGAATTCGGTGTTTATCCGAACCTGTCAGCGACAGATTTATTGCAATACTTTGCAAAGCTCAAAGGCATTAAAACAAGTGCCGACCGACAGGCCATCATCAAGCGTGTGCTCGAGGTTACCAATCTTTGGGATGTTCGTAATAAGAGTGTCAGTGGCTATTCAGGTGGGATGAAACAGCGATTTGGAATAGCCCAGCTATTATTGAATGATCCAAAGCTGATAATTGTTGATGAGCCTACCGCAGGACTTGATCCCGCCGAAAGACATCGTTTTTTGAATGTATTACGTGAGATCGGTACCGATCATACCGTTATTTTCTCTACACATATTGTGGATGATGTACGTGAACTATGTCATGAACTTGCGATTCTCAATGGTGGTAAGATACTATTGCGGGGGACACCAAAGGAGACGATAGGACAATTGGAAGGCAAGATCTGGGTGCGTATTATTAGTCGCGATCAATTGGATGAATATACCCAGAAATATAATGTCATTTCTACCAACTACAATCAGGATAATACGCTCAATATCCGGGTTTATAGTGATGTGCAACCAGATGAATCTTTTGTCAATGCACAAGGGCAACTGGAAGATGTTTATTTTGTAGCACTAAAAAATGACCAGCGCCATGTTTAGTCCGATTTTTAAATTTGAGTTTATGCGTTGGTTTAAGAATGCTGCTGTCTATATTTATATGGCTTTATTCTTTGCGCTCTCGCTTTTCATCATGCTCTCTTCACTAGGGATATTTGATGGGGTCACAGCGACCACTTCATCCAATACGATCAGAAATTCACCCTGGGCTATTAACGAGATGATAAATGGAATGTCTTCCATTATCTATTTCTTAATTCCATCGATTGTGGGAGCCTGCGTTTATCGGGACTTTCAATATAATGTACATACCATCCTTTTTAGTTACCCATTTACCAAAACAGACTATTTACTGGGTAAGTTTTTTGGATCAGTTGCTGTTGTACTTATAATCGTACTGGCATCCACACTAGGTATTATCGTCGCACAGTTTATCCCTGGTATCAATCCAAGCTTATTGGGGCCGGTACATGTTTTAGCTTACTTTCAGACCTATCTGATTCAGATTATTCCTAATCTGATTATCCTTAGCGCTATTATTTTTGTATTAGTTACTTTTACGAGGAATGTATATGTGGGTTTTGTTGCGGTTCTGGTGCTTATTATTTTACAGGTGCTTATTCAAAATCTGACCACAAATGCTGATAACCGTTATCTTGGGGCATTGATAGACCCTTTTGGCGATAGTGCCATTTCTTACTATACCCAATATTGGTCTCCGGAGGAAAAGAATACAAACAATCTTCCGTTTCTTGGTGCAATAATTTATAATCGACTGATTTGGTTAGCTGTAGCGGCTTTATTTATCGGTGGATTTTACCTGTTATTTTCTTTCTCGCAGGATTCCATCTCGATAAAAACAGGGAAAAAAGGAAAGCGCTTGACAAAAAATAATTTTGACAGTGTTTTTCGTATCAATCTCCCGAAAGTGAGTTACGATTTCTCAATAGTCCATTACCTGAAAACGACCTGGACACTGGCACGGTATGATTATCGCTATATTGTTAAGAATCCAGTCTTTCTGATTTTGACTTTGGTCGGTGTACTTTTTATCATCTTGATGGCTAGTACAATCGGTACAATATTCGGTACTTCGACATATCCTGTTACCTGGAAAATGCTGATGATACCAGGAACGACTTTTAAGTTCTTTTTGTTGATCTTGACCTTCCTCTTCAGCGGTTTATTGGTTCACCGTGGTAGCATCACTCGTATGGGCGGATTATTGGATGCGACACCCGTTCCAAATTGGGCGCTCATGGGGTCCAAAATAATCGCGATCATCTTGATGCAATTAACCTTGCTTGCGGTGGTCATGTTCACCTGTATGGCATTTCAAGTTTACCATCATTATTATAATTTCGAAATCGGGCAGTACATCATGCACCTGATGGTATATGGTATGTTGGGAAATATCGTATGGTTGTTTGTGTCGATCTTTGTACATACGCTCTTCAAAAATTATCTGGCTGGTTTTTTTATCCTGTTAACCTTATTTATCGGATTGCCATTTTTGTCTTTTATGGGAGTAGAGCAGGCGATTTATCAGTTTAACCAGGGACCTGATCTCGATTATTCAGATATGGACGGTTTTGGCTATATCTTACCTTTTTTAACCTATCGGGTGTATTGGTTGTTATTTGCTGTGTTTTTTCTAACCCTAGCCCTTTTGTTGTGGCGGAGAGGTGGATTCGCTGGTATAAGAGAGCGTTGGGCTATCTTACGATCGAATGTAAAGGCGAGCAGTATGACTGTACTTATCGTGAGTTTTGTTGGTTTTATTGCTATCGGTAGTGGGATCTATTATGAAGATCATATTAAAAACCCTTATTATACCAGCTTGGATCACGAAAAACAATCTGTAGAATGGGAGAAGAAATTTAAAAAATATCAATTTAGACCACAACCCCGTGTTGTTGATATTAAGTTTAATATGGATATTTATCCTTCTAAACGTAGTTTTAAAGCGCAAGCTTCTTATGTGTTAAAGAATAAGACTGCGGTCGCTATAGATTCTATTTTTGTCAATTATAATGATTATGACTATACTTTCTCCTTCAATGTTCCCAATAAGTTGGTCTCTGCAGATGATATTTACAATTTCAATATCTACAAGTTGGCCAAGCCAATGGCTCCGGGAGATTCCATCGTCTTAAATTTCAGTACAGTTAGTCCGCTTAACACCTGGGTGAACGAGAAATCTCCTGTCAAAGGTAACGGAACCTTTATTAACAATATGCTGTTTCCAAATATTGGCTATCTGGATCGAGGCGAACTGGTGGATAATGATATTCGCAAGAAATACGGATTACCTCATCGCGATCGTATGGCTCCACCCACTGATTCAATAGCATTGCGGAATAATTATATCTCAAATGATGCAGATTGGGTCCGGTTTGAGGCAACTGTGAGCACGGATCCGGACCAGCTGGCCATAGCTCCGGGGTACCTGACCAAGCAATGGGAGAAAGATGGGCGGAAATATTATCAGTATAAAATGGATTCGTCGATATTGAATTTCTTTGCTTTTAACTCTGCTCGATATGAAATTAAAAAAGACAAATGGAATGGGGTCAACTTAGAGATATATTACCACAAAGGACATACCTACAACCTCGATCGGATGATGGCTTCGAGCAAGGCTTCCTTAGCGTATTATACTGCCGAATATAGTCCTTATCAGCATCGGCAGTTGCGTATTGTTGAATTTCCCCGGACAGCCGGAACTTTCGAGCAGTCTTTTGCCAATACCATTCCTTTTTCCGAGGCAATAGGCTTTATAGCAGATGTGGATGAGAAAAAAGATGATGCGGTGGATTATCCTTATGCTGTCACAGCACACGAAATAGCTCATCAGTGGTGGGCGCATCAAGTGGTAGGTGCCAACGCGCAAGGAGCAACTTTGATGTCTGAAAGTATGTCTGAATATTCTTCTTTGAAAGTCCTGGAAAAAAGGTATGGAAAAGGACAGATGCGCAAGTTTCTCAAAGACGCACTGGACGGCTATTTAAAGGGAAGAGGTGCGGAGGCATTGGGTGAAAGACCATTGATGTACAATGAAAATCAGATGTATATCCATTATCAAAAAGGGTCATTAGTATTGTACGCACTGAGTGACTATCTAGGTGAAGCTGTTTTCAACCAGACAACAAAAGCGTATTTGAAAAGTACTGCCTTTCAAAACCCGCCTTATACAACATCATTAGAGTTTGTGGATTCCTTTCGAAGAGCCACACCAGATTCGTTGCGTTATCTGATCAAAGATATGTTTGAAACGATTACCTTATATAACAATAGGGTGGAAAGTGTGAGTTCTAAAAAACTGAAAAATGGAAAATACCAAGTCGATATTCAATTTGAAGTTGCCAAATATCGCGTGGATGCCAATGGGAAAAAGAGCTATAATGATCACGGGAGCAAACCACTGGTGTTTAAGAAATCTGATCGGGTGACGTTGGAATCTTTGCCTCTTAGGGATTATATTGAGATTGGCGTTTTTTCAAAATCAATGGATAAGAAAAATGGAAAACCACAGGAACTTTATCTGAGAAAACATCGTATTGATCAAATTAATAATAAGTTGACATTGATTGTTGATCAGCAGCCTATTCAGGTCGGTATTGATCCATATAACAAACTGATTGACATAGATTCGGATGATAATAGAAAAGATATTTAGCGCCACTAAGCAATGAAAGCGGTGTACGAAGTATTCAATAGTTAAAAACGGGTTTTATCCAGCGAATAATAGATAAGGGTCTACGAATTTTAACTGTTATCATCCGGCAATGACAATAGCTTGTATATTTGATATAGGTATTCAGTAGATAATTTTATAGTAATTGCATGGATATGTACTATTTGACCTTACTTTGTTGGTTGTTTATTGCTCCCCATGATAGTGTTATATCAAAAGAGAGTGGAAATGGTGGAAATATTTCAACAATGACGTATGGAACTATGTGCTGTGAGACCGATACTTTGCGGGTCTCACAGCACGATACAACAATTTTTAGAAGCGTAGAAAATATCGTGGCTCGCCCCTGTAGTAAGCCAGAGTTGGTAGAAAGCTACGAATTGATCGCCCCGAAAGATGGGGTATATTATCTCATTTACAATGATAAACAACAATTGGTTTTGGAGGGGAAATTTAGTGCCAGTTTTATTTATGAAGGTGTCACTTACAAGGAGGGGAACTTCTATAATTCAAAGCGTTATACCTATAGAAAGAATGGTGATTTGAAGGCGATTTATATTCAGGAGGACGGACGAAATAAGACAGCTGAGTTTTACGATTCTAAAAAGCAACTGACCAGTATACGTTATTTTAATAAAGAATCCGGTGACACCGAAAAAATTGAGCTATATAAAAAAGGCGAGCTAAAAGAAACCAGAATATATTCGAGCTTTAGTACCTATAGGACGATTAAAGCCTATCAATAACTATAAAGTGTTGTCTTATTATTATGTTATTTAGTGCGACGAGTAAATCAATTTTGAAATGAGAATGAAATATCTTTTTACTCCAGTCATGTCTTTAGCATTTATCTGTAGTTTATTGGCGCAGACAAAACAGGATAGTGTAGCGATCAAACAAGCTGCCCTTGATTATAATGAATCGCAGCATCAGGTGAAACCTGAGCAAATGGAGCGGGCTTTACATCCGCGGATGGTGAAACGAACTTTTTGGAAAGATAAGGCTACTGGTAAAGACTATTTACGTGAGACAACAAGTGAATCCATGATTCTACTGGCGGAGAGCTACAATAAAAATGGAGATAAATTTCCGGCTAATCCGAAGAAAGAGGTGGATTCTTGGAGTGCTCATGCTGTCATTTTCGATAGTATACCTTCCAAAAAATAACAAGGACACCCTTTCGTTTATCTTTGATGGTCAACGCTATTGGGGCTACCCAAAGCGAATAAATTGAAGTAGCCGTTTTTTTGGGTATTAAACAAAAAAGTCGCTTTCTTGCTCAGAAAAGCGACTTTTTGTTTTGTGCTCCCACCTGGGCTCGAACCAGGGACCAAAAGATTATGAG
>Ga0256907_1000570_pt1 | contig 10526 bp, 8 predicted proteins | sample MC6MC0745MT_FD_186329 | JGI IMG/M metagenome (GOLD analysis project Ga0256907, IMG submission 186329) | Metatranscriptome of enriched soil aggregate microbial communities from Iowa State University, Ames, United States - MC6-MC0745-MT... | ecosystem: Environmental > Terrestrial > Soil >... | reverse complement strand
GTCATTAGCTCGTGCAGGCGAATGGCCTGCGCGGCGATGGCCTGACCTGGATTGGGCTGGTGTCCGCTCGCGGCGAGAATGCGCGCGTTCAGGCTCAGGCAGGCGAGCGCGCTGATGTACAGGCCTAGCAGCGGCATATTGCCGTGCGCGGCGGTCATCGCGTCGCGCAGCATCGCCGCCCAGGCGCGCGTGCTGCCTTGGACGAGTGCATAACGCTTGAGCAGCGACAGTGTTTCCGCCACATCCGAAGGGTCTGCGGGCGTGCCCCCCGTGTCCGGTACATTGGGTAAGCGGCCTGCGGCGAGGTTGCGGATGATGGCAGACTGCGCATCCGACGGTATCAGCTTGACGGGCTCATGCCAGAGGTTAAAGCGCGGCAGGGCCGGCGCCGTGTCATCGGCAATCAGAAAGGGTAGCGGCCGCAACGTGGCGTCGCCTTCGCGTTCGTAAGGGCCGGCGTCCAGGCTGTAGTGCAGCAGATCGTTTTCCATCAACGTCTGCAAGACACGGTCCAACACCTTGCGCCCGGCGGCGTCGTCGATCTGGTTCTTGTTCAGCAGGACGGCGAGCAGCGTCGGGTAGGGCAGCGTCGCCGGCCACGCGTGGTTGAGCATGTCCGTGACCGTCACCACGTCGGCGTCCTGGGTGACCAGGGCTCGGCCAAGGTGGTTCACATACGTGGCGCCGCTTTCTTGTCCATTAGCGGCCAGGCGGATCAGTCCGCAGGCAAAGCGCAGGTCCCGCATGCGGTTCAGGTCAGGCTTGCCCGCCACACTGGTTGCGCGCGCTTGCGCTACCCAAAGGCTCTGACGGAAGGCGCGGCCCGTGGCGAAGTCCAGGTATTGCTGGCGCACGGTGGCGGGCTGGCCCATGGCCAGCAGGCTGTGATTCAGCGATACGCCTTGGCCGAAATTCAATGCGATTTCGCTAAGCGGCTGGGTGTCGCCCACGTAGGCCAGTCCGGCCTCGGTGGCGCGTCCGGCCAGTTCGACGAAGTAACTCGGGTTGCAACCCAGCAACTGGAGCCCGCCCTCGTCATCGCCTTGCGCGGCATTCAGGTCGCGCTCGAACTGCGCCACGATGCCGGGCAATACCGCTTGTTGAGGGTTCGCCGCCGCCAAGCCTTCCTTGAACAGGGTCAGGGCAGCCAATGCGCTTTGGCGCAATTCGGCGTTGGTCTGCGCGGCATGGCCATGCAGCATGATGGCGTCGCGCACCACGTCCAGCGCCTTGGCGCCCGGGTAGACGTGGCTGTCCAGGTAAAGAATGCCCTGGGGCGTCAACAGGGCGGCGCAGGCTTGCAGCAGGGCCTGCGCGGCGTCGGCGGGCAGGTAACTGTAGACGCCCGTGACGATGATGTAGTCGAACTGCCCCAACTGTGAGCCCACGTCGGTCGCTTGACCGACATAGAGCGTCAGGTTGGATGCGCCCAGGCGGCGTGCCGCCTCGGTGCCTTGGCTGATCAAGGTTTCCGAAGAATCAAGTCCGATCGCCTGCGCGTCAGGGTAGGCCAGCGCGAACGGCAGCAGTGCCTCGCCCGTACCGCAGCCCACGGCCAGCACCCGTGCGCGTTCCAGCGGCGGGGTTTCGACCCCGTATAAGTGCGCGGTGGCGCGCAATCTGGCAGGAGAATGGCTGGGCGACAGCCGGCCCGGATCTGCAATGGCTTGGCGTTGGGTGAAGGCCGGATAGGACATGTGGCGTGAGCGCTGGTCGAAGCTAGGGAATCTGATCCAGGAATTCTACGAATGGCGGCCAGGACTCATTCGGCGAATCAGCGTCGGAATATCCCGCCACTTTGGACAAAGCTCGCCGGTTGCGGACGCCGGGTCTGGACGAAAAAAAACCCGCCGTGAGGCGGGTTTTCGAGGTGGCCAGGGCGGGTGCGAAGGCCCCGTCCTGGCTGCCAGCCAGAGGAAACCGAAGTTTCCTCTGCCGACCGTTGCCGTTGCTGAGAATTAACGCAGCAGGGACAGAACGGTTTGCGGCACTTGGTTGGCTTGCGCCAGAACCGAGGTACCAGCTTGTTGCAGGATCTGAGCCTTGGACATGTTCGACACTTCCGTGGCGTAGTCAGCGTCTTGAATACGCGAACGAGCGTTGGACAGGTTGTTGACCACGTTGTTCAGGTTGGCGATCGTCGATTCCAGACGGTTCTGCACAGCACCCAGTTCGCCGGTCAGCTTGTCCAGCTTCGTGAAGGCGGCGTCCAGCGTCTTCAGCGGATCGGCGGTCAGCGAACCCTTGCTGGTGTCTTCCGTGGTCAGCTTGCCCGAGCTGTTGACCTTGGCTTCAGCGCCGATCTTGGCGGTGTAGTCACCCGTGCCCGTGCCGCTCTTGACCGTAGCCTTGCCCGTGTTCGGGTCAACGGTGTAGGTCGTGTCGTACGTCTTGGTCGTGGTGAACGTGCCCTTGTCATCAACGTACGTGTCGGTCGACGCGCCGCTGGTGAAGGTGACGTTGGCGCTGGTGATGCCTTGACCCAGCTTGACGACCACGCCGCCGGCGGTAGCGTCGGCCTTGACGTTAGCCAGCAGCGCATCGGTAGCGATGGTGTTGGTGAACGACAGAGCGTTGGCGGTGCCGGTGCTGGAGTACGTCTTGCCACCGATCGAAACCGACGACGAACCAGCGGCGCCGGTGTTGGCGGCGGCGGTCAGCACGGTGTTCAGCGTAGCGGCGGTAGCCGATGCGTTGTTGGTGGTCAGGTTGCCAGCGGCATCCAGGAAGGCGTCTTGGCCGCCGATGGTGACCTTGCCCGTAGCGTCGACTTGGAATTCAGTCTGGCCGCCGTTGTTGTGGGTGTAGGTCGCGGTCGTCGTGCCGGTGGCCGGACGCAGCGAGTTGGCCAGCGTGGTGATCGCGCCAGCGTTCGAAGCCGACTTGTCGGTGAACGTGAAGTTCTTGTTGGCCGAGTCGTACGTGTAGGTCGTAGCGCCGGTGCCCGTGCCAACGGTAACGGTGTTGCCGTTTTCCAGCTTGGCGAAGGTTTGGTCAGCGGTAGCAGCAGCGTGCGTCGTGGTGACGGTCCAGTCGTTGCCGACGGCGGTGCCGCCAGCAGCTTGCAGGTCGGACACGGTGGCCGAACGGTTCTGGGTCACGCCCGAGCCGTTGACGTTGAAGCCGTCCAGACCCAGCGTCTTGACGCTGATTTCCGACAGGTTCAGGGTGATCGTTTCGCCGTCGTTGGCGCCAACTTGCAGCGTCAGGGGCTTGGCCGAATCCGACAGAACCTTCACGCCGTTGAAGTCGGTTTGTTGCGAGATGCGGTCGATGTCCGACAGACGTTGGTTGATTTCGTCTTGCATCGAGTTCAGCTGCTCTTGCGAGTAGCTGCCGTTGCCGGCTTGCACCGACAGTTCGCGAACGCGCTGCAGGTGGGTGTTGATTTCGGAGGCGGCGCCTTCCGTCGTTTGAGCCAGCGAGATGCCGTCGTTGGCGTTACGAGCGGCTTGGGTCAGGCCCTTGACGTTCGCGGTGAAACGGTTGGCAATGGCCATACCGGCGGCGTCGTCCTTGGCGCTGTTGATGCGCAGGCCCGACGACAGGCGTTCGATGGCGGTACCCAGGGACGATTGCGACTTGTTCAGGTTGTTCTGAGCAACGAGCGACAAGTAGTTGGTGTTAATGACTGCAGCCATGTTTAGGCTCCCAAGAGAGAAAGGCTTCTTCAAACCGGGCAGCGGGGCCGCCCATCGTGTTAACGGGAGAATTCGTTTTCTTGCGTCTTCGAATTTCTCCGTTGCCAGGATTACGGCAGTCGCAAATCAATCTTTAGGCTTTTTTTTCGGCAATCGTAAATATGTTGAGGTTTTTGGTGCTTTCCGGCGCTGGCGAGGCGAAGCGCCCGCCCCGGCGGCAATATGTATCAGTTCAGCAGCAGTCCGGCGCGGCGCAATTCCGCCAGCAGCGCATTCAAAAATTCCTGCGCGACCGGCTCCAGATTGCGGGCGCCTTTATAAGATTGCCCGTTGGGATGGGCGAGACGGCCCGAGGTCAGCGCGTCACGCACTTGCGTGCGCAGGTCGGTTACGGAATGCGTGCCATCCATTTGAAGCGCGATGAATTGGCTTAAGGCATCGGCCGGCGGGTTCACGGGCTGATGCCAAAGGTTGTACATGCCCACCTGGCTCGGCTGGCGGGTGACTTCACGAAGCAAGGGAAGGGCGCCCGGGATCAAGGCGGGTTTGGTGTCAGCCGCCACATAGGCCGAGGGCTCCATGCGGAAGTGAACCGCACTGGATTGCACCAGCGTGATCAGGTTCATATAGACGGCGTTGCACAAATCCTCTTGCGTCGCGCCCGGGTTGTGGCGCTGGGCGATGTCGACGATGGCGTCAAAGGGCAGGGCGCGCGGCCAGGCTTGGTTCAGCGCGTCGATCATCCCGACCATGGCCGGGTCCTTGCTGCTGAGCGTTGCGCCATTGGGCGTCATGTAGTGACGATGCTCTGCCGATGCGCCCGCGGTCGGCGCAGCCGCGTCGAGCTTGGTCGCGAAATGCATGGCTTTGAAGGCGCTGCCTTCCGGTTGGGCCAGCATCTGGCCCGCGCGATCCGCATGCACCAGCAGGCTCTTGCGAAACGAGCGTCCCACCGCGAAATCCAGATATTGCTCGCGCATTTCGCGGTTGCTATTGGCAGACAGGCCATTCAGGCCAAGCGCAACCTTGGCGCCGTAAGTCGATGCAAAGGTCAAATGCGGTTCGGCGTCCGTCACATAGGCCAGGCCGGCCTGTTGCGCGGCGGCTGCAAATTCCAGGAAGTAGCAAGGCGTGTTGATCGCTTCCAGGTATTCGTGCAGGAGGTAATGGTCGGACTGACCGCGCAGCTTGCCCGCAACATTTTGCAGCGCAGCGTGCAGCGGGTTGTTGTGCCAAAGGCCGTTTTCGATGAGATTCAACATTTCCTTGGCGCTGGCAAGTTTTTCTTGTGCCGTCTGCGCACCAAAGCTGTTCAGGATCATCGCGTCGCGAACCACGTCGGCGGCTTTCCATCCCGGGTAGGTGTTGTAACTTATATAGGCAATCCCTTCCGGGGCCAGGTTTTCCCGGCAGATGCGGAAGATCGCGTCGCGCACTTCGGGGGGGACCCAGCTGAACACGCCGTGGCAAATGATGTAGTCGAATTGCCCGAATTCAGGCGTGATGTCGGTCAGGCTCATCGCGCGCAGGTCGAGATTGCGCGCGCCGACTTTTTCGGCAATCTGCTGGCCTGCCTCGATCTGTTGAGGCGCCAGGTCAATGCCCACTACCTGCGCGCCGGGGTAGGCCATCGCAAAGGGCAGCAGGTTTCCGCCGGCGGCGCCACCCAGTTCCAGCACGCGCGCGTTGTCCAGTGCGGGCGTGGCCAATCCATACAGACTCGCTACCGCTCGTAAGTTGCCTGGCGATGTATAGGCGAACGCATTCGAAATGTACGGGGTTTCGTCGTAGGCGTCAGAAATTGCCTGCGTCAAATGATCGGCTGCGGTCATGACTGAATTCCAGGGATAGGGCGGGGGATGTGCGGCATGCGTGCGCGAACGCGCACGCGGTGTGAACTTAAATAATCTGCGCGATCTGCCCTTCCTGGGGCAGCTCTTGCCAAGCCTGTTCCTTCAGCTTGGCGCGAATGCGAGCCGTTGCTTGCGATCTCAACTGGCACACGCGTGCCTCGGTCACATTCATGATCGCGCCAATCTCTTTCAGATTCAGGCCTTGCTCGTAACACAGCGACAGCAACAATTTTTCCCGATCGGGCAGGGCGTCAATCGCGTGCACAAGCGCCTGGCGGAAATCGCCAGCCAATAAAGAATCCAGCGGATTGCCGCCTGCCGAACCATGGTTCAGTGTTGCGGCCCAATCCGACTGTCCCGACGCGGAATCCGTTTCGGTCGTGAAATCTTCGTAGTGAACAATCTGCACGCCTTGCGCGTCGTGCAGCAACGATTGGTATTCGTCGATCGGAATTTCAAGCTGCTGGGCGATTTCGGCTTCAGAGGGCGAGCGCATCAAGCGCTGCTCCAGCTGGGAAATGGCCTGCTCGATCTTGCGCGCCTTGGCGCGGACGCTGCGTGGCAGCCAGTCCTGGCTACGAAGCTCGTCCAGCATCGCGCCACGAATACGGGTCGTGGCGTAGGTCTCGAATTGGGCGTCTGCGGTTTCCTGATAGCGCCTTACGGCGTCAAGCAGGCCGATCATGCCGGCCTGTATCAGGTCGTCAAGCTCAACGCTGGCGGGTAGCCGGGCGAGCAATTGCAGGGCCAGCTTCCGCACGAGCGGGGCATATTCGACCAAGCTGTCTTCTGCGTGGGGCATTGCGGGAATGTCAGGCGGTGTCCATCGTGACGCATTGTCGGTCGTTGTCAATTTGCGACATTGTCGACAAACGCGCGGCTGCACTAAAGCTAGCAATCAGGTGATCGTCAAGGTGCCATTGTCGGCACTGCACAACATTTCATTCCCCGAAGTACGCAATGTTTTGAATGCTTATTTGCCAAATTGACGTAAATTCGTCACCGATTTCTATGTCAAGGTGTGTCTAATCTAACAAGTTGCGCAATATCAACAAAGATTTGTCATATAAGTCATAGAAAATGACATCACCTGTGGTAAATTTTACTTAAATTGCGAACAAATGATACATTTCGCATTAAAACAGGATGCAGCAGCGTCAGGTAACCGCAGGTTGCCGATGCTTTTGGTTATCAAGCCCCGTGGGTGGGATCAGGGATAGGGAGTAGGGCGTGCAACAAGTCGAAAATTCTTTGCTGGCAGACATTCGTGAAGTGAATCTGTCATATCTGTTACTTGCGCAACGAATGTTGCGTGATGACTATGCTGCGTCGATGTTCCGTCTGGGGTTCAGCAATGAAGTTGCTGACATCCTGATGCGTCTGTCGCCGGCACAACTGGTGAAACTGGCCAGCTCCAGTTCGCTGCTGTGCCGGTTCCGTTTTGATGATTACAGCCTGCTGTCGGCGCTGACCCATGACGTACTGGGTGGTGCACTGCAACAAGCCCACGCAACGATCCTGTTGGCCAAGCAACCTGTAGAAGAACTGGCCTGACGGCCGCTCGAATCCTCAAACGGAACGTGTAATGGCCTCCAAAAGCGTATCTCAGGAAGCGGACGATATCCTGCTTGCTAGCTCCATGATTACCCTAGGAGCCCGACTGCAGGTGCTTGAGGCGGAAACCGCCCTCAGCCATGACCGCCTTGCACGCTTGTACCGGGAAATTCGCGGTTGCTCGCCACCCAAGGGGATGCTGCCTTTCTCGGTTGACTGGTTCATGACCTGGTTGCCGAACATCCATTCGTCGCTGTTCTACAACGTGTATTCGTTTCTGAATGCGCGCACCAGCAGCAAAGGCATTCGCGCCATCATCGACGCGTATCGCCTTTATCTGGAGAACGCGGGCCTGGACACGGCGGAAAGCGCCGAACCCGTCCTGAGCTTCACCCGCGCCTGGATGCTGGTGCGCTTCTTTGACAGCGGCATGCTCCAGCTGTCCGCCTGCCGCCAATGCGGCGGTCATTTCATCGCCCACGCTCACGATCCGCAATCGGATTTTGTGTGCGCCATTTGCCGCCCGCCACCTCGCGCCGGCAAGACGCGCGCCGCGGCAAAAGCACGCGCGGGCAGCCGTCCGGCGCCTGCCGTCGACGCCGCGCGTCCTTGACCGCCCGCGTCCAAATACATCAAAAGCCCTGGAAAACTCCCCGTAACCCGCCTTTTTGGGTCGGGGGGAACAGGGGATCATTGACGCCAGTTTTAGACTTCGTTGGCAGGGGCCTGATGTGTTGATTGTTATCGGTTTTCTCGTGGTGATCGTGTCGGTCGTCGGCAGCTTCATAGCGCTGGGCGGCCACTTGGGCGCGCTTTACCAGCCCTTTGAGCTAACGCTGATCTTCGGGGCGGCTTTCGGCGCCTTCCTGGCCGGCAACAGCAAGAAGTCGCTGATGCTGGTGAAGAAAGCGTTGCCCGACGCGCTAAAGAGCTCGCGCTACAGCAAAGACGTGTACATGGAGCTGATGGCTCTGCTGTATGTGTTGCTGAACAAAGCGCGCCGTGAAGGCCTGATGGCCATCGAATCGCATATTGAAGACCCGGCCTCCAGCCCGATCTTCAGCGAATATCCCCGCATCGCCAAAGACGCGAAGCTCATGGAGTTCATTACGGACTACCTGCGCATCATGATCAGCGGCAACATGAGCTCGTTTGAAATCGAAACGCTCATGGACGAGGAAATCGAAACCTACCGCCACGAGCGCGAAGTGCCTGCGCACGCGTTGCAGCAAATGGCCGACGGCCTGCCGGCATTCGGCATCGTGGCCGCGGTGCTGGGCGTGATCAAGGCGCTGGCCGCCGTGGACCAGCCGCCCGCGATTCTGGGCGACCTGATCTCCAAGGCCATGGTCGGCACCTTCCTGGGTATTTTGCTGGCCTACGGTTTTGTGGGGCCGCTGGCCTCGCGCGTCGAGCGCCGCACCGACGAAGCCATGAAAGTGCTGGAATGCATCAAGACCACGCTCTTGGCAAGCATGAACGGCTACCCGCCGCAACTGGCGGTGGAATTTGGCCGCAAGGTGCTGTTCTCGTCCGTGCGTCCGACGTTCGGTGAGCTGGAAGAGCACGTCCGGCAAACCAAGTCGACCGGCAAGGCCTGACGGAGCGGGCCATGAGCACGGTAAACAACCACCGTGTGGTGATTCGCCGCAAGAAGGTCAAGGGCGGCGGACACCACGGGGGCAGCTGGAAGATCGCTTACGCCGACTTCATCACGGCGATGATGGCGTTCTTTCTGGTGATGTGGCTGATCAGCATCGTGCCGCGCGAAGAACTCAAGGGCATCGCGGAATACTTCCGCATGCCGTTGCGCGTGGCCATTACGGGCGGACCCAGCAGCTCCGCAGAAACCAGCGCGGTGCCAGGCGGCGGCCGCGACCCCTTGCGCAGCGAGGGCGATGTGCGCCGCGGCCAGGGCAACCGGGTCGAGTCGCAGCCGATGGGCGACGCCGAGCGCCGCGAACAGCACCGCCTGGAAAACCTGAAGAAGCGCCTTGAAAACGTCATCGAGACCAGCCCTGTCCTGAAGAGCTTCAGGCCGCAGATGCTGATTGACCTGACGACCGAAGGCCTGCGCATTCAGATCATCGACAACCAGAACCGCCCGATGTTCGCCACCGGCCGCGCGGAAGTGCAGCCGTACATGCGCGACATCCTGCGTGAACTGGGACCGGTGCTGAACGAGCTGCCCAACAAGGTCAGCATCTCGGGCCACACCGACGCGTCGCAGTACGCACGCGGCGAACGCGCCTACAGCAATTGGGAGCTTTCCGCCGACCGCGCCAACGCGTCGCGCCAGGAATTGGTGGCGGGCGGCATGAGCGAAAGCAAGGTCATGCGTATCCAGGGTCTGTCGTCCAGCATGAGTCTGGTTAAAGATGATCCGTACGCAGCCGTTAATAGACGTATCAGCCTCGTGGTGCTCAATATGAACACCCAGAAGCGCATCGAAAACGAGAACGCCGCGGCAGCGGACGTCAGCGCGAAAGATGCCCGCGAGGTGGGGACGGCCGTGGAGGCGGTGCAAGCCGCCGCCCAGGCCGCGACGGCAACCAAACCAGGCGACGCGGCCTCTGCGCCGCAAGCTGAAGGGGTTCGATAGCAATGGCGGCAACGATTCTGGTGGCGGACGATTCGGCGACGATGCGCATGATCGTGCAGGCGACGCTGACGGGCGCGGGATGGAAAGTACTGACGGCCGGCAATGGCCAGGAAGCGCTGGATGTGGCCAAGAGCCACCCGGTGGACCTGGTCGTCAGTGACTGGAACATGCCGGTCAAGGGCGGGCTGGAGCTGATTCAGGGCTTGCGTGAAATGGACCAGTACCTGGACGTGCCGGTGCTGGTGCTGACCACCGAAGACGACGTGGACAGCAAGATGGCCGCTCGGGATCTGGGCGTTTGTGGCTGGCTGTCCAAGCCGGTCGACCCTGATGTGCTGGTGGAATTGGCGACCGAACTGCTCGATGAGCAGGCCGGCGCGTAAAGCAGGTTCATTTATGAAGGCGTACGGGTCATGAGTTCTGGTTTGGACCTCAGTCAGTTTTACGAGACCTTTTTCGACGAGGCGGATGAGCTGCTCGCGCAGATGGAGCAGTTGCTGCTTGAACTCGATGTGGGCGCGCCCGACATCGAACAGCTCAACGCCATCTTCCGCGCGGCCCACTCGATCAAGGGTGGGGCGGCGACATTCGGCTGTTTCACGCAGTTGGCGGGTACTACCCACCTGCTTGAAAACCTTCTGGACGCAATCCGTCGCGGCGAAATGGCGCTGCGCACGGACATGATTGATATTTTCTTGGAAACGAAAGACGTGCTCAAAAGCCAACTGGATGCCTATCGGGCCTCCGAAGAGCCCGATGAAGCCGTGTTTGAGCGTATCTGCGCCGTGTTGAGGCAGTTGGCGCTAGAGCATAAGGACCCCGCCGCCGCGGCGCCTGCGGCAGCGCCCGCACCCGTGGCAGCGGCTCCGGCTCCGG
>Ga0256907_1000562_pt1 | contig 10579 bp, 9 predicted proteins | sample MC6MC0745MT_FD_186329 | JGI IMG/M metagenome (GOLD analysis project Ga0256907, IMG submission 186329) | Metatranscriptome of enriched soil aggregate microbial communities from Iowa State University, Ames, United States - MC6-MC0745-MT... | ecosystem: Environmental > Terrestrial > Soil >... | reverse complement strand
GGATCAAAGGTTGATTCAGTAATGGCATTATAACCTTGCGAAGCACTGTTTTCAAACGATTGATTAGTTGCTACCTCGTTTATTAAAATGGGTTGTATCTTAATTTTTTCATTCTGCAATTGAACTGTTGGCTCTAAAAAATCTCTTTCAAAAGATACATTTTCTATTAGTTTGTTTTCGACATTATATTTTTTTACTTCTTTCAACAACCTTGTATTAGTCGGAAAATAATTAATATCATTACTATTTAATCCATATTCATAGTCATAAGTAACTTTTCCAATACCAGGGGTTTCTACAGTCACATGTTTATACACCGTATTAGTAAAATCAAATACTTTATATAAATTATCTTCAACCGTTGTGCGTGGATTAGAGAATGTATTAAAGTATCTTGAATAACCACTACTGGTCTCTTGTTGGTTAAAAATATTATACTTAAAGATTTGCTCGTTTACTAGATATTCTGAGGTATTAAATGATGAGACATTTTGTGAAAATCTCTTAATATGCTTAATACGAGGTGCTATTGAAAAGTTATAATAAACGAGTTCATTATCATCTTTATATTTTTTATAATATGCACGCACATATTGATAATTCGCTAAATATTGAGACTCTATCTTTAGAAAAAATTTAATATTATTGGCATTTTTGTAAATTATTTTGCCCGGGTAACAATTATTTTGTTCAACATCAATGCTTGGTAAAATAATACTGGGGTTTGTGTAAGTAGCAACTTTTAATGTTGGCATATAGTATTTCCCACCAGGATTTAGAGGCGAAGATGGTAAAATTTGGACTTGATTGGCTTTATAATCAATGTAGAATACTTGTTCGTTCGCTGTATTATATGGAACATAATTCGCCAAATCAAGATAGTATCCACCATCTGAAGCATTATATGTTAAAGGTATTTGTTCAAAAGTATAATTGTCCCGTATGTGTCTTTGATAATTATTAAAAAATTGATTAAATGTTGGGGTTCCCGGGGTTCGGCTATCTAATTGCAGCTTCTCCGCATACCCAATTGTATTGGGTTCATACTCGAAAAATGTTACTCCTCCTTGGGGTGTAATTAATTTTTCTACTGCTCCATGGTCAAAACGTAGAAATTCTTTTGTATAATCTGATGGTGCACAAATAGTATGTGGAAAACCAAATACATGTTTTTCTTGATCTACATCAAAATAACGCTTGTAAGAAATAGAATACGATTGGTATTTACTTTCGTCATTGCTGTAAATCCGAACATCTGTTACCAGAATCTTATTAAATGGCGGAAAGCCTGGAAAGAAAATAAATTCGACTTTTTCAATAATATTGGATTTCAAATCCTTATAAACAAGAATTCTTTTATACAAATTCAATCCACTTAAAGTAATTGTTCCTTTTCCAGGAATATCAATGGATGTAAATTCACAGTTATATGAAATATTTTGAATTGGAGAAACAGGGGTGTTACCGCTATAATTATAAACAAGTAAATCGCTGTTAAATTTATCGGTAACTTTTGATAAATAAAATGTTCTTTTTTCTCCGAAATATTGAGTAGATGCTCCAGCACCACTTTCCGCAACACCCTGCTTATCTGAATGGCTAAAAATATAACGAAACCCATTTTTGTCAGTGACAGTAAATGATACTAATCTAAATAAATTATTGGCTGTGGTATAATTTACTGATACATCTGCAAAATCATTCTGTTCCAGAATTCTTACTTTGAATACACTCCCGGTCTTATCTATAACAAATCTGCCCGTCATACCAAAAAGACTGTAGGTATATTTTGTATGCCCTTCCTTGTCCTGATTGTCTTCAAGAAGTTTTGAATAATGTGATTCATCATAGAAAAGTGGCGTTGGCCAATAACCTTTCTCTGGTGCCATCGTAATTGACCCCATCGCATTTAACGACCATCCATCTCCAATTCCTCTTGTAGAAAAAAGTTTATTTGTACAAGCATACAGATTATTTTCAAGCTGCAAGCCTATACTAAAATTGTTATTTACAGTATTTATATCAAATAACGGTATAGAAATCTCTGGTATTCCAGAATATAATGCAACAGGTACATTGGCATTGTTTACTGTCCTAGTTTCATTATTTTGTGCTAATATGATACTACTAACAAATATAAAAATAAGGGTTATTATTTTTTTCATAACTATTTTTTAATGACTTTTACCGAAGTGTTTACCACATCGGTTTTAATATTGATAACATAAGTTCCTGTTGCATAACTGCCTAAGTTTACTGCAACCATGTCATGCTTTAACTGTTCGGTATATAACAGTCTGCCGTTTAAATCAAAAACGTTTACCACCCCTTCTTTATACTCATGATTTACTACAATCTGTGTAAAACCATCAGTAGGATTAGGGAAAGCTTCAATCTTAATTTCAGGTTGTTTTACATCGTCTTTCGGTCCCAGTTTTACCACCCAGTAATCATCTCTGCCTTGTGCTGATGTTTTGTATTGTGCGTTCTTGCCTGTAGAATTCCCTGCAAACACCAGTCCGCCATCACGTGTAATTACTGTTTTTCGTAAAAGGTCGTCACCACTTGTCGACAATTCCTTATCCCAAACCTGTTCCCCTTTGTCGTTTACCTGTATGGAAACATAGCTCTTTTTGTTGGTCTTTGCATCTGTTTTATAACCTGAAAGTAAAAGGTTTTTATTAGGCATTACGGCTGTTGATGTTAAAAACTCGCTCCCTTCTAAATCAAAACTATATTGATTAGTTGGTTTAAAGAGGTTGTCGGTCTTAATAACAAAGAAATCGCTTCCTTTTTCTGACTTTACAGTTAAATTTCCTGTACCGTTTTCGGAATAAGTATTACCTGTAATAATGTAATCTTGTTTATTTTCTGCAATAAGTATTTCGTTCAACTGGTCGTCATTTTCACTCCCTAAAACATATTCGTTTTGAAGGTTTCCTTTTACATCAATATCCAAAATCCATAAATCGTAACCACCGTAATTGTCTTTTTGCTTGGTTCTTGAAGTTGGTAAGTTGGAAATTCCGCCTATAATATAACCGTTTTCGGTTTCTAAAATGGTTCGGGGTTCGTCGTTATAGATACCTCCGAATGTTTTTTCCCATTCAACTTTGCCAGATTTATCGGTTTTAATGATCCAGTAATCCAAGCCACCCAATTTGTCTTCTGCTTTTTGATCGTTTTTGCCTGAGTTGGTTGTACCTGCAATTAAGTAGCCACCACCTTTTATCTGCTTAATCTGCACCAAACGATCGTCACCATCACCTCCATAACTCTGCTGCCACTGCTGCTCGCCACGGGCATTTATCTTAACTATCCAGATGTCGTTCTTGCCTTTGTTTTCTGAGAATTTGGAATCGCTTTTACCCGAATTGGAGTAACCGCCTAAAATATAGCCCATATCGGTTGTTGGATAAATGCTTTTCAGGATGTCCTGTCCTTCACCGCCAAAGCCCAGCTGCCATTCTTCTTCACCGCTTTTATCCATCTTCCATAGGAAATAGTCTAAATTCCCCTGACTTTTCTGAGATTTTAATCCGGATTTGTCGGATAAGGAACTTCCTGCCAGCAGAAAGCCGTAATCTAATGTGGGAACCATATCAAAAAGGTATTCTGAATGCTCGCCACCGATTGTTTTTTCCCATACCAACTTTTGGCTGTATCCGCTAAATGCAGACATACCAAAGAGTAGAAAAAGTAGTTTCTTTTTCATAAGTTTATTTTAAATGTAATTGATGTATTTTGTTTTGTGAAGTGTAAAAAGCAGCCGCAACCACTTTGATAGCAGTGTAGTAATGTTTCATAAGTGTGTTTTATAAGTTTCGGCAAAAGTATAAACTTTAACAGTAATGATGTTAATTTTTATCAACTTTTTTTATTTTTCCAAAACCAATAGCATATTCATGCTATTGACATTTATCTTTTAGACAGTCTAAAAGAAATATTTATAAATGATCATGGGGGGTATAAACCCAATTAAAACAAACAGGGGCTACCTTTTAGATAACTCCCCGTTTGCGTTGGTTTAATTAATTTTCATCTTCAATAGTCACTATTCTTATAAAAAAGAGAATGACTGCAATACCTATAATTATTCTGAACATATAGAATATCATTTCTCGAAAGTTAGCAGTTTGATTATCTGCTACAAAAACGACCATAATGATGATTAACGCTAATATTAGGTAATTTAGCAGCATACTTCCCATTTCTTTACCTGCTGCTTTGGTAGCATCTATACTTAAAGCAAGAATCTCTTTTAATGTTTGTTTCGCTAACTCAACAGCTTGTTTTTCAGCATTCCTAATCCAACGCTCTAAAGTTTTGTCGGAAAATTGATAATCTTCATTTCCTAAATCATTATATGAAGTTGATTTATCTCTATTACTCTGATAATTGTAAAATTTATCATATTCCTTATCATAACGAGCACGTGCTTCAATATCTTTCAGAATTAGATAAGCTTCATTTAATAACTGCATTTTCTGAGTTACATCAATTCCAATATTTAAGTCTGGATGCCATTTTTTAGCTTGCTTCCAGAATGCTCTTTTAATTTCCTCTGAAGTTGCAGATTTTGAAATTTCGAGTACTTCATAATAGTCTATAAATTTCATTTCTTATCTAATTGATGGTTATCAATTTTGGTATCTTTAACTTGTTTATTTTTCCAAACAGCTTTAATTCCAGCAAATGCACCAAACCCAAGAATCAATCCTATAATTCCAGGTGTTGAATTTCCATTTTCATTTCTAGCCGCTGTAACTAGTCCGAAAACAAATAAGAATATTACAACAATCCCTATTGTTACTATTATTTTAGAAGATTTTTTCATTTTATTTTTAATTTATTATTTACTAAATGACTTTTTAGTTTCAACACCACAAACTTGCCATATATGGCATTAATATACGCAAATATAAAACTTTACTTGACTTGTCAAATATGTCAAGTATGCAAAAAGAGGAATTATTAAAAAATATTGGTAGAAACATTAAAAACTTACGGGAATCAAAAGGATTATCTCAAGTAGATTTAGTCGGTTTAATTGAAGGTAAAATTGATACTACCAATATCTCTAGAATAGAAGCTGGAAGAACCAATCCTACAATTCACACACTTTACAGAATAGCTATTGCTTTAGATGTAAAATTGCAGGATTTAGTATCCTTATAGCTACTTCAAGATTTTACTTAATCTAATCATTGTCTCACTAACTTTCTTATTAGATAGTCTAGCATAGCTTTCTTGGGTTACTTTAATACTTGAATGTCCTAACAGCTCTGAAACTATTTCAATAGGTACATCATTGTAAAGTAATACAGTACTTGCAAAGGTTTTACGTGCAATGTGATGCGTGAGGTTCTTCTCAATTCCGACAATGTCAGCAATTTCTTTTAAATAAGAATTGAATTTTTGATTGCTTAACTTCGGAAAAACTAAATCACTATCTGTTGAATATTGATCTAAAATTGCTTTAGCTTTAGGAAGTATAGGAATTGAAACACTTTTATTCGTTTTTTCACGCATTAACGAAATCCATAATTTACCATCAAATCCCTTTTCTATGTTAGAAAGTTTAAGATTAGCCATTTCATTAAATGCTAATCCTGTATAACAGCAGAATACAAACAAATCTTTTACCAATATCAATCTAGGTTGTGTAGGCTTAGATTTCTCAAGTGCTTTTAGTTCATCTGTGGTAAGATAAACAACTTCCTTTTTTAGTAAGTTAAACCGATACCCATTAAATGGATTTTGTATGATTTCATTCTGTTCAATTGCAAAACTGAACATTTTCTTTAATCGTTGTAAAACCTTGTTTACTGTAGCTTGTGAGAACTTACGATTTGTTTTAAGATAGAATTCATAATCTTTAATAAAGGACAGATTAATATCCTGTAATTTAAAATCTCTATTCTTATGATTTGATTGAATATAACCTTTAAGATTTAAATAAGCATTCTCATGTTTTTTCCAAGTAGGTTTCTTCATGTCAATACCTATTAACTGTTCCATTCGTTTTAGGTAGTTTACATAGAATTCTAATAGATAAGTTACATTCTTATCATTATCGCCTTTGTAACGATTATAAATATCATCAACATCAAAAGCTTCTTTCTCTAATAAGAGGGTATTGAAAATTTGTAAAAAAAGTTGACTTATTTGATTCAGTTGGGTATTGATGCTTTTTAACTCCGTGGATTTTGAGATAATAAGCTGTGTTGAAGAATCCCAATCACTCTCGGCTACATAATAACCAGTACTGAATTCTTTACGCTTCTTGTTTAATGTAATTCTACATGTTAAAGGAGCTAATCCTCTGCTGTTAGATTTTGCTTTAAATAAGTAAAACAGCACACTTAATTTTTTAGTTTGCATAATTTAAGGTATTAAGTTAAACAATGCTGAACATTCGAAATATTTCGTAACACCCTAATAATCAATGGTGACACCTAGCTATTATAAAATATTAAAGGGTGACACCTTTTTTCATCATAGGGTGACACCGAATAGGACACCTTAAAAACAATAATATGGAAGTTTTAATTATCGTCTGTAAACTTTCTAAAACAATGAATTATATGTTATATGATTGTTTTATAGTAATTTAACTCAATAAAAAAAGCTCCACATTTCTGTGAAGCTTCTTAAAAGTGGTCCCACCTGGGCTCGAACCAGGGACCACCTGATTATGAGTCAGGTGCTCTAACCAACTGAGCTATAGGACCGGTGTCAATTGTTATTAACGAGTGCAATATTACTATGTTTTTTTAGCATTTGCAAGCGTTCATTAAATAATTTTCAATTTTATTTTATTTCCTGGCACAGTTCTATTAAAACTCCGTTTGTTGTTTTAGGGTGCAAAAATGCAACTAATTTATTATCAGCTCCTTTCTTTGGTGTTTCGTTCAAAACGGTAAAACCTTCACTTTTTAATCGTTCAATTTCAACCAAAATATCTTCCACATCAAAAGCTATGTGATGAATCCCTTCGCCTTTTTTTTCTAAAAATTTTGCAATTGGCGAATCAGGATTTGTCGCTTCCAAAAGTTCAATTTTGTTGGGTCCGTTCATAAAAAAAGATGTTTTCACACCTTCGCTTACAACTTCTTCTTCTTTGTAAGCTGGCTGTCCCAATAATTTTTCAAATAAAACTTTCGATTCTTCCAAACTTTTTACGGCAATACCAATATGTTCAATTTTGCGCATCATAAACTAAAAATTTTGTTTCTGTAAAGATAAATATATATCTGTATGAATTTCGTATTTTTGCAGAATGGAAACAAACAGACAAAAAAAAATGGGGGCTTTACTGCAAGCCGACCTGGTTGATATATTACAAGGTGAGGTGCGTAAAAACGGACTTTCAAACTTAATCATAACGGTTTCAAAAGTGAATATTACTACTGATTTATCTATCGCCAAAGTATATTTAAGTATTTTTCCTACCGAAAAAGGTGCCGAATTATTAAAAGCCATCAAGTCGAATGCTCCGTTAATTAAGCATGATCTGGCGCAGCGTGTTAAAAATCAGTTGCGAAAAGTACCAAACTTAATCTTTTATGTTGACGATAGTTTAGATTATATCGAAAAAATTGATAGTGCTTTAAAAGGTGACGAAAACCCGATTGAAAACCGTGAGTTACTAGCTCGCAGAAAGAAAAAATAAGTTTGAATACCGTTTTTTACATAGCCAAACGATACGCTTTCAGTAAAAGTAAAACGAAAGCCATAAATATTATTACGCGTATTTCGGCAATCGGAATCATTGTAAGCAGCATGGCTTTGTTTGTGGTATTATCGGTTTTTAGCGGCTTGGAAAGCTCGTTGGTTTCGTTCACCAATGTAATAGATCCTGATTTGGTTGTTCTTCCGTCAAAAGGAAAAAGTATTACAGTAACTTCGAATCAACAGGAAAGACTGAAGTCATTAGGTAAAATTGCAAATCATTCAAACATTATTGAAGACCGTGTTATTTTTACTTATGGCGATAAACAGATTGTTGCCATTTTAAAGGCTGTTGATAGTAATTATCCAAAAACGGTTGCAATTACAGAAAATATTCTGCACGGAAAATGGATTCACCCTAATACGAACGATGCCGTTATGGGCAGCGTTTTAGCCAACGAACTTTCTGCAGGAATGTATTCAAACGACAAACTTTTGGAGGCTTTAGCCATGAAACCCGGCAAAGGTATTATTACGATGCCCGAAGATGCTTACATTAAACTGCCTTTGTATCCTTCAGGAATTTACAGCTTAAACAATATTGAAACAGACAACAAATATATTTATGCCGATATTAATGTTGGTAAAGATCTATTGGGTTTTAAAGCAAACGAATTTTCTAAAATTGAATTTAAACTTATAAACGGAACTTCAGAAAGAGAATTGACTTCTTTATTAAAAGATGTTTTTCAAAACGAAACAATCAAAAACCGATCTCAATTAAATGAAGGTTTGTACAAAATGTTGAAAACCGAAAGTTTGGCAATCTATCTTATTTTTACGTTAATTATTATTGTCACTTTGTTTTGCTTAACCGGTGCCTTAATAATGATTATTTTAGAAAAGAAAGCACATATTAAAACATTATACGATATTGGTTTTTCGCAAAAAAAACTAAAACGTATTTTTCTTTATCAAGGTTTGATTCTTTCTGTAGGCGGCGTTGTTATTGGATTGATCTTGGGAATTACCATTACATTATTACAACAGCATTTTGGTTTTGTAAAAATAGCCGATGATTTTCCTTACCCAATTGTTTTCAGCTGGAAAAACGGTGTAATAGTTACCATAACAATCTTAATTTTAAGTATTATTGCATCTTATATTGCTGCAAGTAGAATAAAAATTTTGACGAATGAATAATTTTTGTATTTTTATAACTTTATTTTAATAATTAACCCATTAATATATAATACAATGAAAAAGATTTTATTCTTTATCGCAATAGCTTCGTTTTCAACAATTGGATTTACTTCATGTTCAGGAGATGATACGGTTGTGGAAGTGCCAACACCTAACCCAAATCCTAATGTTGGTGAACAGTTAAAAGTTACATCAAATGCAACTTTTATAAAAGACAAAAATATATACTTTAGTGAATTGGGCAAACCTGTTAAGTTTACTACAATCAGTGGATCTAACACAATAGCTGATGCTGCGTATTATGTTGATGGTGTTAAAATAAACGGAGATACATACGCGCATACAACCATTGCTAATGTAAAAGTTCAAGCAAAAAGAGCTGGGTTTATTGATAGTGAAACAATTACTGTACAGTTTGCACAAAAACCTTTTTAATAAAAAAATGTCTTCATAAAAAAAACCAGTAGCTTAAAACTACTGGTTTTCCTTTTATACTATTTTCTGAAAATACTATTTAAAATCTGCGTCTGTTACGCCTTCATTTACTTTAATTTCTGAAACTTTAAATTCTGCGCCACCTAACATTGGTTCAGTGAAAGTATGTGGAAATTTAATTCCTTTTACTTCTTTGTAATCTTTGTATGAAGTAGTCATTTCCATTGTTTGACCTTGTGCTTCCATTGTTTCAGAAGCAGCGATTTTTAATCCAGATGCTACACTGTAATAAACAGTTTCTTTATCTTTCTTTAAAACATACGCTTCCTCACCATTAAAAGTCTCAATGCCTGTTAATTGGAATGAAGCTGCATTTTTTAAATCTTCTAATTCATCGAACATTTTTGCAGATGCTTGTGCTTCTTTTAGCTCTTCACCTTTTAATTCTTGTTTTTGTCCTTGACCAGACATATAACCCATTGTAGGTGTAATTACTCGCTTCATTAACTCCATTCCCATTCCGTTTAAAGAAGCTAACATTTGCCCTTTAGCAGTTTGTTTTTGAGTCATCGTAATTTCCATACCTTGCATAGATCCTTTAGAAACAATGCTTAAAGACTTAACTTCTTTCAGTTTTTTCTCACCACCAATTGCTTTCACATGGTTTTCGATCACTGTTGCAGAAGTTACGCCTGCAGGAGCAGCTTTTTTGAAAACTGGTTTTTCTACCGGATTTGCAAAACGGTCATAATAATTAACCGGGTATCCTAAACGATCTAAAGTACCGGCAACATCTGAACCTTTACCAACAATTACAATACGTTGGTTGTCTTTCTTAAAGAATTTGTTTGCTACACGCTGAACATCTGCAACAGTAACTTCCTGAATGTTTTTAATGTAGTTTTCATAGAAATCTGCAGGTAAGCTTTGTGTTTTTGTTCTTAATGCAAAACTTGCAATTGTACCTGGTTTTTGAATTTCCATTACAAAGTTCCCAATGTATTTTGCTTTTGCAAGATCTAATTCTGCCTGCGTTACAGGTTGTGTTCTAATTTTTTGTAATTCGTTTACAAATTCAACAACAGCAGAATCGGTAACAACGTTACGAACTGATGCAGACGATGTAAATTTAGATGTGTACTTGCCTGATCCTAATGAAGAATAAGCTCCGTAAGTCCATCCGTGTGCTTCACGTAAGTTTAAAAACAAACGACCTTCACCACCACCACCTAAGATTTGGTTTGCAATTAATCCTGCAAAATAATCT
>Ga0256907_1000556_pt1 | contig 10628 bp, 6 predicted proteins | sample MC6MC0745MT_FD_186329 | JGI IMG/M metagenome (GOLD analysis project Ga0256907, IMG submission 186329) | Metatranscriptome of enriched soil aggregate microbial communities from Iowa State University, Ames, United States - MC6-MC0745-MT... | ecosystem: Environmental > Terrestrial > Soil >... | reverse complement strand
CGGCTTTCCCGCTTGCTCAATCAAAGCCGCTTTTTCATCATTATGGTGAATATGATGTGGCAATGGTCCCATGTTATCAAAAAATTTGGAATACATTGGCCAGCTTTGATAATCAGACCAGATACGATTTCCGATCAATCTTTCTTTGAGATGGGAAACACAATCCGATAACAAAAGTTGTTTAATCTCACCTTCATGTTCATATACCACGAAACTAAGACCTTCAAATTCGCCCGTCAAAGGACCATTTTTCGCAGGAGTAGTAGAAGACAACCACCGCTCATCGATACCACCACGTTCACCACCCAGCACATAATAATCGTCTGGATGAAGTTTTATCCTTCTTCCGGGTACACAAAATGATCTAGGCACCCAGTTTGGCGCCAATCTAAATATCCCTTTACCTTGTTCAAAAGCTTTTTCTATATTTTCCATTCCTTCGTATTTATGTTTATAATCTACATTTTATCCTTAAAAACCTGAATTCCTTCAAGTGTATCTAATATTCCCAAAGAAAGTTGATATACTTTTTTTTCCTTAGGTTTAAGAAAAATCAGTTCTTTACGTTCACGCATCACCTTTTGCCCCAACGGTGGATTTGTACCGGGCTCTAATCCTGTCACATATTCTCCCGGACCCCAGTGTTGCCAATTGGTCAACCAAGGAAGTTGTTCCTTTTTAAAAGTTAGCGCAACCGCAAAATCCAATTTTTCATTAAATAGACCACAAGAGCTATTTCCGCTCTGATCGCTTTCCGGAGCTATAAATACAGCTTCTTCTCCTGCCCCCCGATGATCTTCACGAGGTTCTTGACAGGTTTTAAAATCAAGACCTGCTTTAAATATTTTATTAGACTCACCAGATTCCCGAGGTTGCCATTTTCCATTCCACAGTAATTCAGTACCAGCATCCACAAGAGGCCAACCAAAGTTAAAGTGATAAAGCAGCATATGTGGCACATCCATATTACCAACATTTTGGACCACATCTTCAATATATATTGTAGGATCCCCTAAGTAACATCGAATCGTACGTGTCAACTCAATATAATGTCCAAGAGGATGTCCTTGTAATATCTTTCCAGAGATCGACATTTCAAGATCTCCACTTAACAAATCGGGTTGTTTTATATAAATTATTTCCGCTGGGATATTACTAATTTGATCATGCAACCCTCTACTTCCAAAAGCATCCACTTCAGGACCACCAACATGTGTAAGTCCACAAGTAACCAACAATCCTCCTCCAAAAGTGCTTAACCAATCTGCACCTTTATCTGACAAAGGCTGTGGTCTTGCTACCCCAAGCCTGCTAATCCAGCTCAAGTTAAATTGGTTGAAATAAGCATCCGCAATATCCATGGCTCGATCTATAACAACTTTAAAACGCAATCCTGTACCTGTATTTATCCAGGCAATACGGGTACCACGTCCCCGTCCATTATCCAAAACCGAAGTCTCGATACCACCGACCTGTGCCACATGCGACACTTTTTCCAACCAATCTTTCTTTGAAAAATCCACTTTTATTTATTTTTCTTTTTATAAACGTCATTATTCTCATTCCCACCCGACATGAGGTAGGCCATTAAATCACGCAGTTCCTCTGGATTCAAGACATTTAATGTTCCAGGAGGCATAATGGAAACTTCGGAAACTTTGATATCCTGAACATCTTTTTTTGCAATTTCCTTAGTTAACTGCGGTGCATAAGGATTTTGTGAAATAATATAAGTCTTCTCTCCTTCGCCCATCAGTCGTCCCATTTGCTTAGTGCCATCTTTCAGATGAAAAACTTTAGATTCATATTGATCAGAAATCACTTTGCTTGGTTCAATCATCGCTTCCAACATATCCTTAGGAGAGAAACGTGTTCCCAGTTGAGTAAGATCAGGTCCAACCGAACCACCCGAACCTTTCATAGTATGGCAAGAAGCACAGCGCAAGGCTACAAAAAGTTCACCCCCTCGTTTGAAATCACGTATCGCAGTATGACCATTAATATATTTGAGAGCTGTATCGATCTTCCAATCTCTTCCGGGGCCCTTGGCATTCTGAACTTTTTCTGCTAGTCTGTTACCCGATTGATTAACCAATGAATCACCAGAAATCTTACTGTAATAGGCCAATTTGTCCTTATTTACATGACTCAATGCAATTTTTCGGGCTTTATCAATAAATCCGATGTAGCTATTGCCTCCTTTGTAACCAAAACCTTTATAGAACCACTTGAAATATTCATCATGCAATTCTGGGGTCCAACCCTTATGTGCAGAACTCAACATCGTTGCTAAAAATATCTGCTGCGCAGGAGGAATATTGGCCAACATGTCGGCGATATCCAGACCATACTGTGGATTTCGCAAAATAAGATTGGAAGAACTCATAAAACTGGTATTGGTCGAATCATCCTTTGCTGAGTATAATAGTGGTACAGTCTTAGGTACGACACTCGAATCACCAATAGCTACCAATACTTTTCCCAGTTCACGATTGACAAGGTTTATCTTCGAAGGATATAAACCCGCTAATCGCTCCGAAAGTAGAATACGTTGCGATTCAACAGGTGTCCCCATTCGAGCTATACTGACCTCATAAACACGCAACAGATTTAAAAGCATCTGTTGCGGAAGCTTCCTGATGTCAATAGTTGCCAGTTTATTAAACATGTCTGCTTGTAATGATTTATCTCCATTTCTTGCCAGAGCCAACATCGCTTCGGTAAGACGGAGTACATTTTTTTCCTGAAAAACAAGATGCTTCCATGTATCCACGGGTTGATGCTCCACTGCAATACGTGCAGCATAACGGATAAAACGATCTGGATCACCAAGGTATTTCCACACTTTCTCAGCTGTGCCTGGTGCAGAAGGTTTATGAAATTGTTCAATCTCGCGACGCAAGGCAATCCCCTTAGGAATTTCATTTTTTGTTTTCTTAGCCTCAATATCAGCATGTCCCTTATAATACACGCGATAAAGATCAGACTCCAACTTTCTCCCCCCTGTCAAAAAGTATAAAGCACCATCAGGCCCAATCTCTCCAGATGTCAATGCAAGTGGAGATCCCGATATAAATTCTTCCGCTTTTGCCTCATAAGTCGCTCCTTTTGGTGTTAACTGAACAGAATAGATAATACCAAAACTCCAGTCAAATGCCAGAAGACTATTTCTATACTTATCAGGAAATTTCGCTTTGCTTGCATAGAGTAGATTCGTTGGCGAGCCCTGTCCGATATTCAGCGTACCAGGTAGGTTATCTGGGTAACTGGGATCCCATTTGGCATTACCAGTCCTCCATCCGTACTCAGCACCACTTGTTACATGACAGATCCGTGTTGGACGATACCAAGGCATTCCAAAATCCCATTCCATATCCGAATCGTAGGTAAACATTTCGCCATCATCATTAAAAGTAATATCAAACGGATTGCGATACCCACCACTAATCATCTCCCAGTGTTTACCCTCAGGATCGGTTTTAGCAATCCAGCCACCCGGTTCTTTACGATCGGTGGCATGACCCTGTGGATCTACGATATGAGGTAACAAATTATCGTGATGCCAGTTTGAAGGTAAACGATAGGCATCCATCTTGGGCAAATCAGTATGATTACCCGCAATTAAATATATAGCAGAATCTGGCCCAAGTACAACACTATGCGGCCCATGCTCACCTTCACCATTTAAGGCCAATAATTGTGTTATCTTATCCAATTTATCATCCTGATTTGTATCCTGTAATCGGTACAAGCCACTACCTTTCGAAAACTGCTCATCAGGATTATGGTTTACGACGACATAAAGACTATTGTGCGCCCACAACAAACCTTGAGCAAATCCAATTCCTACTTTCGTTGAACTGGTATCAGCGGGATTATCTAATGGAAAATCCAACTTTTCAATCTTAGGCTTCATCGTAGTATCCGATCCTATCGGTGGCAGTTCGATACGGAACAATGCTCCATACTGATCCGAGGTAATCATCCTCCCTTTATCATCAAAGGTCATCGCAACCCACGATCCCTGTTTATTATCCGACGGACTGTAGATATGATCTACTGCAAAACCCTCAGGTAAAACAATTTTTTTAGTCTTCGGATTCTCATCCTTAGCACCTTCATCTTTAATCTGTTCATGACATGCCCCTGCCAAAGTGAGCAGGAAAATGGCAAACAACACGAGTTGCATGTTATTAATTTTTCTCATTGTTATTCGTTAAGCTGATATATTGTTTGATTTAAATCATGGATTAATATCCCGTGTTTTGCGAAATCCCATTGGTTAGCACTTCACGCTGTGGAATAGGAAATAATAACTTAAAGGGTTGCACATTATAGGAAGCCGAACTTAAACGAGAAAGACGTTTTTTCTCTGCCGCTCCGTGAGCATTTAAGACTTCCTCTGCCTTTCCCGTACGCAACAACTGGTACCATCTATGGCTCTCAAAAGCAACTTCAACACGCTGTTCAGTGGCGATAGCATTTCGCAAGCCTTCCTTAGTCAAACCTGATAAAGGTTCCAATCCTGCCCGCTTACGTACCAAGTTTAAGTTTAGATAAGGATTTCCGACTCCAGACTCATTTTGCGCCTCTGCCAACATCAATAAGACATACCCATATCGGTATACTGGCCAGTTCTCATTGGACCGTCCATCTTCAATATAAGGTGCATGATAAAATTTCTTGATGAAGGGCATTTTTCCACCAAAAGCGATTGCCTCTTGATAGGACGCATTTGAAGGATCATCGAACAAGGCTATTGATTTATCCTTCCGCAAATCCCCCGCTTCATATAAATTATAGATACTTGGTGTCGGGATATTAGATCCACCAAGATTTCCAGAATATCCCACCAGTTTCAATTTTGCGTTTCTTGGGCCGAACATATAAATAAAATTACTGTTCTCACCTTCAACAGATTGGTCATACTGCACTTCAAATACCGACTCCTCATTATTTTTATTATTCGGATTGAAACAGTTCGCATAATCAGGCAATAAAGCATAGCCCAATTGCGTGACTTCCTGAAAAGCAGAAGCAGCTTCAGCAAATTGCTTTCTTGTTAAGTATACCTCACCCAATAGCGTTAAAGCAGCGCCCTTAGTAATACGTCCGGCATTATTCTTATCATAGCTATTTGGTAGATTTGCAACTGCATCCTTAGCATGTTGTATAATTACAGCGTACACTTCTTCAACCGGTGCCTTACCTTTGGTAAAAGCATCCGTTGGATTCGCAACTTCCTTCGTATGTAATGGAATTTCTCCAAATAAGCGTACCAAATGAAAGTAGGTGAAAGCCTGTAAAAACTTCACTTCACCTACATATCGCTTTTTCAAACCTTCGTCGGCAAAAGAAACCTGATCGATTCGGCTAAGGATAACATTAGACTCTTGTATAACACTGTATAATGTTGCCCATACAGTATTGATATAATTATTTGAAGAGGTTATCAAAAATTCATCTATCTCTTCCCGTTGCTGCGCCCCTCTATCGGTTTCATCATATTGATAGTTGGTGTTATCGGCAACCATTTCGGTCATCGCCCAAAAATCACTGGTGTACAAACCTTGTAAGCGGCCATAGACCCCGTTCACAGCACGAAGGACTTGTCCTTCATTTTCATAATAATTATCACCGCTGGAAAATGTATATGGTTTAACATCTAATAGGTGATTACATGAGGAGAGGCTAAGTAGTCCCAAACTCAATAAAATATATTTTATGTTCATAACAGTAGACTTAAAAATTGAAATTTAATCCGAGTGTATAGATTCTTGGAACTGGATAAGCAGAGTAGTCAAGTCCTTGCACCAATGGACTAATATCACCTCTATTTATGTTGGTTCCTTCTGGATTACCATCATAACCCGTGATCAAGAAAGGATTTTGAATATTTCCATAGACTCGAATGTCCTTGATAACTCCCTTTATACTTTTAGGAAATGTATAACCTAAATTGATATTACGGATCCATACATAATCCGTTTTCTCTATAAACAAGGAGTGCGTATCGCGATACATAACACGACCCCTGCCTGTACCATTTGTAGTCGGGACTAATCCACTACCGGGATTCGCTTCCGATCTCCAACGATCCGCAATCTCTTTACGCACATTAAAAACTCCATCAATATTATCCGTGTAAAACCGGGTGGCATGCAACATCTCTTGTCCCATTGATCCGACCATCAGCACACGCAGGTCGAAATTTTTAAAAGAAAATGTATTGGTCATGCCCCATGTAAAATCCGGATATGGGTTGCCTATGACGTCAAAATCATCATTCGGTGTGATTTCACCATCACCATTAACATCGCGCATCCGCAGATTTCCTGGAATAGCCCCTGGAAATGCAGCGTATTTCTCCAGGTCAGCTTGATTTTGATAAATTCCATCAACCACATAGCCGATGATCATACCAACAGGCTGTCCGATTCGGGTAACATTAGTAAAATTTCCTTCCGAACTTGCCCCAGAGAAAATCGGATCAGTGCTTCTTCCTAAAGCAATCACTTTATTCCTATTGAAAGAAATGTTGAAATCGGTATTCCATTTAAAGTTATCATTGGTAATATTGACGGAACTAACAGAAAATTCAAAACCGGTATTTTCAACATCACCTCGGTTTTCTGTTACAGATGAAAAACCAGAAGACTGGGGAATCGGCGTATTTAACAATAAGTCTAAAGTATTACGCTTGTAGTAGTTTGCTGCAATTATCAGACGGTTATTTAAAGTCGCAAAATCTAAACCTATATTTAACTCCTTCATCTTTTCCCAACCTAAGAAACTATTACCTAAGCTGTTCATAATACGACCCGGTGCCAAACTACCACCAAAGACATAATTACCCGTTCCAATACTACTTAATGGCGCATAATTAGAAATATTGAAATTACCACTTCTACCGTATGATGCTCTAAGTTTCAATTCATCAACCCAAGTCGCATCTTTTAAGAATTTTTCTTCTGACAGCCGCCAGCCCAGTGCGACAGATGGAAACGAGCCCCATCGATTATCTTTACCAAATCTCGACGAACCATCCGAACGGAAAGATGCGGTCAGGATGTATCTATCTTTAAACGTGTAATTTACACGGGCCAAGTAAGAGATTAATGCCCAATCTTCAATGCCCGTACCACCTGTGATCCTAGCCGCTGCATTTAAGGTCTGAATATCGTCATCCGGGAATTGCGACCCATTGAACCCTGCTGACTTATCTTTTTGGGACTGAATGGAGTAACCCGCCAGCGCACTTATTGCATGACCATTATTCGAACTGTAATCATAGGTTAATGTATTCTCATTTGCCCAATTGATATATTGACCACGTGTATAATTTCCACTGGGAATCGACGGTCCTGGAGCATTTTGATTTGCTAGAGTTGAAGGTCGAAAGTATTCACCACTTTCATCCTGATAATCAACATTAAAAGTTGTCTTAAATTTTAGTTTAGGAAGAATGCTATACTCCGCATAGGCACTCATCAACATTTTCATTTTGCTGCTTTTATCAACACGTTCATTCAAGAACATAACTGGATTAGGATTTCCAAAAGTACCCGGTGAAACGATATATGGATTGTAAGTACCATCTGCATTATAAATGGTAGAAACGGGTGTGGAAATTTCGAAAAATTCATCCCTACCCTGCCCACTAACACCTCCTTTGAGGTAAGATAATGTAGGTGCTATATTCATCCCCAATTTTAATTTATTAGAGATATTGGCATCTACATTACCCCGGACGGAAAACCTTTCAAAACCAGTGTTTAACATCACCCCCGATTGATTCAGGTAACCTGCCGAAACAAAAGAGCGTATCTGTTCATTCCCTCCACTAAAACTCACATTAAAATCAGACATTGGTGCAATTCGGGTAACTGCATCATACCAATCTACACCAGCTCCTAAAGTTTCAGGATGACGATATTCTTCCGGAATATCATTTAATGTAGGTTCCCTACCTTCCTCATATCGAATTTTATCTTCTATAGCCTCTTTACGAAACTGAGCAAATTCCATAGCATTCATCATATTGGGACGACCTTTTTTTGGTACTTCCTGAATACCTGAACTCGCCGCAACATTGATCTTCAATTTTCCAACTGTACCCTTTTTCGTATTGATCAAGATAACACCATTAGAACCTCTCGATCCATAAATTGCTGTTGCAGATGCATCTTTTAATACGGTCATAGATTCAATATCACTCGGATTTATCGCCGTCAAAGGATTTGAGCGTTCGCTTGAAGAAGACGGAACCGGAAATCCATCAATAACATATAATGGCGATCCTCCTGCTCCGATAGCACCAATTCCACGTATACGAATCCTAGGACCACCTCCTGGTGTTCCATTGGAGGTACTTACCTGCACACCTGAAATTTGGCCAGTTAAGGCTTGATCAGGACTAGCAATAGCTTGCCCTCGAACATTACTCATCGATACCGATGCGATAGATCCAGTAACATCCTTTTTCTGTTGACTACCATATCCCACGACCACCACTTCATCTATATCTTGTGACATACTGATCAGTGTAATGTGCTGCTCACCTGCTTTTGTAATCACAATTTCTTGGCTAGAATAACCTATATTCCGAAAAGACAAACTTTGGCCTTTCTTTAAAGTCATAACATAGCGACCATCCTCAGCAGTAGATGTGGCAACATCTGTACCTTTGACCTGTATAGTAACACCCGGGATAGGAAGTCCTTTTGCATCACGTACGATACCGCTAACAGTGATTTGCTCTTGGATATTGCTATGGGTAAGAAGCTTTCCATGATTTTCCTCAAAATCAAAGACATCACCAGAAGAACCCACCACTGAAGCCTGAATGTGAGACAGTTGAATAAAAAATATTCCAGACAATAATAATGATGCTTTCAAAAGACTAGATCGTCCTAGTAGCGGATTTGAAAATTTTTCAGTCTGCGTTCTACATAAATTTTGGACTGTAAAATTCTTAGTTATTTTTTTGTTAAATTGATCATATTGCATAACTTTGCAAGGTTTGATGGTTTTAAGATTAAGAGTTTAGACGCTCTCTATTAATTTAAAATAAGGCCTTAAATGCATACCGATGGTGCTAGAACACTATCGGTTTTTTATTCAAGCTCGTTGTTAGTACGATTGTTCTCCCATACCTAAACCTCCTTTTTTATTAAAGTTTTTCATTCTATATTCTATTAAAGATATTAGGACCCAGGATAAAAGGCACCTATAAGTTGTTTATAATCAAAAGTATAAGGGTTGCTTTTTTTAGCTACCTCAAATATAAAAATCCGATATAGCTTAAGCATCCTGCACTATCCTGACTGACAATAAAAAAGTAAAAGCAATTTGTTAAAAGGGGCTAATCAACGAAAGTAGAAGCTTGTTTTTATAGAGAATCACCCATTTTCATTTCACAACAGGTAGATTGATGACATACTAAATATGGTTCTTTTAATGTCACAAATAGCCACATAAGATTTCTGTAGGGCTACATTAATCTTTTTGATGGATTCCATATTGTTACTTTAAGCTTATGTGGAGAAAAGATGGATAATCTATCGAATAGTTACTTGAGCAGTCTTTGACCCTTGTGAAGGTGCAACATAGGTAATATCCTCAAAAACCAGGTTTTTAACAAAGGGAACTACTTGCCACTTATCTCCTGCAAGTCTTTCGAAACTATAGAAGCTATCAATAATAAGTTCACTATCTAGAGGATTATCTACTATATATTTCAACATTTTATTTGCGTCATCTAGCTTAAATACATTGGGAGATCCCAATAGTTTTATTTCGCGCAATCTACCATTTGATTCCAGACTATTACTTGTTAAAACTTCCTGTTTTAGGGAGTCACCTTTGTTTGCTCCTCCGGGATTTTGACAAGCCATAAATCCCAAGGTAACGACATACATCAAATATTGCACGTTAATCATAACAGTCCAGTTTTATTTTTAAAATCAATTTCTTGATATACTAAAAGTATTTAAAATAGTAGACGCTTTGGTATAGTAACTTGTCGAACCACTTGCTGCTATATAACCGGTCCAACACTATCAACTTCTGTGCTTATTTTTGTTACACAAACGTAGGTTCCTCTCTTTAATTTTTAGGTGCAGCAAACGAAGATCAGATGATTACCAAATTATACTTTTTAACATTACTTGTTCAGTGTTTGTTCAGTGCTTGCTCAGTGATTACTCAGTGTAGACTGGATCAATATTGACTGATTACTGTCTAAAAATTGATTAAAAATTGCTATTAGCTAAAATTTGGTATTAGGATGTACCCGTTTTAATGTTTATCTTGATTATCTATAAACTAATCAGGTAATTATGGCAATCATCAAAAATGGCGTTAAGGGGACTGTTTCCGGGAAAGCAGGTTCTGTTGTGTTTGTCTTAAAGAAAACAGGAAATTATTTGCGTTCTCTTCGTCGCGTTAAAAAAGGAGTACCTACACCTGAGTAACTACTGAGTAGAACACGCTTCAAAATTGTTAGGTCGCATATTAGTATGTTAAATCCCATTATCAATATTGGTTATAAGGCATACAGCTATCCTAAGCGGGCATATGATGTGGCGATGTCTTATCATTTGAACGAAACACTTAATACTTTTACT
>Ga0256907_1000536_pt1 | contig 10866 bp, 6 predicted proteins | sample MC6MC0745MT_FD_186329 | JGI IMG/M metagenome (GOLD analysis project Ga0256907, IMG submission 186329) | Metatranscriptome of enriched soil aggregate microbial communities from Iowa State University, Ames, United States - MC6-MC0745-MT... | ecosystem: Environmental > Terrestrial > Soil >... | reverse complement strand
GATGAAGGTGGACCGCAAGTCGGCGGTATTCCTGGATTCGCTGGCGCGCACCGACTGCGGCATGACGGCCATCATCGCCAAGGACTCGGTCGCGGCGGACGGTTCGTGGATCAAGCCGATTGGTACAGGCCCGTACCAATTCAAGGACTGGAAGCGCGGCGAATACACGCTGCTGTCGGCGTTCAAGGATTATGTATCTCCCGAAGGCGACAAGCCGGACGGTTACGTAGGCTCGAAGCGCCCGCTGGTGGACGAGGTGAAGTTCCTGGTGGTGCCGGACCCGTCGACGTCCAAGGCCGGCCTGATGTCGGGCGCCATCGACGCCAGCCAGATCACCAACACGGATGTGGGCGAACTGAAAAGCGCCAAGAACCTGACCGTCTTCAGCCCGCATGACGCCGTCAAGCATGTGCTGTTGTTCCAGACGCAAGACCCGGTGCTGAAGAACGTGAAGGTGCGCCAGGCCATCGCCGCGGCATTGGACATCCCGCAAGTGGTGGCCGCTGCGTCCGAAGGCCTGGGCCAACTGAACAACTCCGCCGTCCACGCGGGCTCGGCCTATTACAAGGACGCCGAAAAGCGCGGCTACAAGTACGATCCGGCGCGCGCGCAGCAGTTGCTGAAGGAAGCCGGCTACAAGGGCGAACCCATCGTCATCTACGCAAACAAGCGCGCGCATGTGCCGAGCTACCAGGTCGCCGTGATTGCGCAGGCGATGATGCAGTCGGTGGGCATCAACGCGAAGATCGAAGTGCTGGAGTGGGCGACGCAGCTGGACCGCTACAACACTGGCAAGTACCAGATCAGCTCGTTCTCTTTCTCGTCCCGCCTGGACCCGTCGCTGAGCTTTGAACAGTTTTCTGGCGACAAGGAAAAGCAGCCGCGCAAGGTCTGGGATGATCCCGCCGCGCAGAAGCTGATCGATGAAAGCTTCCTGGAGTCAGACCCGGTGAAGCGTCAGGCGCTGTTTGATCAACTGCACGCGTTGATGCTGGAACAGGCGCCGATGCTGATGCTGTACAACGGCGCAGACGCGTGGGCGAGTAATAAGCGAGTGAAAGGCTTTTCAGTGTGGGAGGGGAAGCCGAGAGTGTGGGAGACTGAAGTTCGGTAGGGGTTTTGCTGTTGGTTTTTTTATTGACGCCTGTGGGGTCGGTGGCCTGGGGGGCGCGGGGCAACGATTGCGGTCCGGAGCCTTCGCTCCGGACTACCCCTTCGTCATCCTCGTACGCCTTCGGCTCCCTACGGATTCCCTCGGGCTTATCGACGCCCCGCGCACCCCAGGCCACCGACCCCACAGGCTGCGTCAGTTGAATGCGACGTCAGCGGGGGCGAGTGGTTTTCTTAGGGCTCTACTCGCCGGCGGAGGGGTGGGAATGATCTTGCGGGGCCCGCTCCATGCCGGCCGCGCGGGCGGCCTTATGGAGCTTACGCGCGCCGGTGCGTCGTCGCGGTGTGCGCTTCGCGTGTGGCTACGTTGATTGGGTGTTTTTGCGTGGGTCTGGTGATGGTCGGGTGTCTTCGCGAAAGCGACTACCGCGCAACCGCCCACCGCCGCGTAAGCCGAGTAAGGCCGCCCGCGCGGCCGGCACTCGGCGGGCCCCGCAGCACTCGTCACTAAGGCACTCCCTAGCAGCGCAACGGACCAAGGCGGCGGCAGCCCGTCGGCGCGGTGGCCCTGACTGCGCGCAACCTCGATGCGCCCGAGGGAATCCGAAGGGAGCCGAAGGCGTACGAGGATGACGAAGGGGACGTCCGGAGCGAAGGCTCCGGACCGCAATCGTGGGCGCGCGCAGTCAGGGCCACTGCGCCGATGGGCGGCCTACACCGTCCACCCCCGTCAATAGCAAACCACTACCCCCCAACCCGCTCCACTTCCCACGCCCGCGGCTTCTTCACCGCCCACGGCTGATAGCCCTTTACGTCGCTCCGATACGCTCCAATATCCAGCCCGTTATAAAGCGGAATACTCGGCACGTCCGCCAGGAACAGCTTATGCAGCTGATCAAACGACGCCTGCCGCTTCGCATGATCCGTATCGACGGACGCCGCTTCCACCAGCTTTAACGCTTCCGCACTGTCCCAGACCTTGCGCGGCTGCTTGGTCTTGTCGCCCGTCACCATCTCGTAATTCAGCGCCGCGTCCAGGCGGGCGGAATAGGGGAACGTCATCATCTGGTACGTGCCCGCGTTATAGCGGTCCAGTTGTGTCGCCCATTCCACCACCGACAACTGCGCATTGATGCCCACCGATTGCAGCATCGCCTGCACAATCACCGCCGAGTTATACGACTGCGGGTAGCGCTTCGTCGTCAGGATCGTCAGCGCCTGGCCCTTGTAGCCCGCTTCCTTCAGCAGCGCCTGCGTGCGGGCGGGGTCGTACTCCCAGCCTTGTTTCTGCGCGGCGTCATGGTAGGGCGACACCAGCGGCACGATGGAATTGTTGGGCTGCGCCAGGCCTTCGGTGACGGCCGCAGCCAGCTGCTTGTAATCGATGGCGTGGGCCAAGGCCTGGCGCATCTTCGGCTCGACAACACCGGGTCTTTCGTTTGCAGCAACAGCGCCGTCATGCTCATCACCGGGGCATAGGCCACCTTCACGTTTGGCGTGCCTTGCAACACCGGCACGTCGTTGTTCGAGACGTCTTCGATGATGTCGATATTGCCGCGCTGCAACGCCGCCTTGGCGGTGGAGTCGTCCGGCACGATCATGAAGCGCACTTCATCCACCAACGGACGCTTGGACCCGGTGTAGCCGTCGCGCTTGCCGTCCAGGTTGGAGTAGCCCGCGTACTTCGTCAGGCGAATGTACTCGCCGCGTTTCCACTCGGCCAGCTCAAACGGGCCGGTGCCGATGGGTTTGATCCACGCGCCGTCCGCGCCCACGGAATCCTTGGACAGAATGCCCGTGCCGCCGCAATCCGTGCGCGCCAACGACGCCAGGAACAGGCTGCTGGGTTTTTCCAGGTGATAGACGACCGTGTGCGCATCGGGTGCTTCCACGCCGGTGACCTTGACCGTGCCGCGGCCGTCGAACTCGCTCGCGCAGCGCCAGCCGGAGTTGGCGGCGGTGTAGTGTTGCCACGTCCACAGGACGTCGGCGGAGGTCATCGGCTTGCCGTTGTGGAACTTGATGCCGTCGCGCAGCGTGAATGTGTAGGTCTTGCCGTCTGCGCTGATGTCAATCGACTTGGCAAGCAGCGGGCGCACTTCGGCGTCTTCGCCATAGGCGACCAGGCCTTCCACGATGTGCAGCACCACCGCGTCGCTGTTGCTGTCGCGGTTGACGCCGGGCTCGGTCGAGCGGATGTCGGCGGTAAGCGAAATGCGCAGCGGCGGGGCCGATTGCGCATAAGCCGCGCCGGCCATGCCGGCAAGCGCCAGCGCAACCGCGGCGCTCAATTGATGGACTTTCATTGATACTTCCTTGGGTTGCGCGGACGCGGCGCCGATCAGGCGGCGGTCAGCAGTTCAGGTTCGGCAGTCAGGCTGTAGCGCGTGAACGTGCGGTTAAGCGCCGGCAGCGGCGCTACTTCCATCAAGCCGGCGGCGGGTTCCATGACGACCATGGCGACCGTGGCCGACAGATTGTCGTGGCTGCCGGGACGCGGCGGGCGGCAGACGGAATAGGGGGCGCCGAAGTCATCGAACAGGGCGTGCTTCAAGTCCTCGCGCGTCAGCTGCGTTTTCTCGTTCAGCAGGCGGCGCACGCGCCAGTCGCGGTAGGCGCTTTCCGGCGTGCTGGCCCGCCCGGTGTCGCGCAGCTTGCCCAACGCCACTTCACTGACCCAGTGGTTGGCGTGCACGATCAGGTCGTCGTTGCCCGGGTAGATCGGGAAGGCTTCGTCGGTGGTGCACTCGTAGTCCACGCCGAAGCCCGCGGCCATGCCCAGCATGATGTTGTTCGAGCAGGACTTGGGCGTCGTGGCGACCGCTTTGATGGCCAGTGCGAAATGCTGCTGCTCAAGCACCTTGCGGCGAATCAGCGACAGCGGCACGCCCAGTTGGCGGAAGTCGCGGTCAGACTCCAGGTAGTTGGCGGTGATGGACACGCCCGCGCTGTTCAACCCGCTGCGAGCCAGGCCGCCGGCTTCTACAAACGTCAGGATGTCCGGGCCGTTGTCGTTGCGCACGCGCAGCACGATGGCGGTCTCGGCGCACTCGGCGCGCCAGTCCCAGTTCTGGCCATGGATCAGGTTGCCGTTGGCGGAGCGCGTGGGCAGGATCAACGCGCCTGTGCAGCCGTCGCCAGGTTCCAGTTCGGCGGCCTTTTTCTTTTCGGCGCGGGCCTTGGCGACGACTTCGGTGCGGGCGTTCACCATCACGATGTCTTCGAACGGCACGTCGGCGCCGGCCGCGATGCCGCGCATTTCTTCCAGATAGTGCGGCGCGAAGTTCTCGATCTCGCGGGCGAAGTGGGCGATCAGCTGGGTGCGCGCCATGGCGTCGTAACCCAGGTCAACCAGCGTCTGGCCATACATCGCCGCGCTTTTGCGCACACGGTCGGCGGCTTGCTGGCCATAGGAACGGCCGCGGGCTTCGGGCGTGCCGGAAACCGATACGAAGGGGAATTGCGTGATCTGGGTCATGGACGGGAAAGCGGCGCCGCGCGCCGTGTAGTCGGAAGAGGAGTCAAATTTTCAAAAATGTTAGCTTATTTTGGCGCCAATATTGCTCAGGGTTTACCCAGAGGCTTCAGCCGGCCCGTCGCTTCAGGCCCTGGCCACCCGCAACAAAAAAACAGGCCCCCGCACCATGAGCGCGGGGGCCTGCATTTCGGCCGTTGAATCGGTCCGGGAATTCGCCAGGAGGCCGTCAGGGTTGCTGCGCGGCCACCTCCGGCGCACGGGTGGGCGACCCCATGGCTTGAAACAGCGCAGCCGTTTCGGTCAGGCGCGCATTCGCGTATTGCAGTTCGCGCAAGCGCGCCGCCACGTAATGCTGTTCCGCCGCGTACTCGGTGTATGGCGCCAGCGCGCCCAGGCGGACGCGGCTGGCCGTGTTGCGATACGACTGCTCGGCCGCGCGCCGCGACGCTTCGGCTGACGCCAGCGCTTGTCCGTCGGCATCCAGGCGCGCCAGCGTATCGGCGACATCCTTGAACGCGGTCAACACGGTTTGCTTGTATTGCAGCACCGAGGCCTCGTAGCGTTCCTTCGCCGCGCGCCGTTCCGCCAGCAACGCGCCGCCATGGAAGATGGGTTGGGTGAGCGATGCGCCGATCGCCCAAATGGAGCCCGCGCCCGATAGCGCAGCGGGCCAGCTGAAGCCCCCTTTGCCCATCGAGGCTGACAGCGACAGGCTCGGAAACAGCTGCGCGGTGGCCACGCCGACGTCCGCCGCGGCCGCCTGCACCACGGCGTCGGCGACCAGCACGTCCGGGCGCGAGGCCAGCAATTCAGACGGCACCACCACCGGCACCTGCGCCGGCACGGCCAGCATGCTAAAGGGCAGATCGTCTGGCGCTTGATCGGGGCTGCGGCCCAGCAGCACGGCCAGCGCATGGCGCGTGGCTTGCCATTGCGCGCGCAAGCCGGGCAGCGATGCCTCGAGCGTGGCGGCATCCTGGTCTGCGCTCAGCGCATCGTTTTGCGAGGCGGACCCCAATTCGTAGCGCCGCTGCGTATCACGCGCCACCTGCCGCAACAGCACCACCTGCTTTTCCGTCAGCGCCACGCGTTCGGCAAGCGACGCCGAGGTGATGGCGCCTGTGACGATGTTGCCGGCCAGCGAGCGCCGCGCCGACTCCAGCTGGAATGCCTGCTGCGCCACCTGCGCCGCCAGCGACGCATTGGCAAAGCGCGCCGCGCCGAACAAGTCCAGGTCATAGCTGGCCTGGATCTGGCCGGTGAACACGTTGTAAAGCGCGGTGGGCTGCGGCAGGTTAGGCATGGTCAGCGCGCGATTGCGCGTGGCGTTCGCGCCCGCATCCACCGACGGCAGCAGCGACGAATTCACCTGCCCGCGCAACTGTTCACGCGCGCCCGCCAGATTGTGTTCTGCCGCCGCCAGGTTGGGGCTGTTGGCCAGGCCTTCTTCCACCAGCGCGTTCAGCGCATCAGAGCCATAGCGCTTCCACCATTCGGGCACCGGCCGCGCGCCGCGCTCAAAGCGTTGCGCCACGCCGCCTGCCGACGCGCTGGCCTCGGGCGTGGGCTCCGCGCCGTACTGGGCGGGGGACGCTACCGCAGGCGGTTTGTTGTCGGGGGCGAACGCGCAAGCGCTTAGCGCCAGCAGCAGGGGCAATACCAGCGGCAGCTTCGCTGCGCGGATGGGAAGGGTCTTCATCATCAGGCTCCTCGCTCCAGCGTGTCGCCAGCGTTGGCGCCTGGCGGCACGCCTTCGGGTTCGTCGCGCTCGTCATGGCGCACGCGGAACCAAGCGGCATACAGCGCGGGCAGGAAGAACAGCGTCAGCACCGTGGCGCTGGTGATGCCGCCCATCAGTGCGGTGGCCATGGGGCCGAAGAAGTTGCTGCGCAACAGCGGAATCAGCGCCAGCACGGCGGCGGCAGCCGTCAGCACGATGGGGCGGAACCGCCGCGCCGTGGCGCCAACAATCGCGTCCACGCGCTTGTGGCCGTTCAGGATGTCTTGCTCGATCTGGTCCACCAGAATCACCGAGTTGCGCATGATGATGCCGAACATCGCAATCACCCCCAGCATGGCGACAAAGCCGAACGGTTTGCCAAACAGCAGCAGCGCAGCCACCACGCCGATCAGACCCAGCGGCGCGGTCAGCACCACCATCATCACGCGGGCGAAGCTTTGCAGCTGCACCATCAGCAAGGTCAGCACCGCCACGGCCATCAATGGCATTTGCGCGTTGATCGACGCCTGGCCCTTGGCGCTTTCTTCCACCGGGCCGCCCACTTCAATGCGGTACCCCACCGGCAATTCGGCGCGTAGCGCGTTCAACTTCTTGTCGATGGCGTGCGTGACGTCAATGCCTTGCGAGCCGCTGGTCACGTCCGCCTGCACCGTGATGGTCGGCTGGCGGTCGCGTTCCCAGATGACGCCGTACTCCAGGCCATAGCGCACATGCCCCAGGCTGCCCAGCGGTACCGAGCCGTTGGCCGTGGGCATGGACAGCGTCGCCACGCGCGCGGGGTCGATGCGTTCGTTTTGCGGCGCACGCAGGCTGACGTTGATCAGCTTGTCGCGCTCGCGGTACTGCGTCACGGTGTAGCCCGACAGCGTCATCGCCAGAAAATCCGAGATGTCGCTGGTGCTGATGCCTTGCTCGCGCGCCTTTTGCTGGTCGATCTCAAAGCGTACCGACCGCTCGGAAGGTTCATCCCAGTCGAACTGCACGTTCACCGAACGGGTATCGGCGCGGACTTCGGCGGCCACTTTCTCCGCCACCGCGCGCACGTCGGATATCTTGTCGCCGCTGACGCGGAACTGCACCTGATAGCCCACAGGCGGCCCGTTTTCCAGGCGCGACAAACGGGTGCGCACGGCCGGGAACTGCTCGCGCAGCATCGGCGTCAGCCACTGTGCAAGCTTTTCGCGGTCTTCCACGGAATGGGCGGTGATGACCAGTTGCGCGAAGTTCGGCGTGGCCAGTTGCTGGTCCAGCGGCAGATAAAAACGCGGTGCGCCGGTGCCGACGAAGCTGACCGAATGATCGATTTCGGGCCGGCCTTCCAGCGCCTTCTCCAGGCGTTCCACCTGACGCAGCGTGGCGGCGAACGACGCGCCTTCCTGCAAGCGCACATCCACCAGCAGTTCGGTGCGGTCCGAGCTGGGGAAGAATTGCTGCGGCACCAGCTTGAAGCCGGCCATCGACACCACAAAGATCAGCACCGTGCCCGCCAGCACCCAGTAGCGGCGGTCCACGCACCACGACACCCAGCCGCGCAGGCGCTGATAGAACCGGGTGTTGTAGATATCGTGTTCGTGGTCGTCGGGCAGATGCGCTTCGCGCTTGCGTTCGGGCAGCAGGCGGTAACCCAGCAGCGGGATCAGCACCACGGCGGCAAACCAGGACGTAATCAGCGCAATGGCCGACACCTGGAAAATGGAACGCGTGTATTCCCCGGTGCTGGACTTGGCCAGCGCAATCGGCAGGAAACCCGCCACGGTGACGAGCGTGCCGGTCAGCATGGGGAAGGCGGTGCTGGTGTAGGCGTAGGCCGCCGCGCGGGCGCGGCTCCAGCCTTGTTCCAGCTTCACCGACATCATTTCCACGGCGATGATGGCGTCATCCACCAACAGGCCCAGCGCCAACACCAAGGTGCCTAGCGACACCTTGTGCAAGCCGATGCCGAACATATCCATGAACAGCGCCGTGACGGCCAGCACCACGGGGATGGAAATCACCACCACCATGCCGGTGCGCAGACCCAGCGACACCAGACTCACGATCAGCACGATGGCAACCGCTTCGGCCACCGAACGCAGGAAGTCATCCACCGAATGCGACACCGCCTGCGGCATGCTGGACACTTCCGTCAGCGTGAGCCCAGCCGGCAATTGCGCCTTCAGTTTTTCGAACGTCGTGCCCAATGACTTGCCCAGCCGCACTACGTCCTGGCCCGGCTGCATGGTGATGCCGATGCCCAGCACGGGCTTGCCGCCGACGCGCATCTGGTCCACGGGCGGGTCTTCGTAGCCCCGATGGATCGTTGCAATATCGCCCAGCCGGATCGACTTGCCGTTCACGCGGATCAAGGTATCCGCCAGCGCGCGGCTGTTCTCGTATTGCCCGGTGGGGCGCACGAAGATGCGGTCGTCGGCCGTGGTCAGCGTGCCCGCGGCGGACACGGTGTTCTGCGTGTTGATTGCCTGCGCAATCTGCTGCGGCGTCACGCCCAGCCCGGCTAGCTGGGTATTGGAAATTTCAATGTAGATGTGCTCGGCCTGGTCGGCAAAGTAGTCGACCTTGGCGACGCCCGGCACGCGCAGCAGCACGGTGCGCAGCTTGTCCGCGTAGTCATGCAGCTGCGCCGGCGAAAAGCCGTCGCCGTGCAAGGTGTAGATGTTGGTGTAGACGTCGCCGAATTCGTCATTGAAGAACGGGCCTTGCACGCCTTGGGGCAGGGTGGCCTGGATGTCGCCCACTTTTTTGCGGATCTGATACCACTGCTCAGCCACGGTGCTGGCGGGCGCCGAATCCTTCATGGTGTAGAAGATCAGCGACTCACCCGGCCGCGAATAGCTGCGCAGGAAATCCGTGTTGGCGGTTTCCTGCAGCTTCTTGCCGATGCGGTCGGTGACCTGCTCTTGCACCTGTTGCGCGGTGGCGCCGGGCCACAGCGTCTTCACGACCATGACGCGGAAGGTGAAGGGCGGGTCTTCCGACTGCGCCAGCTTGGAATACGACAGCACGCCGAACAGCGTTACCAACGTGATGATGAAGATCACCAGCGGCTGGTGCCGCAGCGCCCACGCCGACAGGTTGAACTTGCCTTCGTCGTGGTGCTGGCCCGGCCCTTGATCCGCGGCGCTCATGACGCGAAGTCCTCGGGGTGCAGCGGCGCCACGGGCCGGACCTTTTCGCCGGCAGACACGGTGTGCACGCCTTGCCAGACCACGCGTTCGCCGGCCTTGACGCCACCGGACAAGGTGACGGTGCGCGCGTCATAGCGCAGGATTTGCACGCGGCGCAGTTCCAGCGTGTTCGCCTCGGGTTTGACGACCCAGACGGCCGGGTCCTTGGCGTCATGGAACAAGGCGGTGGCCGGCAGGGTGTAGGTCTGAACGTCGGCGGCGCTGCGGTTATCGAAACTGATGTTGGCCGTCATGCCCAGCCGCACGTCAGGCGACGGCGATTCCAGTGTGAGCTTGACGCGGTAAGTGCGGCTTTGCGGGTCCGCCGCGGGGGCGATTTCCCGCAGCACGGCGGTGAAGGTCTTGCCGGGCAGCGGACCCAGCGTGACGCTGGCGCGTTGGCCCACGCTGAGCCCCACCAGCACGCTCTCGGGCACGTCGCAAATGGCGTCGATGTCACCCGACCAGGCCAATTGATAGACGGGCGTGCCCGCGGCCACGTTCTGGCCGGTGTCGGCTTGTTCGGCCGTGATCAGGCCCGCGTGATCGGCATGCAGCGTGGTGTATTTGAGCTGGTCGGCGGATAGTGCGGCCTCTTGGGCCGCCTGGTCACGCTGCGCCAGCGCCGAGGCGTAAGCGTTGCGGGTCTGCTCCAGCTGGTTTGCCGCGATCAGGTTTTCGCGCGCCTGGGCGCGGTCGCGGTCCAGTTGTTGGCGGGCGTAGTCCAGCTGATGCTGGGCGGCGCTTAATTGCGCCTTCGCGGCGGCGGCGTTCTTGGTGGCGTCGGCCGGGTCCAGCTTGGCCACGGCTTGCCCCGGCGTGACGGTGTCGCCCAGCCGGACGAGCCGTTCGGTGATCTTGCCGCCCACGCGGAATGACAGGGGGGTGCTGTAGCGCGCCTGCACTTCACCGGGCAAGGTCCAGGCCGGGAGGCGTTCATCGGCTTTGGCAGGCATGGCGACGACGGGCCGGGGCGCGGGCGGGGGCGCTTCCTGGCGGCCGCAGGCGGAAACCGCCAATGCCAAGGCCAACGCGGCGGGCAGCGCCAGAGGGCGCGTCCAGCCGGGCTTGGAAGGAGAACAAGTCACGAAACACCTCGCGGCGCGGAAAGGGCAATGGAAGGAGGAGCCAACGCAAGTCAGACTCAATACGGCCTGGATTCTAATGCGTATCTGTATTCGGATACAACCTTGTATTTGAAATGGGAGCCAGTGCTAAACTCGCGCCATGTCGAAAATCCGCCTTACCCGCGAGCAAAGCCGAGACCAGACGCGCCAGCGTCTGCTCGACGCTGCGCAATCGGTTTTTCTCAGCAAGGGCTTTGTGGCCGCCAGCGTCGAAGACATCGCCGAACTGGCGGGCTATACACGCGG
>Ga0256907_1000534_pt1 | contig 10895 bp, 10 predicted proteins | sample MC6MC0745MT_FD_186329 | JGI IMG/M metagenome (GOLD analysis project Ga0256907, IMG submission 186329) | Metatranscriptome of enriched soil aggregate microbial communities from Iowa State University, Ames, United States - MC6-MC0745-MT... | ecosystem: Environmental > Terrestrial > Soil >... | reverse complement strand
TTCGACTGCAGCGTGTTCTGACCAAAACTAACAAGACGGCTCGCAAAAATCTGACTGCCTTGCAAAATGCCGCCGGTGATACGTGTGCGCCACTCGGCGAAAGTACCAAGTTCAAAGCGCACCATCCATTCTTCCATAGTATCTGGTAAAGCAGCCAATATGCGCGTGATATGGCTGTTCAGATCAAACTCGCGCGTGCTTAATCGCTGATATACCGAGCTTCCCTCCTGAACGAGCGAGCCAAAGATCAGTAAGGTGGGTAGAATGACAAGGCAGATGCACATGAGTACCGATAGAAAAGCCGCGATGTTTCTTCGACCACGCAACAGTCGAACGAGGCGTTGCTGAACGGGGAAAAAGATAAGCGCGAGGATTATCCCCCAGAGAACAGCCGAATAGTATGGAATGAGTAACCATGCGAAGGCTATCGTGACCAGAGCCAGAAGAATGTAGAAACTTGCGCGCTGGACAGACATGGCATCTCTTTTGATTGAAGACAGGTGGCAAACGTGACCGCTATTGGGTTTGCATTCAATAGCAAATACGAAGTTCGATAAGCGAAACTGATTGAAACTTGGCAAAAAAAGCGAGTTGGCGCAGCTGTTAATCGCGGATGCTTAACGTTGTTCTTTGCTAGCAGGGTCGGATAATAAATTGCTGAAGCCATGCACTTGACGCGCTTGCACATACCATAAAATGGTATTGACCGGGTGGTGCGACTGCCTTGATGAAAACACACATTTTGCATCTTTTCACCGGTACCAATCTCGAGATGATCACGGAGAGCAGAATCGTCTTTCAGACATTAGTTGTTTAATGCAAAGGCCGATTTAGGATCGGCCTTTTGATTAGTTTTAGCGTGGAAATCTTTGATTTTCTTCAAGAATATTTAAATCCATATGGTTACGCATATAGCGTTCTGATGCCTTCTGCAGTGGCTGGTAGTCCCAAGGGTAGTAAGCGCCGTTGCGTAGCGCTGGATAAACCACATGGCGTCTCGCCTGGCTGGCTCGCACCTGCCTATCATAAGCTTCAAGATCCCAACGTTTCGCGGCTGCATCGATGAGGCTTTCAAGCACGTCTTTGTGTTCAGATGACACAGCCAGATTTTCCAGTTCATTGGGATCACTGGCAAGATTGAAGAGCTGCGGCGGATCCACTCTGCATAGAATTAGCTTCCAGTCTCCTTCGCGGAGAGAAACAATTGGGGCGACTGTGCCTTCAGCTGCATACTCCATAGGAACTGCGCCTCTTGCGCTAGCGCCTGATGCGACATCGATAAGCGAAACGCCGTCTGTCCATGGCATGATGCCGAGCAGGTCAATGCCTGCAAGATTGGCAAGAGTTGGCAAAACATCGAGTGTTGATACCGCTTGTTCGACGAGGCACGGTTTTAGCTGCGTTGCTGCGATCATTAGCGGTACGCGCGCTGAGCCTTCAAAGAAGTTCATTTTAAACCAAAGACCGCGTTCGCCGAGCATATCCCCATGATCCGATGTGAAGACGATCAAAGTATCGTCGCTCATCCCACAACGCTCAATCACATCAAGTAGATTGCCAATCTTCTCATCTACATAGGATATGTTTGCAAAGTAAGCCTGGCGGGCTGCCCTCATCTGCTCGCGTGTGAGATCATAGTCTTCAGCCTTGCAAGCTCGCAGCAAGCGCTCACTATGAGGATCTATGTTGCCTTCAGGTAATGGTCCGATTGTTGGATCCAGTTCAGGGATATTTGCGTAAAGATCATAGAAGCGCTTGCGTGCCACGTAAGGATCGTGGGGGTGTGTGAAGCTTACAGTGAGGCACCATGGACGGTCATCGTGACCGCGAGCAAGGTCATAAAGCTTAGCTTCTGCTTGATAAGCAACTTCGTCATCATACTCGAGCTGATTGCTGATCTCGGCAGAACCTGCGCCCGTTATCGAACCAAGGTTGTGATACCACCAGTCAATTCGCTCACCTGGCTTACGATAATCGGGTGTCCAGCCGAAATCGGCAGGATAGATATCTGTCGTCAGGCGCTGTTCAAAACCATGCAGCTGGTCCGGACCGACAAAATGCATCTTTCCCGATAATGCTGTCTGATAGCCCGCATTGCGTAAGTGATGTGCATAGGTGGGTATTTCCGAGGAAAACTCGGCAGCATTGTCGTAGACACCTGTGCGCGAAGGCAGCTGTCCAGACATAAAAGACGCACGTGCTGGAGCACAGAGAGGGCTGGCTGTATAGCAATTCGCAAAGCGCACCGAGCGCCCCGCCAACCTGCGCAAATTGGGCGCATGCAGGAAATCAGCAGGTCCATTTGGGAAGAACGTACCGTTGAGCTGATCGACCATCAGAACGAGGATATTCGGCTTTTTCATTTGGCTAAAACCACAAATGTAAAGAAATTAAAACGCAGAATGGCGGGCGTCGAGAACGCCCGCCTCAAGCATGTTCAGTGCAGATTATAGCCCGAGTTTGGCTTTCACCGCTGCGGCACCTGGCTCGCCTTTAACGGTCGTCACACCTTCCAACCACTTGTCGATATGTTCAGGGTTGGCTTTAAGCCAAGCAGTAGCTGCAGCTGAACCTTCAGCTCCTTCGTTCAGGATTTTATCCATCAGTTCATTCTCTATATCGACTGAGAATACAAGGTTCTTGAAGAAGTTCGCAGCATTCGGACATTGCTGAGCCCAACCGGTACGCGAAAGCGTGTAAACCTCTGCGCCACCATAGTTGGGGCCGAAATAGTCGTCACCGCCCGAAAGATATTCAATATTGAGTTTGGTGTTCATTGGATGTGGTGCCCAAGCAAGGAAGACCACCCACTGCTTGTCCCTATTTCGACGATCGACCTGCGCAAGCATGGCCTGCTCGCTCGATTCCACAATATTCCAGCCATCCAGCTTGAATTTCTTATCTTCGATGATTTTTTGGATATTCTGGTTTGCCGGAGCGCCTGGCTCAATACCGTAAATCTCCTTGCCAAATTTGTCAGCATGGGCTGACAGGTCGGCAAAGTCTTTTACGCCCTCTTTCGCTACATAATCCGGCACAGCGAGTGTGAATTTGGCGCCTTCAAGGTTTTTGACCAGAACTTCAGCAGCCTTTGCTTTATCGAGATCGTCACGGAACTTCTGCTGTGCTGGCATCCAGTTGCCGAGGAATACATCGATGTTGCTGGTCTTGAGGGCTTCATATCCAATTGGTACTGACATGGTTTTCACATCGGCCTTATAGCCCAGCCCATCCAGCAGCACGCTTGCGATGGCGTTTGTGGATGTAATGTCGGTCCAGCCTGGATCGGAAAGGCGGATAGTTTCACATGCAGCAGGATCTGCTGCAGCAGCCGCGCCCGTAAGCCCCGTGAACGCTGCCAATGCTAATGCCGTCAATTTGAGATAGCACATTCTTTTCCCCTGTTTGGCTTTAACGAAACCTGCTCGGTAAAATCAAATTTCGTTATGTCTTGCATTCTGGCTTTAAGAAAAACATCTTTAAGCATAAGGGAAAAGACATTCATTTTTTATTACAGATATAAAGGTTGTTTATGGTTTCTCCATCTTGGGATATTGGCAGTCTTGGTGTTTTTGAAGCGGTGGGGCGGTTGGAAAATCTGACCCTTGCAGCGCGTGAACTGGGGATGACGCAACCTGCCGTTAGCTATCAAATAAAACGCATGGAGGAACGTCTGGGCGTCTCACTCTTCGCCAGACGGGCGCGCGGCGTCGAAATCTTGCCCGAAGGACGCATACTTTATGAGGCTGTGCGGCAAGGGTTGAATGGAATCGACGAGGCTATCCAGCAGATCAAGCGTAAACAGCGCATGCCGGGGCTTAGGATTGCTACGGATTATGGCTTTGCTGCCTTCTGGTTGATGCCGCGTGTCGCAAATTTTAGGCCAAAGTATCCAGACGTTGATGTTCGCATTACAGCATCTTCGATGCTGCAGCCTCTCGATCATAGGGAGGCGGACATCGCCGTTCTGTTCGGATCGCGCGAGGATTTTCCCAAAGATGCTATCCCTTTTGTCGGGGAATCCGTTGTGCCGGTCTGCTCTCCCGGCTTTCTGGAACGAAATGGCCCATTTCCGAATGGAAAAGGCTTGAGTTCGACAGCACTTTTGCACCTCGATACTCTACAAGGTGATCGCTGGTACACTTGGCAGACCTGGCTTGACTCTATTAGTGAGGAAATTGAGGACGGAAATTACGGTTTGGTGTTTAACACCTATAATTTGGTGCTCGAAGCAGCAATTGCCGAACAGGGCGTGGCTCTTGGCTGGGCCGGTTTGATTGATGGTGCGATAAAGCGAGGGCAACTCGTTCCGGCTTGCGACGTCACCCTCAAGAGCAAGAAAGGCTATTGGCTAGTCTTTAATCCTGATATTTCCGCGGCCAGCAAGGCATTATGCATGGAATTGCTCGAATCCGAGCCGAGTCTATAAGAATTTGAAGGCAAGACCTGAAATCAAAGCTTTGACGTAGCGTTGCTTTTGAAAATCGCCATTCAGCGATATGCGCCTTATGGCCGTCGGTCTCAACGCGTCAGAACGTTGGAGGACCGCCGGCTGTGTTGTGACCGCTACCTGAAAGCCTGCTTTTGCGACCATCTCGATTTCACGTTCTCCAACAGCGGAACACCAGCCGTATGGATAGGAAAACGATTTTGGTCGATAGCCCACAACGCGCTCTATTGCGGCTTGAGATGCCTCTATTTCATGTGTGAGGCGTTCTTCGCTTACGCGCCGAAGATTGACATGCGCGATCGTGTGTCCGCCGATATGAGCGAGCGGATCAGCAGCCAGTGCTTTGAGTTCGGTCTGATCCATAACCATGTTATCAACGATGACCCGCGGATCAACATCGCATTGGCTAACGGCTAGATCATCGATCCGTCGGACAGCTTCGTCTTCATCAAAAGTACGGACGAAAGCGGTTAATCGGTCAAAAGCCACATATTTTTGCGCGACCGTTTTGGTGCATAGGGTCTCAGATCCTCTACCAAAGTCGAAGCTAATCTCCGTTGTATTTCTTAAGAGTGCTTCCGTCGTTTCCCACCAGATTGTGTGGGTACGATCAACAAAGCCCATTGTAGGAAAAACTGTGTAGGGAATTCCGAATTTGCGAAAGATCGGAGCCGCAATCTCAGCGTTGTTGCGATAACCATCATCAAATGTGAAAGCTACGAATTTTCGATTATCCGACTTATTTGCAAGTAACGCGGGAAGATCGTGCAGATGAACAGGCACAAGTCCCGCATCAAACGCAGTTTCGATTGTGTCTGTGAGAAACGCAGGTGTAACCGATAAAATGGAGTTTGGGCGAAACTCGTCAGTTTTATCCGCGCCTATATGATGCAAAGTAAAGATTACACCACGCCCACCGCTGGATGGGAACAACTTACCCAGACCGGAAAATGCAATTGCATCCAATCCTCTGCGGATTGCTGCATATCGCATATTTCGCATGAATGATTGCAATCGCACCATGTTTCAAAACATCCCCGGACACTGACATACGCTAAGACTGCACGAATGCAAGGTCTGTGTCGGAGGCCTGCGCTTCTTTGAACTCACGTTGCAACCAGTCCATGAAAACACGTACGCGCGGAGAAAGCTGCCTCTCTCGCCTATAGAGCAAAGATACTGGCGTCGGTTTTGGAGGAAAATCGGCTAGAACCTCAAGCAATTCACCGGCTTCAAGCGATTTCTGTACGTGGTAAATGGGAACCTGAATAAGTCCCAGACCAAGACAAGCAGCTGATACGTAACTTTCAGCGGCATTAACTGACATTGGCGCGGGCAGACTAAGTTCCACTACCCTGCCCGCGACGGTAAATTCAAGCGGGAGCAAACCGCCTGTCGATGTCGAATGAAAACCGACCATGTGATGGCCATTTGTTAGTTCGTCTGGATGTGAAGGCTTACCGTGACGCTCAAGATAGGCCGGGGAAGCCAATGTGACCTCTTTCAACAAAGCGACACGACGAGCGATCATATCACTGTCCTGCAGAACACCTGCCCTCAGAACACAATCGATACCTTCGCGAACAAGATCGACATAGCGATCACCTTCGCTCATATAAATTTCGATATCGGGGTATGTTTGAAAGAAACGCGGCAATGCAGGCATAAGGAAATGCCGGGCTAATGTTCCATGCACATCGATACGCAATAGTCCCTTAGGCTTTGCACCAGCAAACGCACCTTCCGCGTCTTCCAGTTCTTCAAGGATAGAAATGCAGCGGCGGTAATAGGCCTCACCGTCGAGCGTTGGACTGACGTGGCGCGTCGTTCGCTGTAGAAGACATACACCCAGACGTTTCTCCAGCTGCTTGATTGCATCTGTTACGGTTGAGCGCGGCAGGCCTAAATCTTCTGCTGCGAGCGTGAAACTGCGTCGTTCCGCGACACGGGTGAAAACCCGCATGGCATCAAATCGGTCCATAATACTATTCGCCATTTTCGGATAGTGATGCCGAATTATGGATGATTATCCGGCATTTTATAAGCGCTATGTTTCATCTCAAAGGTGAAAAGTGCATTCCCAATGCGCTGCACTCGGATGAAATTTTTAAACACGCATCTTAAGGAAATTAGACTCATGTCAGCAAACAAGGACAAAGTTGCAATTGTAACCGGCGCATCGCGTGGTATTGGGGCTGCTATCGCACGTCGGTTAGCTTCTGATGGCTTTACCGTAATCGTCAATTATGCTGGTAACAAAAGTGCTGCTGAAAAATTAGTCGCAGAAATCATCCAGTCAGGCGGTCGGGCCGTCGCTCATCAAGCAGACGTGAGCGATGCTGCGGCCGTTAAGCATATGTTTGAAAGTGCCGAATCCGCCTTTGGTGGAGTTGACGTGTTGGTCAATAATGCCGGTATCATGAAACTTGCTTCGATAAAGGACGGCGACAATTCAGTCATTGATAGCCAGATTGCGATCAACCTGAAGGGCAGCATTTACACGATGAGAGAGGCTTCAGAGCGTTTGGGCGATGGCGGACGCATCGTCAATTTCTCGACAAGTGTGGTCGGTCTGAAGCTCGAGAACTATGGCATTTATGCCGCAACTAAGGCCGCAGTCGAAACGCTCACAGGAATACTTGCCAAGGAATTGCGCGGTCGAAATATTACGGTGAACGCTGTTGCACCGGGACCGACGGCAACTGATCTGTTTTTAAATGGCAAATCTGACGAACTGATTGAGCGGTTGGCAAAAATGAACCCGTTGGAGCGCCTCGGAACTCCGGAAGACATCGCAGCTGCGGTGGCCTTCCTTGTCGGTGAAGATGGTCGCTGGATAAACGGACAGGTTCTGCGTGCAAATGGCGGGATGATCTAAGATAACAATGAGCGAGGGAGACCCGTTCCTCGCTCATTTTATAGCATCAGGACTTTTGGCTGACGGCATTCCAGAGTGGTTCTGCAACTTTGGCGAAAAAAATCACTATCGCTGAGCCAAGAGCAAAGCCAAAGACACCATCGGCAAAGGCCGTTGCAAACCAGTTAACAGTTCCCGAGAGGCTCACCGATACAAATGCTGCCAGATTGTCCGCGGTTTCGGAAATCAATGCAAATGGCTGATGGACGCCAAGTCCATGAAGGCCATGGATAAAGATATTACCGCCCACCCACAACATCGCGGCTGTTCCAATGATAGTAAGCAAAAGCAGAAGCTTAGGCACGGCGCGGACTGTCCATCGGCCCAATGCGCGCGTGATTGGAAGGCGTCCTTTTCTCGCCATAAGGACGCCGAAATCATCAAGCTTTACGATGATGGCAACGACGCCATAGACCAAAAACGTAATCATAATACCGACAACAATCAGCGTAAAAAGCTCGATCCAGATTGAATTGGTTTCGATCATGGAAAGCGCCAGTGTCATGATTTCAGCGGACAGGATGAGATCGGTCTTAATTGCACCTGCTACACGCTTTTCTTCCAGCGCAGTTGGATCCTTTTCCTTTGAACCGCCATCCTCATGATGGTCCTTGCTTGGGAAGAGCTTGTGCCAGACTTTCTCTGCACCTTCGAAGCAAAGATAAGCGCCGCCAATCATTAATAGCGCGGTAATCGCGATCGGCAAAAAATAATCCAGCGCCAAGAGTGCAGGAATAAGCAGGGCTTTATTTCGCAGACTGCCTATTGCGATTTTGCCTATCATGGGCAATTCGCGCGCAGCAGCTATGCCAACAACATAATTTGGTGTGACGGCAGCGTCGTCGATTAGGACACCAATAGTCTTACTGCCAGCTTTAGCTGCATTTGCGGATATATCGTCGACCGAAGCCGCGGCAATTTTTGCGATCGCTGCAACGTCGTCCAAAAGGGCAAGAAGGCCGCTCATATAAATTTCTCCGCTTAACAATATGTCGGCGTCGTTTTTGGTTTGTTACAACGCAATTATTCCTGAATCTTACATTGCAGAATCGGGATCATTTGAGCAAGCGCCCCCCCTTCCTAATTCATTGTTTTACGGCAGTTTTGCGTGTTCAAAATGAATGATTGGAAATGGAAAAAAGGCGGCATTTGCCGCCTTCACTATCATATCACTTCGTTTTTATGCAGCTTATCTGGCAGCGAGTATACCTGCAATAAGACCGGTTGTTGCAGTGATCAGCAGGTACTGGTTATCAACTTTTACCCAATGTTGGCCGCGACCCGGTTTACGAAGCCCATAACGCTTGTAATCGCGGATTTCCTGATGCCGGCGCCAATCACCATAACGCTCACCACGCGACCACTGCTTGTGGCCCTGATTGCGGCGATCATGACGCTGGAATTCCTTACCGTGTGACGGACGGCTTGGCTCAACTCGGTTGTATCCCGGCTTGCGTGGTTGATGATAATCTTGAGCCTGTGCGAGAGGCGCGCCAACGAACGAAAGAGCAATGGCGGCGAGAACGGCTTTCTTAATCATGGAACACTCCTTTTGTGTTGGAACGAATTTATCGCTCCGGGAGTGAACAAGAGATGAATGAAGAACTATCAAAACATTAAATAAAATCAATGTGATCGAAAAATAGAATGGGGGCACAGAAGTCGATATTCTTCAATGCCGCCCTATTGGCCACGTCGCATCTAGTCATACCACATAAAGCATCAGGGGAATGAGCACGAGAAAGGCTGCAGCGATACCTGTTTCAATCTTCGAATATAATAGCATAGCAATCTCCGTTATAGTTAACGATAGATTAAGAACGCAGACATCCCAATTTGGTTCAATTAATTTGAAAGATATCGAGCATATCGGCTCGATAGGCCTGCCGAAGGACGTGCATCTTCGCTGTTCGCGCGGGCAGGACAACTATGACCGAGATCGAACAGTTTGCACGAACACGATATTCCGATGCACGCCTGCGCCTACTCGGCCGGTTTATTGTACAATGCAAGACAGCCGGAAACCCTGTGGAGAGACACACTTCCAAGTTGCGATTGTCTCCCTTGGATTTGTTGTAGCATAACGGTTTAACCCCAACGTCTTGGAGAACGCTTGCCTGCCTTCTGGCATTGCTTTCATCCGTAAGGATCACAAACCGCGATGCCTATCTTAACTTATTTAATGCCTGTCTCGATCAGCTCTTAAGACAAAGTTTCCGCCGTATAAGCTCCGATGGGAATAGCATCATTGTTTTAAATATAATTGAAACAATTTACTGACGGGCGGCGAACGCGTCGTATTCCTGCAACTGTTTTGTACACATCTCGACTACGTTTGCTCCGCAGTCGGGATAGATCAGAACTTGACCTTCCCTACCCCAATCTCCGTTCGCATAAAAGTTACGGGACGATTCCTTATAGCTGTTCCATAGACGCTGCTCAGCCAGCATATCGGTTTTGGATTGTCCGTCTGCCTTACCGTAACTTTTCTCCAGGTCGGGTTCAGCTTATCATCAGCACGCTTCAACCAGTCACCACCACACTACGACCAGGCACTATTGCTACCGTCTGACCTATGGATGCAGCTATCGTAGATTTTATCTGCTAGAACTGGAGTAGCAGACAAGGTGACTACCGCGGCTAGAAGCGTTCTTTTCTTTAAATCTACCCGATTGAGCTTGCTTCATTAATGAGGCGATCTAAGGACAAGTCAAGCGCAAGAAAAAGCCCTGTCCATTCGTTGATGGACAGGGCTTTTTCTGAATAAAAAAATCGCACTTAAACTTAGTTATGAGATTCACGTTTTCTGGGCCAGAAGTGACGATTATCCCTTCCACGATAATGCCGCTCAGAGCGGTGGTGGTGTCCACCTCGCCAGTCGCGAGATGGTCGCTCGCGATGCCAACGGGGTGGAGGTGGGGCGTGGCGACGAACACGCACACAACGTCCTCTGCGGTCCGTTACGCGGCCTGGCCCACAGCGATAATCAACATTGTGGGTTAAACCCGTTTGATTGGTTGGCTCTGGCATTGAAACCGGCGCGGCCTGTGCACCAAATGAAAACATTGCCATAGCAGCCGCCAGTGAAATTACTGAGAGCTTCATGCCTTCCTCCATTCTAAATAACCAGAAGATGCTGGGAACATAAACGAAGAAAGCTGCGATGTGTTATCACGTTGTTTTTCCGATATGTTCAAATGATTGATGGTCCCTGCAGTTACGTACTGAGCTAGCGCTTACGAAGCACCAGAAAATAAATGAGGACCACCACGATTAGCGGGACACCAAATAGCCACATGACACCTGCTGTCAGCATATTTCTCTCCTCTGCGGACACTTATTAAAATGCATGAGAACCGAACCGGTTCCTTAAGTGTGGGACGAGTTCCATATCCAAACGTCCCTTCCCATTGGAATTTAACCCAGCAACAGTTCAGATACTTACAAGAGAAATGTTTTTCGCGGGCCATCCAGATCAATCCTATTGACGGCAGAAAAGAAATGGAACATATCAAGAACAACGTGATA
>Ga0256907_1000527_pt1 | contig 10950 bp, 7 predicted proteins | sample MC6MC0745MT_FD_186329 | JGI IMG/M metagenome (GOLD analysis project Ga0256907, IMG submission 186329) | Metatranscriptome of enriched soil aggregate microbial communities from Iowa State University, Ames, United States - MC6-MC0745-MT... | ecosystem: Environmental > Terrestrial > Soil >... | reverse complement strand
GAAACCGCCCAGCCTTGTTCCACCATCCACTGGTTGAGATCCGTATCGCCCAGATAGCAACGCCCGAGATCTCGACCATATTTATCAAAGCCTTCTTTTTCACACCGAATCGCGGCTTTGCCGATTCTGTTTTTCAGCGCATTGCGGGCATCTCGACCGCAGGCATAGTCACTGCCTTCAACCCGACAGGTCTGCTCCATCTCAGGTGCATCGATACCGAGAAGGCGAATATGTACCCTATTCAGTATGACTGTATCACCATCAATGACATAGACTGATCCTGTCGCAGATTCCCGCGGCTGTCGGTTAACAGGTAGGGAAACGATGATAGCCCCAAGAATTAAAAAGATTAGTAAAGTTAAGAGGATGCCGCCAAATCCTCCACCCTTTTTTCGGCTTCTTGGTTGATATGGCCGCTTATAATAGCGCCGCCTTTTGTTCATTGTTTCATGCCCCCAATCGCGCCCCACAATTAACGCATCTGCAGCTTTTTGCGAAGTTCAGCGTATTTTGGATTGAAGATGCACGGCAACTTATTGGGATCAACTCAGAGCGGTTTTGTGTTGATTCAGCAACAGTCTTTACCATTGCTTTAGTCTAAAAAGACGGGACACACATTTTGCCCATTTCCCGCCACAAAGGCACGTCACCGGATAGGAAAGGCAAAAGCTATTAAACACTTCTGGGAAACTTTGGTTCCCTCAGGACAGGCGAAAAATGAAGCAAGGCGCATTGTTATATAACGATCCGTTTTCGAGCAGTGGAAAGACTGCCTCAGCTTCTTTTTCTTATGCGCACAATAGCCGAGCTTTTTTCCGTCAAAATCGGGTCTCAGTGTTGACGAAAAGACAATGCATTCTGTCGTTTATGTCATCAACTTCCACCCAATGTGAAAGACCAGCGTTGTGATGCGTATCCGCAGTTTTTCATATCCCCTTATCGCTGCGGCACTTGGCTTGGCCATTGTCTGCAACAGCGCTTCGGCTTTTGATTTAAACGATGACTCGGAAAAATCACGTAGTCCGTTTGAGCTCTTCAAATTCGGTTTCTCCGCTTACAAAAGCGGCCATAAGGACGAAGCCATCAAAGCTCTTCGTTATGCTGCTGAACGCGGTCATCAGGGCGCTAAGTGGAAACTGGCTCGTATGTATGCCGACGGTGACGGTGTTGCCGAGAATGACTACGAAGCTTACCAGATTTTTGAAAAGATCGTCCGTGATGGTGCAGAACCAGGTTCCGAGAACGAGCCTTATGTTGCTGACGCGCTGGTCGCGCTTGCTGGTTACGTGAAAGTAGGCATCCCGGGTTCCCCGGTGAAGTCCAATCCAAAGTTTGCTCGCGATCTTTATGTGCAGGCAGCGTCGAATTTTGGCGATTCGGCTGCCCAGTATGAGCTCGGCAAGATGCTCCTGGATGGCGAAGGCGGTGAACGCAACTCTGTTCAGGCTGCTGGTTGGTTCCAGTTGGCTGCCAAAAAGGGCAATGCCAGCGCTCAGGCAATGCTTGGAAACATGCTCTTTCAGGCTGGCAAGACCGTTCGTGGTCTGGCTATGCTGACCGCAGCATTTGAACGCTGCCCCACGGAAGATTGCACATGGATCCGCGATATGCAGGAACAGGCATTCTCAATTGCAGGTGAAGCAGATCGCCGTAATGCCATTGCTCTCGCAGGCGACTATGCCGTCAAGGGCGACTACTAATCATGCTTTATTCCTTGAACTGATCCAAGTTTAAGGAATTATGCTCTATACATTTGTTTTTACGCGCGTCTTGTTCCGATAACCGCTACGCCCTTTTCGGGATTCACTCTAGCGGTGTGATTACACCGCCAATGTGACTGTGACCGGAACATGGTCGGACGGCTTTTCCCACGCTCTGACGTGCTTCTCTATATCCGCAGCAACAAAATGGTTGGCCGCTTCTGGTGAGAGCATCAGATGGTCGATGCGAATGCCATTATTTTTCTGCCAGGCTCCCGCCTGATAATCCCAGAAAGTATAGACGCCATCTTCATCAGTTGAAGCGCGCACAGCTTCCGTGAAACCCAGATTTTCAAGTCGGCGAAACGCCTGACGTGATTGAGGTTGAAACAGCGCATCACCCAGCCACTGCTGCGGGTTCTTCGCATCGTTTGGCTCTGGAATGACGTTATAGTCACCGGCAAGTACTAGCGGTTCTTCGAGCTCAAGCCTGTCTTTGGCCCATGCTTCAAGGCGCTGCATCCAAGAAAGCTTGTATGGAAATTTTTCTGTGTCGATCGGATTGCCGTTTGGCAAATAGAGCGAGACCACACGGAGAACGCCCTTATCTGTCGAGAATACCGCCTCGATAAAGCGCGCTTGTTCATCGCTATCGTCGCCCGGCAAGCCACGATTAACCTCATCAGGCGACTTCTTGGACAGAATCGCAACGCCGTTGAAGCCTTTCTGGCCGTGCGTTTCCACATGATAGCCGAGCGCTTCAATCTCCAGCCGTGGGAACAGTTCGTCCACCGACTTGATTTCCTGAAGGCAAGCAATGTCAGGCGACGATTCCTTCAGCCAATGCTGGAGGTTTTCGATACGCGCCTTGACGCCATTAATGTTCCATGTCGCGATTTTCATCTGCAAATGATTAGGCGGAAGACGAGACGAGGGCAAGCGCCGCTCACTCTCCATCACAGAATTTCGACTCGGTCTGATAATTATTCAAATGGCATTTGTATTGCCGCTTTTGCGTTCCTATCTCCATGAAACCGTAGCCAAACAGGAGATTTTAATGTTCGACGCCAAAAAGCTTCTCGATCAGTTTCTGGGATCGCAAATACCGGGCATGTCAGGAAGCGTTCGTGACAAGGCAGGGCAGGCCACTGATCTCGCGAAGAAAAACCCATTGGCTACGGGGGCGATTGCGGCTGCAATCTTGGGCACAAAAACCGGACGTAAGCTTGCAGGTAATGTGGCAACTGCGGGCGGTATCGCTGCAATCGCGGGCCTTGGTTATCTCGCCTACAAAAATTACAAATCCGGCCAGTCGCCACAGACCGCTGAACAGCCTGTAGCAAAAGAGCCAGAGCTGCTGCCGCCACCGCCAGCGGATTCTCCATTTCATCCGCAGTCCCCGACGATGAGCAATAGCTTCGCGCTTACACTCATTCAGGCAATGATTGCCGCTGCAAAGGCTGATGGCCATATCGATGACGCTGAACGCGCACATATCATGGAGAAGGTGCAGATTTCGGGTCTCGATAATGAGGCTGAAGCTTTCTTCGAGAAAGAATTGGCTGATCCGATTGATATTGATGCGCTGGTCGCTGCAGCACAGACCGAAGAACAGAAGGTCGAGCTTTATACCGCTTCCCGTCTGACGATTGATCCGGACACCCGTGCGGAGCGCGGTTATCTCGATATGCTGGCCGGTCGTCTTGGCCTACCGGATGCGCTGGTCGATCATATTGATGCGACCGTTTCATCGGTAAAAGCCTGATAAAATAAATCTGCTGTATGAAAGCATTATCAGCAAAGGTCGGAACCGATTTTGCGTTGGTAAATGTGTTAATACAAAGAAATAAAGCGGCTCCAGTTCAACTGGAGCCGCTTTATACAGCTGAATCTTACTTAGGAATTAGAGCGCATCCCGAAAAATGTGTAATGGCTTTCGGATAAAGATGCGCGTTAAAACAAGGATTTAGAGCGACAATCTGATTCAATCAGATCGAAACGCGCTCTAAAGTCTGATCAGATCGCAAAGCTTGTGCCGCAACCGCACGATGCAGTCGCGTTCGGGTTGCGTATCTGGAACGATTGCCCCATCAGATCATCAACGAAGTCGATTTCCGATCCGTCCATGTACGGCACAGAGATTGAATCAATCAGCACCTTGGCGCCGAGCTTTTCAATAACGATGTCATCGTCGGATTGATCGTCTACGAGGTCGTATTTGTAAGAAAATCCGGAGCAGCCGCCGCCTTCGACCGAAACGCGGAGCGCAGTTTTGCCCGGTTCAGAACCGATAATTTTTGCAATCCGCTTGGCTGCGGATTCGGAAACGGTAATGTCTGTCATCTGCCTTGTTCCGCTTGCAATTGCGAGTGTCGAGTTGGAATTGTCTGGATTTACGACAAACGCATACTTGCCTTCATGTTTAGCTGATAGCTATGAACGCAACGTGTGGAAGTCAATGTCCGCACGATATTTGCGTAATCATATTACAGTGAGGAATGCATCGCAATGTCCGCTGAAGAAATAGGGCAACTGGAAGGAATTGGCTTCGGCTATCGCGAAAGAGCGCCCTATGCCAGTAATCCTGCGCTGAGCCGAGGTCGGCTGGTGCCGGAGCCTGAAAGCGCTACACGAACGCCTTTCCAGCGGGATCGCGATAGAATCATCCATTCCACCGCTTTTCGCCGTCTCAAGCATAAGACACAGGTGTTTATTGCCCATGAGGGGGATCATTATCGAACCCGCCTGACCCACACGATTGAAGTGGCGCAGATTGCCCGTGCTTTGGCGCGCGCTCTGAGGCTTGATGAAGATCTCGCCGAAGCCGTAGCACTCGTGCATGACTTTGGTCACACGCCTTTTGGGCATACCGGCGAAGATGCGCTGAACGAACGGATGAAAGCCTATGGCGGCTTCGATCATAATGCGCAGTCTTTGCGTATCGTGACCAAGCTTGAACATCGCTATGCAGATTTTGACGGATTAAACCTTTCTTGGGAAACGCTTGAGGGATTGGTCAAACATAACGGCCCCCTTGTTGGTCCATTCGCCACGCACTCAGATGAGCCGGTCCCGCAACCGATCCTTGATTTCAACGAACGTTATGATCTCGAATTATCGCGATTTGCCAGCCTTGAAGCGCAATGCGCCGCGATTGCCGACGATATTGCCTATAACGCCCATGACATTGACGATGGTCTTCGGTCGGGTTTGCTTAAGCTTGAGGGGCTTGATAAGGTGCCGCTCACAAAACGCCTTCTGGATATCGTGAGGACGCGCTATCCGGCGCTTGATGCGGTGCGCACCGGTCACGAACTGGTCCGCCGCCAGATCACCATCATGGTTGAGGACGTGATCGCTGAATCGCAGCGCCGTATTGCGGCAGCCAATCCGCAGAGCGTTGAGGATGTACAGGCACAACCGCGTGCGCTTGTTGGCTTTTCAGATAAGATGCGGAATGAAGAAAAAGTCCTGAAACGCTTTTTGTTCAAGAACCTCTATTTTCACGACAGCGTCGTTGTTCGCAGGCACGCAGCAGACAAGATCGTTCAGGACCTGTTCGATATCTGCTTCAGTGATCCATCGATCATGCCGTCAGAATGGCAATCAGGCTGCGAAACGCTTGATGATGCAGGGCGCGCGCGCCGCGTCGCCGACTATCTTGCGGGGATGACTGACAATTATGCAGTGCGAGAACACCGACGATTGTTTGACCATACACCCGATTTAGCTTAATCGGGGCGGGACGAAGCGGGTCTCGAAGCGCAAATGCCTCCGGGATCGCCGCTATTTTTATGACGAACAGAAGCCGGACAGCAGAAATTAACCGGACGGAAGCCTCACAGGACGAACCATGAATATCTTTGCAGATTTCGACGCGCGTATCAAAAAAACGTTGCAAGATATTGATCTTAAAGCAAAGGACGGTGGCGATCTCGATTTATCCCGTATCACCGTTGAGCCTCCGCGCGATGCAACGCATGGTGACATCGCCACCAATGCCGCGATGGTGCTTTCCAAGGCTGTCGGCCAGAACCCGCGTGAGCTTGCCACAATTATTGCTGATGCGCTGAAGGCTGATGCCGATGTTGCAACGGTCGATGTCGCTGGCCCTGGCTTCATTAATCTCCGTCTGAAAGATGTTTATTGGCAGCGCGAACTGTTTGCGATGCTCAATGAAGCAACCGACTTCGGCCGCTCCAAGCTTGGTGCTGGTACGAAGGTCAATGTCGAGTATGTTTCCGCCAACCCGACAGGACCAATGCATGTTGGTCATTGCCGTGGTGCAGTGGTTGGTGACGTGCTGGCAAATCTGCTGAAATTCGCAGGTTTCGACGTTACTAAAGAATATTACATCAATGATGCTGGTGCGCAGATTGATGTTCTTGCCCGTTCGGCGATCCTTCGCTACCGCGAAGCGCTAGGTGAGAACATTGGCGAGATCCCAGCGGGTCTTTATCCGGGCGATTATCTGGTGCCAGTTGGTGAGGCGCTTGCCAAAGAGTTTGGCAACAAGCTTCTTGAAATGCCGGAAGATGAAGCGCTCGTTATCGTTAAAGATCGCACGATCGATGCCATGATGGGCATGATCCGTGCCGATCTGGAGGCGCTGAACGTTCATCATGACGTTTTCTACTCCGAGCGCACGCTCCATGTTGATCATGCACGCGTCATTCGCGCCGCAATCAACGATCTGACGCTCAAGGGCCATGTTTACAAGGGCAAGCTGCCGCCGCCAAAGGGGCAACTGCCTGAAGAATGGGAAGACCGCGAGCAGACCTTGTTCCGTTCGACAGAAGTCGGTGACGATATTGATCGTCCGCTGATGAAGTCTGATGGCACTTTCACTTATTTTGCGGCTGACGTTGCTTATTTCAAAGACAAGTACGACCGCGGCTTCAACGAGATGATCTATGTGCTGGGCGCCGACCACGGTGGTTATGTCAAGCGTCTCGAAGCTGTCGCTCGTGCTGTATCCGACGGTAAGGCCAAACTGACAGTTCTCCTGTGCCAGCTCGTCAAGCTGTTCCGTGAAGGCGAACCAGTTCGTATGTCCAAGCGCTCTGGCGAATTCATCACTCTGCGTGATGTGGTCGATGAGGTTGGTCGTGATCCGGTCCGTTTCATGATGCTTTACCGGAAGAATGATGCGCCGCTCGACTTCGACTTTGCGAAAGTGACTGAGCAGTCTAAAGACAATCCGGTGTTCTACGTGCAGTATGCTTCCGCGCGTTGCCACTCGGTTTTCCGTCAGGCAGTCGACCAGCTTGGTCTGTCGGGTCTTGATCGCGTTTCGATGGCTGAACATTTCGGCAAACTGACCGACGAAAGCGAAATCGCACTCGTTCGTAAGCTTGCAGAATATCCGCGTCTGATCGAATCTGCAGCCACGCATCAGGAGCCGCATCGCCTGGCTTTTTACCTCTATGACCTAGCAAGCGCGCTCCATTCGCAATGGAATAAGGGCACTGAGAACCCAGACTTACGTTTTATTAAGGTTAACGATCCAGAATTGTCTCTAGCAAGGCTAGGGCTAGTACAGGTCGTTTCCGATGTGCTGACTTCCGGTTTGACTATAATCGGTGCGGATGCTCCAACGGAAATGCGCTAGGACGGTTTCTATACGCGCAAGTTCAACCAGAGTGTTGAGCGGGTATAGATAAGTCAAAATGATGGAAGATCAGCGAGTATCCAAGTCGTCGATCTTCCTTCAGGCGCAGGAAACTTCCGTCAACTTTTGCCCACATTGCCTCGCTACAACGTAATGTATCGAGACGTCTTGCGGCGTCCAGGGTTTGAGTTAGGAACACACCATGACGGACAGCAGTGCTAATCCCCGTAGTTACGGCGAGCGTCCGCTGCACGAAGACGATCCGCTGATGGAACTTTCACGGATCATGGATTTCGGCGCGTCTGCAGATAATAACGTTGCTCGAAGCGAATATAGACCCGAACCAAATTTTGATTCTGGCGACAATGACCTTTCGTTCGATCTTGAGCGAGAGTTGCTTGGTGATTTCGGTAATCCAGTCGAACCGGAACAGCATTCGGCTCCATATGTGACGCCAGCCTACGAGCCGCATTCCTATCAGAACGCAGAACCTGCGGTGCAGGAAGACGCGCTGGCGTCTGCGCTTGAAGAAGAGTTCGATCTTCATCTCGATGCAAACGAGCCGCTTGCTCCTGCTGAATCTTTTGAATTTGTTGAAGCTGATCGTTCCGAGCCTGTGCCTCAGTTCGATTACAACGACTATTCAGAAGCCCGCACGGCTTATGAAGAAACTCATCCGGATGCCTATGCTGCACAAGCGCCTGTAGAGCCGCTGGAGCAGAACTATTCGAACTATAATCCGTCTGCTTATCAGCCGTCGGAAGATCCTTACGACAATACTTATGCGACGGAACCTGCACCGCTGCCGTCCGATGGCAATGATTGGGAATTCCAATCCGCCAAGCCATTCGAGGCCAGCTACGCCGCAGAGCCATCGCATCAGCCGCTTTCGTTAGAAGACGAGCTGGAAAACCTGCTGTTCAGCGACGAGCCTCAGTCTGCTCAGGTCACCGAGACGGTTTACGATGAGCAACCTGAGCCGTTTTCGGCCTATACGCCACGTTATGCTGAACCTGCAGCAGAAGCCCCAACTTCGGCTTATGCAGAGCCTGCTTATCGCGAAGAATCTGACCCTGTGTTTGATGACTTCCAGCTGGATGAGCCAGAGGCTTATGAACCAGTCGAGGCCGCTGCAAACTATGCGCCGGAATCAGTAGAAGAGCCACAGGCTGCTTCGCAATCTGCACAGGCACCGATTTATCCGCATTACGCACTCAGCAACTTCGCGGCGGGTGCCGCAACGGCTGGCGTCTTGTCGCCAGAACCTACACAGGCTGCTGCAGAATACGAATCAGAACAAGTCGAACTCGATGATGATTTCTCTTTCGACGACGACTTCACGCTTGAGACCGAACAGTCATTTGCACCTGTCGCGGTTGAAGCAACCGGCGATGAACTTTCCGGCCTTGATGAAATCTCGTTCAATGAAGACGATTTCGGTTTCGAAGCCTCGGGCGATGCATCTTCGCCAGTTGCGACTGACGATGCGAACCTCTTCACTGAAGAAGACTTCTTCACAGCAGATGATCTCGATCTGAGCGTGGAGGCCGAGAGTGAATCGGTGGAAACACCTTACGCTCACGCTACCTATTCCGAGGAGGAGCAGCATCCTGCCGCTCCGTCCTTCACGAACTACGCCGACCCGCGTTCTTCGTTTGCAGCACCAGCACCCGAAATCGAAACGCTGAGTGTTGCTGACAGCAAGGTGGAGCAGACCCATTCGCTCGATTTGCCGGAAGTCAGCTATGGCGAAGAAGAAAATAATGCAGGTCTGACTGATCTTGAGACTGAGTTTGCAGAAGTTTTCAACACGATTGGAGTTGATGAGACCGCTGCAAAAACAGATGCTCAGAGCGAAGCTGACAAGGCGTTTGAAGATATTTTCCGCGAAAGCGCTTCGTCCTACATGCCAAACGCAGGTGTTGCAGCTGGTACCGCGCTAGGAGTTGGAGCGGCTGCAGCTGCTGCAACAATGGCTTATGGACGAGCCAATCCTACGGCACAACCAGCATCACCGCAGAACCCAAGCGGTAGCAGCGATGATTTCTATAATCACTGGGCCGCGCAGGGTGCGCAGACTATGGAAAGTGGCGAGTTCGGCACTCGTGCTGCAATGCAGCCCGAAGATGATCTCGGTAGCGCTGCGGAAGCCTATCGCAATCGTCCGGTGCGCGGCCGCCGTGGTCTTATCCTCGCAAGTGTTGCTGGTATCGCTGTCCTTATCGGCGGTATTGGCTACCATTTCCTCGGCGGTAGCGGATCCGGTGAGCCGGTTGTGATTCGCGCTGATAATCAGCCAATCAAGGTTCAGCCGGAAAATCCGGGTGGCGCTACGGTTCCTAATCAGGACAAGGCTGTCTATGACCGTGTCGCTGGTACATTGCCAAACAATCCTGAGCAGAAGTCATTGATTTCTGCCGGCGAAGAGCCTGTTGATCTTGGTGCAACACAGGACAATGAAGTCGGCACGGATGATGCACCTGAGCCTAATCAGGCTGCCGGAAACTCCGCTGAATCCGGTCAGGAATCACCGTTGATCCAGCCTCGTGAAGTTGAAACGATGATCGTTCGTCCTGATGGCACCATTGTTCAGGCCCAGCAGCCTGCGCAGACACCTCCACAGGCCGCTCCAGTCAATACTGCAAACAATTCAGCACCAATCGCGCCTCCAGCGGAAACTGATGAGATTGCAGCTCTTGCTGCAGGTAATGCGCCTCAGGAACCAGTTGCAAACACGCCTGTAACGCAGCCGACACCTGCAACGCAGGCTCCAGCGCCTCAGGTTCGGGCACCTGTCGTGCCTTCACGCCCAGCTCAACAGCCAACCACTATCGTGGGTAATGTTCCGCAGCGTACTCAGGCACAGGCTCCTGCTGCAGCACCTCAGGTTGCTTCTGCAGCCGGTGCAGGCGGTTACTTCATTCAGATCGCTTCGCAGCCGTCTGCTGAACTGGCACAGAAGTCTTACGCCAACATGGCGCAGCGTTATGGCAGCGTGATTGGTGGCCGTGCAGTCGATATCAAGCGTGCTGACATTCCGAACAAGGGCACTTATTACCGCGTTCGAGTTCAGGCTGGTTCGAAGGATGATGCATCCGCACTATGTGGTCGTCTCAAGACTGCTGGCGGTAGCTGCTTCGTGACGCAGTAAACGCTTCAAGATTGTGAATTGAAAGAAGGGCGACACCAGTCGCCCTTTTTCGTGTGACTACCATGCTCACTGTTTTTGGGTTAAACCGTTACCGCTGATTTGAAGGCGACGAACAGATCGAAGGAATGCTGCATGAAAGAGTGCAAGGCGTGGATTGCTGGTGTAGCCGGAACGAAGTTGACGCCGGACGAGATGGCCTTTTTCCGGGATGAAAAGCCTTGGGGCTTTATTCTCTTTGCGCGCAATGTGGAAAGCCTTGAACAGGTTGCTGAGCTGACTGCGCAGTTGCGCGAAGTGACAGACAGACCTCAGACGCCTGTTTTCATTGATCAGGAAGGTGGTCGTGTTCAGCGTCTTCGTCCGCCACTGGTTCCTAATTATCCTGCCGCAGCTCAAATTGGTTCGATCTATGATCGTGATCCCGAAGCAGGGCTTCGTGCTGCTTGGCTTCATGCACGCCTTCATGCTTTCGATCTTTTGAAGGTCGG
>Ga0256907_1000520_pt1 | contig 11006 bp, 6 predicted proteins | sample MC6MC0745MT_FD_186329 | JGI IMG/M metagenome (GOLD analysis project Ga0256907, IMG submission 186329) | Metatranscriptome of enriched soil aggregate microbial communities from Iowa State University, Ames, United States - MC6-MC0745-MT... | ecosystem: Environmental > Terrestrial > Soil >... | reverse complement strand
TTTTTGAACACACATTTCCTTAATTTACTCGGCTTTAAGGCTTACTTCAGCCCACGGATGAAAAAATCCACGGTATTTGCTACTTGTGCCGTCAGAGAGTATTTCTGTCCTGAGATCAGCCATGAGGTGACGACCTCATCCATAGCTCCGAAGATTAACTGACGCGTTAATCTCGTGTCCAGATTCTTGCGGAAGCTCCCGTCTGCGACGCCCTTTATCAGAATATGCTCGATTAATTGAATATAGGGCTTCACAGCCTGACCAATCGCTTTGCGCAGCTCAAGGGAGCTCTGGCGCAACTCGATTTGAGTTACATAAGCCAGATGAATATTCTCCTCAAGAAGGGAGAAGTGGATATCGCATATTTTGTACAAAGCTTCCTCGGCGCTGTCTTCCTCGGAAATGTTGTTTTTGAACGACTCCACAAGGCTACCCAAGCGATTCTGGAACAGGGAAATGAGGATATCTTCCTTGTTTTTGAAATATAGATATATCGTACCGTCTGCTACTCCAGCTTCTTTGGCGATTCGGGCTACCTGTGATCCGTGGAATCCATTCTCAGCAATCACCTTCTCGGCGGCATCCAAAATCATTTCAAATTTTTCCTGTTTTCTACTTGTCATCCTGACACCTCAATGTTAAAATTTGAATCGAATGAATGAACACTCATTCATTTTTATTCATCTTAGGTGAAAGCGCTTTTGTTGTCAAGATGAATCATTGATTTTAAGGTGTGTTCAAAAAGGTCGATTTTCAGACCTCTAAAAGGAGGGGCAGGTGAAGTAAACGTGTGGCAAATGCTGCAATGGATTATGTTCCTGCTGGTAACGGGCTATGCCATTTATTTATTTTATAAAGCGGTATACCATCGTTATCTGTACTTGAGCCTAGGGCGTCCCGTAGAGTTTCGAGCAAGAAGCAGGCTCTCCTGGAACAACTGGAGCGAATTTCTGAGCCAGGTATTCGGACAGCGGAAACTGCTAAAGGACTGGCGCAGCGGGATCATGCATATCGTGATTTTTTACGGATTCATTATTTTGCAGTTTGGCGCCATCGATTTGATTGTCAAAGGATTGACCCGAGGGGGCCATCTGCCGCTGCCTGGTTACCATCTATTCGGGCTTAGCCAGGAAGTGACGGTTCTGCTTATTCTGATCGCAATCGGTTATGCGGCTTACCGCAGATATGGTGAACAATTGCCGCGCTTGAAGAAAGGCTGGAAACCAAGCCTTGTTCTCATCTTGATATCGTCCATTATGTTGACGGTTCTACTCTCATTAAGCCTGGAGCGTATTTGGTTCCAATTAGACCCATCTCTCTATGCACCAGTATCCTCACTAATATCCCTAGCACTCCAATCTTTATCCACCTCTGCTGCTGAAGTGCTCTTCTATCTCTTCTGGTGGCTGCATCTTCTCATCTTGTTAATTTTTCTAGTGTATATTCCGCAATCGAAGCATTTTCATTTGATTACAGCACCGATTAATATTTGGCTGCGCCGTACGGAACCGCCTGGTCGCCTGACCAGCATCGATCTGGAGGATGAAGAAGCGGAGAGCTTCGGGGCCGGAGCGATCACGGACTTTACGCGCAAGCAGATGCTCGACTTCTACGCCTGTGTAGAATGTGGGCGCTGCACGAATGTATGCCCTGCCTCTAATACGGGCAAACCGCTGTCACCCATGCACCTGATAACGAAGCTGCGTGATCATCTGACTGATGTCGGTACCGAGCAGACCGGAAAATCGCCATGGCAGCCGTCCTATGCCTTCGCATCCTCACAGACTGCTACACATCAGTTAAGTGAGCTGAAAAATTCAGCCGTAGCCTGGATGGATTCAAGTCTGCCACACATTACGGACATTCGCCCAACACTGGATTGGCAGTCTGCAGCCTGGGGAGTTCAGAATCAGAGCGATCTGGATGCTGCTGGTGCTGCAAGCTCCGCAGAGCTGGAGCTGATCGGGGATGTGATGACAGAAGAGGAAATTTGGTCCTGCACAACCTGCCGGAATTGTGAAGATCAATGTCCGGTCGGCAATGAGCATGTCGATAAGATTATCGATCTGCGACGTCACCTTGTACTGATGCAGGGCAGTATTCCGCAGGAAGGTAGGCGGGCGCTGCAAAATATAGAGCGTCAGGGCAATCCGTGGGGGATCAGCCGAAATGAGCGGTTCAATTGGACCGCTGACCTGGAGGGGTTGTCTGTACCAACGGTACGTGACAATCCACAATTTGAATATTTGTTCTTTGTCGGGTCGATGGGATCTTACGATCTGCGCAGCCGTAAAATTTCCCGTTCTTTCGCCAGACTCATGATGGAGGCAGGCATCAACTTCGCCGTTCTCGGCAACGAAGAGAAGAATTCCGGCGATACGCCAAGACGGATGGGGAATGAGTTCCTGTTCCAGCAGCTGTGCCAGGAGAACATTACGTTATTCCAGCAGTATGGGGTACGTAAGATCGTTACGGCGGATCCACATGCTTTTAACACTTTTAAAAATGAATATCCCGAATTCGGACTTGAGGACGTTGAGGTCATTCACCATACCCAATTGCTGGAACGACTCATTAAAGAAGGGAAGCTGTCCCTTCGCCATGAGGTGCGGGAAAGAATGACTTATCACGATTCCTGTTACCTGGGACGTTATAACGGCATTTATGATGCGCCCAGGGAAATCCTTCGCCGAGTTCCAGGGATAGAGCTGACGGAGATGAAGCGCTCGCGTGAGAATGCGATGTGCTGCGGAGCCGGCGGCGGTCTAATGTGGATGGAGGAGACGGGTGGCAAGCGAATTAATTTGGCTCGGACGGAGCAGGCCCTTGAGGTATCTCCAACGATGATCGGTAGTGGATGTCCGTATTGTCTCACGATGCTGGAGGACGGGGTCAAAATGAAGGAGCTTGACGTGAGGACGAAAGATATTGCAGAGATTGTGGAGCTGTCGGTATTTGGCGAGGCCTTGGCCTAATTGATCAGACTCACGTTGTACTAGCGGATCTAAAGATAGTTGAACCGCATTAAAAGTGAATTTCATGGGTTGGAGGTAGGTGTAGATGAATAGATCGATTTCCAAAGCAGTAGTTATCGGTTCGGGCATTATGGGTTCCGGGATTGCGGCGCAGCTTGCCAATGCAGGGATTGCCTGTTCGCTGCTCGATATCGTTCCTGCGGAAATGACGGAAGCGGAGAAAGCCAAGGGATGTTCACTCACGGACCCGGTGGTTAGGAACCGCTTTGCTGCAGCAGCTATAGCCGGTCTGGTCAAAAGAAAGCCAGCGCCGCTATATGATGAAGCATTCGCAGCCCGCATCCGTCCCGGCAATCTGGAAGACCATCTGCATTGGATTCAGGATGCGGATTGGGTCATCGAGGTAGTAGTAGAAAATCTGGCGGTAAAGCGAGAGCTTCTGGTCAAGATTGAGCAGCATTGGAAGCCAGGCGTTCTAGTTAGCACCAATACATCAGGGATTTCGATTGAGGCTATGAGCGAGAGCAGATCCTTGGAGTTCCGTCAGCATTTCATGGGAACGCATTTTTTTAACCCTCCTCGTTATATGAAGCTGCTGGAGATTATTCCCGGACAGCATACAGAGCCTGCACATGTTGCCCGGCTGCGCGAAGTTGCGGAGCGTGCTCTGGGCAAGACGGTGGTAATTGCTAAAGATACGCCTAATTTTATTGCCAATCGCATTGGTACGTACGGGTTGCTTGTTACTCTGCGGGAGATGCTGCAGCGAGGATACACCGTTGAGGAGGTCGATGCTGTAACGGGTCCGGCCATGGGACGGCCGAAGAGCGCGACCTTCCGTACACTCGATCTGGTCGGCCTCGATACCTTCATCCATGTGGCGGACAATGTACGGGAGAATGTGCAAGATGAAGGCGAGATCGAAGTATTCACCGTGCCAGAGCCGCTTCAGGAGATGGTGAGGCAGGGCTGGCTCGGCGAGAAATCGGGCCAGGGCTTCTATCGCAAGCTCAAAGAACAGAGTAAGAGCCAGATCCTTGCTCTGAACCTGAAGAGCTTCACATATGAGCCGCAAGCGAAGCCCTCCTCTGGATCTCTGCAAGCAGCAAAGGCCGCCAAAGGTGCCAAAGGGAAGCTAAAGGAACTGCTCAAAGGAGGAGATCGTTATTCCGATCTGGCCTGGAATGTGTTGAAGCCTGTACTTCTCTATTCCGCAGCCAAGCTCGGTGAGATCGCGGACAACATCCGTGAGATCGACGAAGCGATGAAATGGGGCTTCAATTGGGAAATGGGGCCGTTCGAGACATGGGACGTCATTGGCTTGGTTCCGTCCGTGAGAAGAATGGAAGCCGAGGGTCATCAGATTCCAGGGTGGGTTATCGAATGGGTCGCAGCAGGCAACACATCATTTTATAAAAGAGAGGAAGGCCAGTTGTTCCATGTGCTAAGCGGAAAATTCAAAGCTGTTGAGCAGCCGCCGGAGATCATCTCGCTGCGCGATTTGAAGGAGCAGAAGCGGGTGCTTCGAAGCAACACTGGCGCAAGCTTGCTTGATCTGGGCGACGGTGTGGCCTGTCTGGAGTTCCATTCCCCGAACAATGCGATCGGCGAAGATATTCTCAGCATGATCACGCAGAGCCAGGAAGAGATCAAGAAGCGTGGTTATGCCGGACTGGTCATTGCCAATCAAGGGCGCAACTTCTGCGTCGGCGCCAATCTGATGCTTCTGCTTATGGAAGCGGAGGATGAGGAATGGGATGAGGTTGATGACATTATAGCGTTGTTCCAAAACACGATGTATCAATTGAAGTATTTCGAGAGGCCCGTCGTCGCCGCGCCGCACCGGATGACCCTTGGCGGAGGAGTTGAGGTATGCCTGCCCGCAGACCAGGTGATCGCCGCGGCGGAGACATACTATGGCCTGGTCGAGGCAGGCGTTGGCCTGATTCCAGCCGGAGGCGGCTGTAAGGAGCTGGCGCTGCGGGCGAGTATGCAGGCTCATTTGCCAGAGGCGGATCTGCAGCCGTATATCAATCGACTGTTCGAGACGATCGGCATGGCGAAGGTGTCTACCAGCGGACATGAGGCGAAGCGTCTCGGCTATCTGAGAGCGAGTGACCGGGTGGTGATCAACCCGGACTATGCGATTTATGAAGCGAAACAGGCGGTACTGCGCCTGGCTGGCTCCGGTTATGAGCCGATTCAGGAGAGCAAGCTGCGCGTTGTTGGCGCCGAAGGCAAAGCCGTACTGCAGCTTGGAGCCATCGGCATGAGGGAGAGCGGGTATATCAGCGATCATGATCTCTTGATCGCGAAGAAGCTGGCGCATGTGCTCTCTGGTGGAGATGTTCCTGCGGGCACCTTGGTCAGCGAGCGGTATATGCTCGACCTGGAGCGGGAGGCATTCCTGAGCCTGTGCGGTGAGGTAAAGACGAGGCAGCGCATGAAGCATATGCTGACGACGGGCAAGCCGCTGCGGAATTAGCTGAGGAGGGAAGAGAATATGAGGGAAGCAGTCATTGTATCGTTGGCGCGGACAGCGGTCGGCAAGGCGAAAAAAGGCAGCCTCGTTCAAACCCGTGCCGACGATTTAGGCAAAGCCGTGCTGGAAGCGGCTGTAGAGAGGGCCAAGGGCCTGCAAAAAGAAGATGTTGAAGATATTATCATCGGCTGTGCGATGCCGGAAGGGGAACAAGGACTGAATTTTGCTCGTATTATGGCGCTGTATGCTGGATTTCCAGTGACGGTTCCGGCGCTTACAGTAAATCGTTTTTGCTCTTCGGGGCTGCAGTCGATCGCTTTTGCTGCGGAACGAATCATGCTGGGGCATGCGGACGTTATTATCGCCGGAGGCGTAGAAAGCATGAGCCATGTGCCGATGACCGGCTTTAAAGTGTCGCCGAACCCGCGGATCGTGGAGCAGTACCCAGAGGTATACATCGGGATGGGGCATACAGCGGAGCGAGTGGCGGAAAAGTTCGGGATTAGCCGTGAGGATCAGGATGCCTATGCCCTGCGCTCGCATCAGCGGGCTGCGGCAGCGATTGCCGCTGGAAAGTATGCGGAGGAAATCGTTCCGATCCAGACGGAGTTCAGGGATGTCGAGGATTCAGGAAAAGTAAGATCGAGGGTTAAGGTCTTTGATACGGATGAAGGCGTACGGGAGGATACGACGCTGGGTGTTCTCTCCAAGCTGCCACCGAGTTTCAAGGTTGGAGGTACGGTAACGGCTGGAAATTCCTCACAAATGAGCGACGGTGCTGCCGCGCTGGTCGTCATGAGCAGAGAAAAGGCTGAGCAGCTGCAGCTCGAACCTCTGGCGACATTCCGCTCCTTTGCGTTGTCCGGCGTTGAACCGGAGCTGATGGGCGTCGGACCAGTCAAAGCGATTCCCAAGGCGCTGGCGATGGCCGGAATTACGGCCGGGGATGTAGCCTTGTATGAAATCAATGAAGCCTTTGCTTCACAATGCCTTCATATTATTCGCGAGCTCGAGCTGGATGAGGAGAAAGTGAATGTGAACGGGGGCGCGATTGCGCTCGGCCATCCGCTCGGCTGTACGGGAGCGAAGCTAAGTGCCTCGCTGATCTCTGAGCTGCGCAGGCGCGGCGGCGGATACGGTGTTGTCTCGATGTGCATCGGTGGCGGCATGGGCGCAGCCGGAGTGTTTGAGGTGCACGGATAGAGTTACCGGGGCAAGACAGCGAGACATTGGAACTTTGGGGGTCTGCTCCCTGGAACCCTGAAACAACATTTTTACGTAACATGGGTAGCACAAATCGTGGCACGGGAGCCAATGGACAGGTGCGGCTATTCGAGCATAGGTATTCCGGCACGCGTTAGAAGCCTCCTACAACGGAATCAGTGGCTATCGGAACAAAGGTGGCCGCCAGAATTTCTAACCGAAACATTGTATCGCTATTTGCCCAAAACGGGTCTCTAGAAATTCTAACGAAACGTGGTATCGCTATTTAGCCCAAATGAAGGCTTTAAGCTTGAATTTAGCTCAAATAACGATATGTAGTTTCGTTAGATCTGAAAACGAGCTGTTTACGCGGTAATAGCGATCTGTAGTTTCGTTAGAGCAACGGGGCTCAGGTAACGGACTCACTCAACTGGCTGAGGCAATGGATTCAGGCCACGTACTCAGGCTACGTACTCAAGAAACGGGATTCAGACATCAGGATTCAAGCATGAAGAGGATTCAATGGATCAATTCAAAAGGAGAGGATCGGATGAATCAGCAAGCGATGAAGAAAGTGCGCGGAGGAAGCTTCGTGATCGAAGACGGGGATTTTCAGAATATGGTTACGCCCGAGGATTTCACGGAAGAGCAGCGGATGATCGCCGACATGACGAAGCAGTTTGTGCAAGGGAAAATTGCCCCGCATGACGAGCAACTGGAGAATCTGGATTATGATCTGACGGTAAAATTACTCCGAGAAGCCGGCGAATTAGGCTTATTAGGAGCGGATGTACCGGAGGCATACGGAGGAATGGGACTGGATAAGGTTAGCACCACGCTGATCAATGAGAAGCTGACCAAAGCGTCCTCCTTCGCTCTGTCGTTCGGAGCACATGTTGGGATCGGGACGCTGCCGATCGTCTACTTCGGAACGGAGGAACAGAAGCAGAAGTACTTGCCGGGTCTGGCTAGCGGAGAGAAGCTCGCCGCTTATTGCTTGACAGAGCCTTCGTCCGGCTCGGATGCGCTGGGCGCCAAGGCGACGGCCCAATTATCCGAGGATGGAAGCCATTATGTGCTTAATGGTACGAAACAATTTATTACAAATGCCGGATTCGCTGACGTATTCATCGTCTATGCCAAGGTAGATGGCACACAGTTCAGCACCTTTATCGTGGAACGCACGATGGAGGGCGTCAGCATCGGTCCAGAGGAGAAGAAGATGGGCATCAAGGCATCGTCCACCTGTCCGCTTATCCTTGAGGATGTCAAGGTTCCGGCTGAGAACCTGCTCTGGGAAGTTGGCAAAGGGCATTTGATCGCTTTTAATATTCTGAATATCGGCCGGTTCAAATTGGCTGCAGGTTGTGTTGGAGCAGCCAAGGACGCACTTGAGCTTGCGGCTCATTATGCGAACGAGCGGACCCAATTCGGCCAGAAAATCTCCTCCTTCCCGCTGATTGGCCAGAAGCTAGCCGACATGAACATCCGCACATATGTGCTGGAGAGTATGGTTTACCGGACGGCCGGATTGTTTGATACTGGGCTAGCGGAAGTAGATCTTAGCGCTGCAGATGTCGGCTACCGTTCCGCCAAGGCGATCGCTGAGTACCAGCTGGAATGCTCGATCAATAAGGTGTTTGGCTCGGAGACGCTGGATTTTGTGGCTGATGAAGGTGTGCAGATTCATGGTGGTTACGGATATACAAAGGAGTACCGGATTGAAAGGATTTACCGTGATTCGCGGATTAACCGTATTTTCGAGGGAACGAATGAGATTAACCGACTGCTGATCCCCGGTACTCTGATGAAGCGAGCGCTTAAGGGAGAATTGCCGTTGCTGCAGAAAGCGATGGAGCTGCAGGCCGAGATGATGGAGCGAGTCAGTCCTCCGGAGGGAGATGGCGTTCTCGAGCAGGAAGCCCATTTGCTGAAGATGGCTAAGAAGATATTTCTGCTCGTAGGGGCAGATGCGGTGCAGACCTATCAAGCCAAGCTTGAGCAGGAGCAGGAGGTACTTAGCTCCCTTGCCGATATTATGATCTCGATATTTGCGATGGAGAGTGCATTGCTGCGGACGCAGAAACGGATCAACCAGACCTCTGAAGAGAAGTCGAAGCTGGCGATATTACTGACAACGGCTTACATTCAGGATGAATTCGGGCGCATAGAGAACTGGGCCAAAGAAGTGCTGAGTGCGATCGCTTCCGGCGATATGCTGCGGACACAGCTCTCCGTCTTGAAGAAATGGTCCAAACGAACTCCTCTCAATCTGGTGACATTAAAGCGGGAAATTGCAGCCCAGGTGATTCAGTCGGAAGGCTACGTCTCATAAAGACCATTTGAAACGGAGGTGGAAGGGATGAATGCAAAACCCTGGCTACAACATTATCCCGCCGAAGTACCACCGACCTATGATTATCCGCAGCAGCATTTGGCACAATTTCTACTGGATTCAGCGCAGCAATATCCCGAGCAGATTGCGCTTGATTTCATGGGAGCGACGACAACCTATCGGGCTTTGCTGGATAAAACCTATCGCTTCGCGAACGCACTGCGCAATCTTGGCGTGCAGCAGGGAGATCGTGTGGCGATTATGCTGCCGAACTGTCCACAGGCGGTTATCGCATATTATGGCGTGCTATTAATCGGCGGAGTGGTCGTGATGACCAATCCGCTGTATATGCCGCGTGAGCTGGAGTATCAACTTAACGACTCCGGAGCAAGGGTTATCGTTACGCTGGACATTCTCGTGGATCGGGTGAACAAGGCGATGGAGCAGCACCCGCTTGATTTTATTCTCGTAGCTAGAGTGCAGGATGAGCTATCTTTTCCCAAGAACATGCTATATCCATTAAAGGCCAGAAAAGATGGCACAGCAGTAAAGGTCACCTATAACGAGCAGATTGTATCATTTAAGGAACTGCTTAAAAATTCGCAGCCTGTTCCGTATTTAGCTCCTATTGATGTCGAGAATGAGCTGGCGCTAATTCAGTACACTGGTGGAACAACCGGCTTCGCCAAAGGGGTTATGTTGACGCATCGCAATCTGGTCGCCAATACAATTCAGACGAAGCTATGGTTCTATCGCTCTCAGGCCGGTAAGGAGACATATTTGGCAGCGCTTCCTTTCTTCCATGTGTTCGGGATGACGGTGCTGCTGAACCAGGCTGTCTCTCTGGGATGTACATTGACTCTGATGCCGCGGTTCGAGATCGAGCAGGTGTTGAAGGCGATTGACCGCAAGCGGCCTACCGTATTTCCAGGTGCGCCAACGATGTATGTGGCGATCATCAATCATCCGGATGTTCGAAGTTACGATTTGTCCTCGATCCAGGTCTGTATTAGCGGCGCGGCCTCGCTGCCTCAGGAAGTGCAGACCCGATTTGAGAAGTTGTCTGGCGGAAAGCTGATTGAAGGATACGGCCTGACAGAGGCATCGCCAGTGACGCATGCGAACAATATTTGGGAGAAGCGTAAAACGGGCTCCATCGGCATTCCTTTTCCGGATACAGAGGCAATGATCGTGAAGCCAGATACGTTGGACGAAGTCCCTCTTGGCGAGATCGGGGAACTGGCGGTCAGAGGCCCGCAAGTGATGAAAGGGTATTGGAACAAGCCGGAAGAGACTTACAAGTGTCTGCGTGATGGATGGTTGCTAACCGGTGATCTCGGTAAAATGGATGAGGACGGTTTCTTCTACATTCTGGATCGTCGCAAAGACATTATTATCGCAGGCGGGTACAACATATACCCCCGCGAGGTTGAGGAGATCTTGTTCGAATATCCTGGTGTAGAGGAAGCGATTGTGGCCGGAATTTATGATCCTTACCGTGGAGAGACCGTGAAGGCTTATATCGTGCCGATGAGTGGGGCCCGGTTGGATGAAGCGGAGTTGAAGAAGTTCTGTAAAGAAAGGCTGGCTGCATACAAAGTCCCGAAGGTCTATGAATTCCGGGATAGTCTGCCAAAGACAATGGCGGGCAAGGTGTTGCGCCGCAGGCTGATCGAAGAGGAACAATCCAAATTGAACAACGATCAGAAATAATGTGCATTTTACGCTGTTTAGAGAAAGGAGGAGCCCGGGTGGAAGCGGAGGATCGTATTACGGATGTCCAAATGCAGGAATGGGAGCGCCTGGCGAAGGGGACTTTCTGGGACTATCTCGGCTCCCAGGTGGAGACAGTCAATGAGCGGCAGGTCGTCGTTACTCTGGAAATTATGCCGCATCATCATAATATGATTGGGATTGTCCATGGCGGTGTTCATGCTACGCTGCTGGATTCTGCAATGGGGCTTCTAGCGATGGTGAACAGACCGAATTGTAATGTCGTGACTACGAATCT
>Ga0256907_1000494_pt1 | contig 11331 bp, 22 predicted proteins | sample MC6MC0745MT_FD_186329 | JGI IMG/M metagenome (GOLD analysis project Ga0256907, IMG submission 186329) | Metatranscriptome of enriched soil aggregate microbial communities from Iowa State University, Ames, United States - MC6-MC0745-MT... | ecosystem: Environmental > Terrestrial > Soil >... | reverse complement strand
CTTATAACGTGTTTCAAATAAATCTATGTAATCAATCTCATTAATCTTAGTAGAACCAGTATAAGTCATCTTGATTTGTTCTTTAATGCAGTCTAGAATAATTTCATCTGAGATACTTGCAATAATTTCGTCAATTTCCTTTTCAGTAAGGAATGTTACCTCTTTTTCATCCATTGTATTATTCATGATTTAATCTCCTTTTCCAAAAAAAGAGCCTTAAAAGGCTCTTAGTATTATTTGTTAATTCCAAAGTCCGTAATAAGTAACTTAGAATGAATCTCTAGTTTCTTAAGTTTTGTAATAATGTTAATTAGATACAAACTTCTGTCACTATCGTAATCGAATATTTCAAAATCAATATTTGATTTAACAGTCTTTGTATTCTTATAACCAACTATAAATTTCTTATTGAATAATAATTGTAGATAATTCTCAACGCTTGCTGGTTTAGAACTACCGTTAGTTTTAATATTATCCAATGATGGTTCTTCAGTAAGAACTACTTGTTCTTTATCAAAGTCAAAGTATAATGAAAATACTCCATTGTTGATTTCTTTAATTCTATCAATATCATCATCAGATAAAGAGAAATTACCAATCAACTCTAGCTTATCAGTTTTATATACTTTATCATACTTTAATTCTACGTAATCCTGTTGGTATTCTAGTAGAGGAACATCAGTTTCAAACTTGAAACCATTATTTTCAAAAATGATTTTAGTGATATGATTCTTATAATCATCTAAGAATTTAAAGAACTCTTTACCATTAATTGAGAATGTTAAGTTCGCTAACATCTCTTGAATTGGTAAATCTTTCTTAGCATAAATCGGAATAGCATGGACATATGGTGTTAATTGCTTATCATGATTAGCAATGATAGTTCCTTTCGAATAATTATAAATACCATCTGAACCATAAATATTCTTCATTATTTGGTTGTTCGCATTTAAAAATGAAATAAGTGATTTGATTTTAGCTTCATCTTCAATTATAATCATTATTTAGTCCTCCTTATATTCCTGAACTATTTCTATCCCAGTACTGCCCCACTTAACAAACTCATGAGCAATTCCTTCATAGCTATTTGCTTTCTCTTCAACCATAGCAGGACACCTATCATTAAAGTAATTAACAAGACGTTTTGATGGGTTAGATAATGTGTACAATATACAACGGAGTTCCCCACCATCTTTGACATACTTGTATCCTATATGACTGAAATTATTCTTTTTGTATAATTCCTTTAGAATATATTCGCCAACTTGACCAGTACTTAAATTCTGAAAAGAGAAGTTTATTAACTCATGTTGCTTAGTTTTCTTTTTTATCTTCTTAAGCATAACTAACAACCCCCTAAAAGCTTTCTATTTTAGTTTTATTTTGTTCAGCCACTAATTGATTATCAATTAGTTTATTTAAAATAGAAAGTAGTCGATTCATTTTGATATTCCCGTTAATAGTAACTCTAGTTTTAATTGGTAAGATTTCTTCTACAACTGAATCTTTAATAACTCGTTTAAATTCAGTTTCAATAAATAATGTTCCTCCGTCAGTCTTAATTCTTGCTAGTGGTTTTTCATTATTACCACCGATAACGTAGAAATCTAATTTAGACTTAATATTTGCTCTCACAAATCTCTTTTTCAACAATGTGTCTACGCTAATATGTATTTCTGACATACGCCTATTATAATCCGTCAATATTTTATTTGCTAATTGTTTGTTGTCCATATTATACCTCCATTATTATTCCTGTGATTAATGCTTTTTCCAATACTTCTTTTATTACATCTCCATGACAACTCTTAGGGGAACACCAACAACCTAAATATAAGTCACCCTGTTTAGCAATTTCTAATAGACGTTCTAATTCTTTAATGATTATGATATCATTATTTCTTATCCTATCATTTAACCATTGTCTATATTCTGCTATTGCATCATCACGTTTATGAATCTTTTTATTAGAAGATTGAAACTTATGAGAGTATGGATTCCCTAAGATACTAGGTCTACATACCCTCTCACAGTTAGGAGTCTGTTTCATATGTGTAACATAAATCATAATGTCCCTCCTAAACATTTGTTAAGCTTTTATTTAAATGATAAATAGAATTACTTAACCTTGTGGTGTTGTTCCATCTCCTACTTTTAGTGCTGGAGCATTTTGAATCTCTTTTAAATTTTCTTCCGATATTAGAATTACCCCTATTTGTTCATCACCCTTATATTGGACAATCCATGTACCCATCTCAAACTTTCTAAATAATGTAACAATACCATCCCTCTCTGGTAATTCTTTATACAATCCGTCCTTTGTCCAATTTGCTCTAGACATTATTATTCCCCCTATTAAGAACCTTCATTTTCTAATGAATCAATTGTATATGCTTGCTCATTGATTTCGCTAGGCTTAATTCTTTTACCATTATACATTAAGACAATATTATATTTTTCGATATTCTCTTTTAATTCATCTGACAACCAGCTAAGAACTTGATGGTTTGTAATTTTGTCTTTCCAAACTTCCTCAGATGTAACATTGGAGATAAATGATTCTTTTGCTTCTCTAAAATAGTCATAGGCATCCACATCTACTTGGCGTTTAAAATCATCAATAACTGTTATTTCAAAATCTTCTACAACACCGTCATAATATCTAAGTTGCTTAGAAAGCTTAATTGTAATAGTATTGACATCACTAATGTCTATAAACATATCATCAGTTTCTTCTTGAATAACCTGTTCTAACATGGATGTATTAAGTACAAATGGAACGTTGCTTTCTGACTCAGTAATTTCTTCTAGTTCATTATGAGTTAGACTAATGTAATCATCAGCCGATAACATTTCCATTATATGTTGCAAGAATTCATGTACCGCATTTGTCTCTTTTGCTTCTAGTTTTAGGTTTAAGTTAAATTTTTTCATAGTTCTTATTCTCCTTCATCAAAGTATTCTACTTCTCTTAATAAATGACCAACCATTTCAACCCCACCAACCACTTCTGTTTGCTCTTGTAATTGGTTGTCTAACCACCATTGCAGAGATTCTACTTTTTCTCTGTCTTCTGCTTTAAAGTTAATAGTTAATTCAAAATTTCTAGTCATTATCGGTATCCCATCCATAGTTATTTTTTACGAACTCTTCAAATGTTAATGAGTCATTTATCCCTATAACGTCTAGATAAACAAGTCTATGCTCGTAGTTAAAACCAAATGAACCTATTTCTCTACCTTTATAATAATCACCAACACTATTATTAACCTTTTCTTCTAAATCCTCATCTATTTGACCAGTATCAGCTAAAACTCTACAAATCTCGTTCATATCAGTTAGTAGTTTTGCTTGTTCAACCGACAAATCACCTTCAATTACCACGCTATCAATGTACTCCATATTTTCATCTTCATTATGACGGACTTCATTAACCAAATAATCTTTTATTGATTCTGCATGTTCTAACTTTTCTGTTTCAACTTCTATTATAATTTTAAATTTTACCATTATTTATTTCCTCTTTTCTTAAAGTTATATGGTGTTCTATCCTTATCAGTAAATACTCTTACCCAAACTTCACGCTGATACTTTTCCTTAACATCTTCATAGTATTCTTTCCTACTAAATACCCAACCAACTTTAGCTATCTGTAACCCATCACCTTCTTTACTGTCGAGATACATGTTCTTAGGCTTTCCATAATTACTACGTAATCGCTTATATAGTTCATTAATATCATCTGTAAATGTTTCAAATAGACCACTTTCACCAATACCTACATTTTCAGTTGCATTGACATATATTTCTTCAATCCACAAGTTACTCATTATGATTCTCCTTTATTTATTAATAAGGTTATAAAGTTCATCTCCGTCTATTGAATCTAATTTATCTCTATCATATAATACTAGGTATTCGTTATACTCAAATAGTTGTGTGGAGTATGCACTGTCAAATTTAGGTTCATTCATATTATTTGCAATATTATGTAACTCTTGTATTGCATTTGCTATTACATCGTTATAAGCACCAGTTGACTCTGCAAACCATACGTAGTGTACAGTTGTACCCTTATATTCTATAGATTTTACTGAATTATTTGCTTTCTCTTTCATTCTCCATCTCTCCTTCTATTCTTTTTAGAACACCGCCATCTCTGTGTTCATATCCACCGTCAGACCTAACTACGTATAGAGTGTTATTAATTAAGAAATAATTACTACCAACATTAGACATAAGATTATTAAAGTTTTCATCAGCATTTACTTTAATTGGATTTGTGCTAGTTAGAGTAAATGTAATCGGTGTCTTAATACTTCCTGCTCTATATTGTGAGGTTGTTTTAACTGCAACAATTTCATTAGTATCTGGATAAACTTTAATTACATCTTCACTGTATATCACCTCTCTATAAGAATAATATATATTCATTTTATATTCTGAACTTGGGTCATTCTCAATAGCATTATATAGTATAGGAATGATTACCCCATTCTGTTTAATGTACTCATGAATCTCTATATAGTCATAATACTTATTACTAATCTTAACATTTTCGAAACTTAATTTTTCTTTAATAATCTTTGCGTTTAAGTCTGGTTCATAGAAATATATTGATACTTGATTTAACTCTAGATACTTTTCCAAATTAGAATCAACTTCTACTTTCTCCCCACTAGTTGCAAGCATAAATGATTCCCCCATAGATGCTGATGAATCCGTTAATAATTTTGGTAAGGATAATAAACCAACTATAAAAGCCATACTACCTATTATTGCTAGAAATTGTTTCATATAAAAATTCCTTTCAATATAAAATTAGCAACGGATAATTATTATATTATCCGTTGCTAATTTAGTTATAATGTTAATAAACGTTTGATATCTTCTCTTGTATGACCATCCCATTTAGGGGCTTTTGGAAGTTCTCTGACCTTGAACTCATCCCAATGGTCAATATGGTAATGATATGTAAAGTCACCAGCACTTGTAACAATACCAACAATAAAGTAATTATCATACATTGTTCCATCATCATGTAATTTTGATTTCCAAGCTAATTGTGGATTCTTATTGCATATTACAGAAAATAATACCATTCGGTCATAGTATAATTCATCTGGAGTATGATAACCATCGCTAGTACCACCATCTGCTTTTAATATAACATCACTATAAACTTTTTCCATGTTTGGTCGTTTAATTATTAATTCTTTTGTCTCACTATTATATGTAGCATTAAACTCTTCCATTTTTATTACCTTCGACCTTTCCAAAGTTATCATACGTTAAACAAAACCGCCAGATGTTAGAATTCCATCCGAGCGGTGTTTTCTTAAAGCCAATTAGTTTAAAGTCCTCTTTATCCCATTCTTTACCAAATAGGAATGTAAGGTACTTTGTCGTTAGTGCTGAACCCCAACTAATAGTCATCTTAATACCCCTTTCTTAAGAACATTACGTTTAGACTATCTAACCAAATGTCGTATACGATTTCATAAACACCACAATCTTTTGCATCTTGCCAGAAGTGGTTGATATCAAACTTTAAGAATTCTACGTCTGAAGATAAGAAATATGGTAGGTTGTGAAATACATCAGCAACCATATCGATATTCTCAATAACTTCTTTATTCTTCATTCGTATCTTGATGAATAACTTTGCCATCATGAGATTCATCAGACGTCTTTGGTCACAAACATTCAACTTATTAAATGCATCCATAATTATCCCCCTATGCCGCTTGTTGTGTTTTAGCGAATCCTTTAATCATGTCTTCCATTGATGGTGCTTTGAACCATTTATTTGCTAGGTTCACATAGTCACGACTTACGTAGTCATCAGCAAATGTACTACTAATATCTTCACCTGTTTCATTGAATATCTCAATACGTCCGTAGCATGTCTCTGGTGAGATATTTAGTGCTAGGATAATAGACGGATATAGAGAACTTAAGTCAAGGTCAATACAATTCTCAAAGATAAATTGAGATAATAATTCAATTACTTTCATACCTACAAAGTCTACATTCTCTGGTTTAGCTACGAATGCACCTTTAATCTTACCTTCAACATGTTCACGCATCTCAGCACGGTTATTAGAGATATATGCACCTTGTTCTAAGTAGAACTTAGCCGCTAGGTTACGTAAACATATTGTCTTTTTCATTGCTTTCTCTACACGAGTTTGTGTTAACATAGAGATAGCATAGATAAAGTCACAGTCACCATTTTTCCACTCCATTAATGCTAACATGATTGTATCTTGAATATTGTATAGGAAGAAACGTTCATAATCAGTTAAGTGGAATGTCTTAAATGATTCTACCATTTGGTCTTTTTCTTCCCCAACTTCTTTCTTACCTATGTAATCTAAAGAATATGACTCTTCTTTACCCATACCTTTACGTAAGTTGGCATAAAGATTCATTGCATCTAAGTATATAGTATATCCAGCAACAGTGAAATCACTACTATTATCTGCAGGGTCTTGGTTGAATGTATCTTTACGATAGTATAACTTCTTATAAGGGAAATCTGCTGGACAAATAATATCTTGTGGATTATAACCCAATACACCAATTCGATTCATTAGGTACGGATTATCGAAACCGTGGGAGTTCCAAGCTAATGCAAAGTCTGGACGAATTACGTCATTAATAAGATTATAGAAACGTGCAATTACATCAATTTCATTCGCATATGTTTCTACAACATATTCTAGTTGACTAGCTTTCGGATGGTCTTTATAACGATTCTTCATCTTGTCAACTACTTCATTAATTCGGTTCATACAATCTACATAAGTTTCATGTTGATATTCTAAACAGATTGTGTAAACTTTCATATTATCCATATCAACAAGTGTAATAATATTTACTGGTGCTTGTGCTTCTTCTGGTTTTGGGAATCCATCAATATGCTCCAAATCGGTCTCGATATCGAATACCACCTTAGAGATACCGTATGAGTTGTTTTCATAAGGATTCTTCTTTAAGAATTCCGAAATGTAATAGTCTTGAATGTTGATATCAGAACCATGTAGACGATAGTCTAAGTGTAATCGCTTTAAACGTTTACCAATCTGATAACCCGAACTAATAGAATCTTTAAAATACTGCTCTAACTTTGAATCATTCAACGTTGCAATAATACTTTTGTAAATGTCTTTGTAATAACAACGAACAGACATTACTTTTTCTTGTTCAATGTAGTTAACAAGAAGATTATCCCAGTATTGTGGTTTAGTTACTTGATACTCAATAACTGGTTTTTCAACGATTCTAAATGATTTTTCACCTTTATCATTCTTAACTACGAATACAACTTTGTCGAATTCTCGTCCATTCTTTCTATCAGGGTGAAAGTAGTGCGTATTAATTAATTGTAATCCCATTTTATCCATACCTCCAATATTATCGAAAAAAAGAAAATAGTTTTCTATCAATTGATAGTTTTCTATTCTCTTTTTTCATATTACATTTGCTCGAACTTTACTCTACCTTCAGAGAGAAGACCCTCTACAAATTTTGTTAGCTTCATAGCTTCCTCTTTGTACTTTTGAGGATTAGTCTCTGGATTACCTTCTGCTAAGTATGTTGATGCTTTAATCAGACCTTTTGGCATGACGATTTCTCTTTTAATTTTTTCTGGCATAATACAACTCCTCCAATTCTAATATTTTATTCTGTACATATTTTGGAATTAAAGAAATATTGCCTTGAGTTATGTGACCAACGATTATGTTATGATTCTTGTTCTTTACTAGGTCAACCACAGAAGCAGTATGTATGCCGTCATTTATGTATAAATCACGGATTGCCCACTTATCATTTTCACTTACCCATAAGTAGTTGATAATTGCATCATCTTGTTTCACCACCTCTCTAGTGTGCTTTTTCATACTATCATTTAAGTATTGCGTAGCCGTACCATTTGCTGGTTCGAACTTATCATTGACTAAGAGTGATATAAAATATTGCTGAAACTCTTCGTCAATAAATTTATTTTCAAAGTCAGATTGAACTTGGGATATTATATCAAGCTTAGCCCTATCATATTCTAACTGACTGATGAAACGTTTGTTACTAATTAATAACTTTATTCTGCTTTCAGTTTCCTCAACTATATCTGAATCTACTTTCGTTGGGAATACTTTATTAATCAATCCATTTAGAAATTTCTTCACTCTCATCTTCTCCCTCAACTAAAAACTTAATGTATGCGTCATTGGTACTTAGTGACTGCATCATATTATTGGTAGTAGGGAGACTAGCCCAATCTTCAGTATCTTTATAATTAAGAGTCTTAAGTACTGTAATAGAACCTCTAAAGAATTCCTCATCAAAACTTTCTTTATAGAATCCAGCACGACACCAGAACCCAATATCACTTATACTGAAACGGCTCGCAACATTCATAAGATGATTAGCACGTTTAACCGCACTTAATACTTGCATGATTTCTTCTTTAAATAGAACGAAATCTAAAATTCTTTCTCCTGTACGACCATTGAATAAGAATAGATTTCGTTCCAATTCTTCTATTGGTTGTTTTACTACAATTAAGATTACTGGCTTTTCATCCTGTGGTAAGTTTGCTAGTGTTTTCATATTATTATTCTCCCTTTTTCTTGTTTAATTTTTCATTAATCTTTTTACTAACTACTCTCTCAGCTTGACGTAATTTACGCTTTGCTAATACTTTCAATTTTCGTGATTGTTTATCAATAGTACTATCAATGAATACTTCAGCATCTGTTCTAAGACCATTCTTCTTTAAAAACTTATCTTGTGGAACAGCACGTTTCTTCTCTGCTATTTCAATAGGATTCTTACTCAATGCACCATCATTAATTTTCTTTCCCATGTTACTTCTCCCCTCGTTCCACTATCCTTACAATACGTTCATCGACTTCGGTAAAGATACTATTGTATTTATCGTAATAATACTTTGCGATGCTATAAGGAATTTTATTATCTTTAAATACAACTTTGATACTATAGTATTCTTCTTTCTGGTTATACTGACAATCTGCAAAGTAAATATCGCTACCGCAAACTTTACCAAGAGCATCTATTACATCAATATCACCAATATTCTCTTCTACAGTATTTTCACCAAATGTCTCCTCAAGCTTGGCATACGTTTCTTTACCGTATGGGAAGTACTCCTCTTTCTTAAGCATTAGGTCATGAACTAAATCGTTTACCTCAAATTCAACAACTAATAAATCCTTGAAGTAATTATAGATATTCATTTCAAACATTATAAAACCTCCTTTAATTTAACCTCGTATTTAGCCAAAGATAGAATATAGATTGCTGATATATAATGCTCAACCTTTGTTGGCTTACCATATGCACGTATGAGTTCTTCTACTTGGTCATCCGTAAAATCTGCATAACCATGATTACGAACTGCTTGATACAATATATCTTCTGATTCTAGATTTGGTGGCTCATCCCCCTCTAATTCAAATTTTAGATTTACACCTACATCTGATAAGTCCTTAATATACTTTCCCAAACTAATCAAACCTCCTAAGATAATTTTTTTATTACAACTTTATAATATATGTGTAAAAAACGTTTCAAAAAATTACTACTAACACCATATAAATGGAATTAGTAGCAATCTTATATTTATTCCGTGTAGCTGACCATCTTGAATTGTGAACAGATACGGAAGTTTTCTAGGCTATGTTCTAGACCTTTAGCTTTAACATAACGAGAAGTTAATTTTAATAATTCTTTAATATCACGACCAGAAGTATCTGGGAAGTGTTTTGCTAGTTCTTCAATTAACTCTTTATTTAAATCTTCTTTAAATGATTCAGCTAGAACAGTCCAAATACGAACTCTGCTTTCATAGTCTGGTTGCACATAACGAATCATTGCAATACATCTTGAGATAATTGCATCATCAATATCATTCTCACGGTTAGATGTCATGAATAATAAACCATTAAAGTATTCAAGAGTACGTAGGAATGAAGCAACAACAGCATTATGAGCTATATCATTACCACGTTCACGGATAAAGATATCTGCTTCATCAATAAGAACTACAGCGTTCCATCTCTCAGAACGTTCAAAACATATACGCAATTGTTTCTCTACTGAATCAGAATCTAATCCTAATTGACCAGAGTGAATTTTGTATAATGGTCTTTGACTACTTTCTGAATATATTTCCGCTGAAAGAGTCTTACCAAGTCCTGGTTTACCAACACATAGGATTGAAGTACCACCAGATTTACCTTCAACGATGTCTGACTTTAATACATCAAAGTCATTTACAAGTACATCGATTAATTCTTTCTGATGTTCTGGAAGCACAATCTTTTCACTCATCTTAGTATCATATTTGTAAAGTTCAAGGTCATTTACAAAGACATAGTTTGTATCATGTTTCTCTAGGTCAAATACTTTTATGAAGAATTGTGTAGGTACATTAAAGAAACATTCATGAATATCTGTCTCTTCCCAGAATCTATTCTCATAGATTTCATCAAAGCTACGAATATAAGACCTTTCCTCATTAATAACTTTGACAGGCTTTTTTATTTTGACGTAGTTAGGAAGATTTATTGAACTACTATAATAACTTGCTAAAGCAGAACCTGTTGATAAGAATTGTTTGAATTTCTGTTTATAAGCTTCATCAAATCTCTTTTTATCAGCATTATACTTTTCTTTAAATTCTGGAGATTCATGATAGAAGTTAGATGCTTGTAAAACTTCAAATACATTACGTTTACTGATATCACTACCATGAAATGTTACTGAACTTTGAATAACTCTTTCACTATTACCATTATAAACATATCTCATTTCAACAAATGCAGGGTCATCTTTCATACTAGGCACATAACGAATTCTAGTGATAAGTACTGGTGTATAATCATCTGACTTACCAATGCGTCTATACATCCAACCGTCAATCATTTCATCCGTTAAATAACAAAATAGTGCTGTTGAGAAATCACGTAGATTAGAAGACCTTACTAATGCACTTTCAGTATCTAGAATCTTTTTAAGCTTTGAAATCTGCATTTGTAAAGAACGATTATAACCATTCTTTTCTTCTTTCTGATTAGCTAAGTCTTCAAGCTTTTCAAACTCTTCGTCAGTTAATAGATTGAAGTAAGAACTACGAGTACTATTACCCCAATCGTTTGAAGCTGACTTAACGAATCGGCTTTGGTTTCCTAGTGCTTTAGTTACAAAATTATTAAAATAATCCTTATCAAATTCTAAATACATTATTATCCTCCTATTTTATACCTTTTCGTTTATCCTTACTATGACTAGTGTATGCTTTAG